>OIYV01001051.1_pt1 | contig 13830 bp, 15 predicted proteins | sample 1588251 | NCBI WGS metagenome assembly OIYV01 (sample SAMN03283282) | human gut metagenome | biome: human-associated habitat; material: feces | host: Homo sapiens | place: Peru | collected 2012
ACGAAGTGCGGCGGCTTCACGCCGACCTGCGTCATATAATAGATCTTCAGTCTGCGTCCCTTGTCCGTGGGCGGCTGAACGCGCGCCGTCGCGTCCTCGAGCACGTTATTGAGCATACCCGTGGTGATGCGCATGGCGCTCTGGTTTGCCACATAGTCGATCAGCTCAAACAGCTTGCCCACGCGCTGACCCGTCAGCGCGGAGATGAACAGGATCGGCGCGTAGGTCATGTAGCTCAGATCCTGACGGATCTTTGCCGTCTGCTCGTTCATCGTGTTGGTCTCTTTTTCCACCGTGTCCCATTTGTTCGCGACGATGATGCAGGCCTTTCCGGCCTCGTGCGCCAGCCCCGCGATCTTCGTGTCCTGCTCCGTCACACCCTCGTTGGCGTCGATCAGGATCAGGCAGACATCCGCGCGGTCGATCGCCGCGATGGAGCGCAGGTTGGAATACTTCTCGATCGCGTCGTCCACCTTCGACTTGCGGCGCATACCGGCCGTGTCGATAAAGCGGAATTTTCCGTATTCATTCTCAAACAGGCTGTCGATGGCATCGCGCGTCGTACCGGCGACGTCGGAGACGATGACGCGCTCCTCGCCGAGGATCCGGTTGAGAAGGCTCGATTTTCCGACGTTCGGCTTGCCGACAATCGCAACGTTGATGATCTCGCCCTCGTCCTCCTGCTCCGACGGCTCGGGCAGGTGCGCCACGCACCAGTCCAGCAGGTCGCCCGTGCCGTGGCCGTGGATCGCGGAGACCTCGATCGGGTCGCCGAGGCCGAGCGCGTAGAACTCGTAGACCGTGGGATCCGTCGCGCCGATGCCGTCGCACTTGTTGACGGCAAGGCAGACCGGCTTTTTGCTGCGCAGCAGCATCGCAGCGACGTCCGTATCGGCCGCCGTCACGCCGGTCTTCACGTCCGTGACCATCACGATCACGTCCGCCGTTTCAATGGCGATCTGCGCCTGTCGGCGCATGAATTTCAGCATTTCGCTGTCGGTGTTCGGTTCAATGCCGCCCGTGTCGACCAGCTCGAACTCGCGCCCGTTCCAGTCGCAGGAACCGTAGATCCGGTCGCGCGTCACGCCCGGCGTGTCCTCCACGATCGCGGTACGGCGGCCGGTCAGTTTATTAAAGAGCATGGATTTGCCCACATTGGGGCGGCCGACAATGGCAATCAGCGGTTTGGCCATGGTTCGCGCCTCCTTTTATTCGATCGGTTGCAGGGAGAATCCCTCCCACGACTGCGTGAGCATGGAAAGCAGCTCTTCCTGCGGCGGCTCCTTCTCCGGCGCGGAGATCCAGCAGAACGCGGCGCTCCAGCGTTTCGCGTCGGGCATCGGGTCGCCGACGATGCGCTCGTAGGCCGCCTCGTCGATCTGCACGTCCTCGGCGTCATAGTAGCTGACCGTCGGCTCGCTGCTGTCGGGCGCATAGCTGGAGATCAAATAGGCGACGGAGCGGAAGGTAAGCTCGTCTGCATCCAAGCAGAAAAGCACGTTATCCTTCAGCGCCTCCGCAGCGCCGTTTCGCATCACGTCTTCAAAGTGATAGTAATAGCGGCCGTCCTTCTCATAAACCGGCGCGCTCTGCACGATCAGATCCGGCAGGGACTCCTCCCGCATCGCATCGGTCAGCGTTTGCAGGCCTCCGTCCTGCACACGGTAGATCGAGAAATAGGTGAACAGACCGGAGCCCTGCATACTGGCAAAGATCAGCTCCAGTCTCCCGTCCTGATCCAGATCCGTCACGCAGAACTGGTAATTCTCAAAATACTCCGCTTCCTGGAACCACTGCCCGCCGCACTGCGCCAGCACCGAAAGCTGCTCGTCCGCCGTCTGCCCCTGCGGCTCGGTCGTCTCCGGCTCGGTGGGAGCCGGTTCGGTGGTCGTCGGGGTCTGCGTCGAGGCCACAGGCGGCTGCGTGCTCAAAGTTGTCCTATCCGTCTCTCTCTGCGGCTTCTGCGGGATCGACGCGTCCTTGCTTGCGCAGGCGGTCAGCAAAAGCAGAGCCAGCAGAAGAGGAAGTATCCGTTTCATTCTTACTCCTCCGTTCTTCCTTCTATTATTACACAAGTGCATGGAAAATTCAACCGTAAAAGAAAAGAGGAAGGCGCTTTCCCTTCCTCATTTCTTCTCATTCACGAATCAATTTGCCTCAGCGGCAGGAAGAACCTCTCGACCATTGTAGGTACCGCAGTTCTTGCAAGCTCTATGGGGCAGACGCGGTTCGCCGCACTTCGGGCAAGCGACAACGCCGGGCACGGAGAGCTTCCAATGAGAGCTACGTCTCTTATCCCGTCTCGCCTTGGAAACTTTACACTTCGGAACAGCCATGAATGACACCTCCAAAAAATTTTTACTTATCCTTCAACAGCTGCCCAAGGACAGCCCAACGGGGATCCGTTTCAGGACGGCACGAACAGGAGCCTTCGTTCAGGTTTTTGCCGCAGCGCGGGCAGAGACCCTTGCAGTCCGGCTTGCAGAGCAGCTTGGAATCCATCTGCAACACAAAAGCGGTCGTGAGGATCTCGTCGAGATCGGCGCAATCGTCTTGCAGGAGGAACGTCCACTCGTCCGCTTCGTCTTCGTTTTCCAGCTGCGTCGTCAGGACGGCTCTGACCGGAAAAGAGACGGTTCTGCAAAATTCCGCTGCGCAGCGGTCGCAGGTTCCGTGCAGCACCGTCGTCAGCTTCGCCTCCAGCAGCAGAACGCCGGCGACATTTCTGACCGTTCCGGTCGCCATGACCGGCTCCTGCACCGGAAAGCAGCTTCCGAAGCGCATTTCATGCAGATCCAGAGCGGCTTCGAACGGCAGCGCGCTGTCGGGTGTTTCGATGATTTTAGACAACCGTAACAGCATAGTAGTCCCCTATTTCGTAGTCGTGCAGAAGACATTATAGCTGTTTTCGCGCCGTTTGTCAAATGCTTTTTTCTCTTTTTTGCCGATTTTGCCAAAAGTCCTTGACTTTCGGGTTCCCGTGCCGCATAGTAGAGGCGGAGAGGAGATGGCCACTTGAAAGAGCTTATCATCGGACAAAACGACGCCGGTCAGCGGCTGGATCGCTTCCTTGCCAAAGCCGTCCCCCTGCTGCCCGCTTCGCTCGCGCAGAAATACATCCGGCTCAAGCGCATCAAGCGCAACAACGCCCGCGCAAGCCGCGACGATCGGCTCTGTCAGGGCGATGTGCTCCAGCTTTATATCAACGATGAATTTTTCGAAACGCCCTGCGCGGAAAACGCCTATCTGACCGTCAGCGCGCCCAACCTGTGCATCGTCTACGAGGACGAAAACATCCTGCTGGTGGACAAACGCCCCGGCATCGCGGTGCACCCGCACGACGGCGCCGAATACGGCAGAACGCTGATCGACAACATTCAGGCCTACCTCTACGCAAAGCGGGAGTGGCGGCCGCGAGAGGAAAACGCCTTCACGCCCGCGCTGTGCAACCGGATCGACCGCAACACCGGCGGCATCGTGATCGCCGCGAAGAACGCCGAGGCGCTGCGGATCCTCAATCAGAAAATACGCGACCGCGAGCTTTGCAAGCGCTATCTTGCCGCCGTGGAAGGCGTCCCTTCCCCGCGCAAGGGCGTGCTGAAGGGCTATTTGTTCAAAGACGCGAAAAACAACCGTGTCTTTGTCACGGATCGGCCGCAGGCGGGCGCAAAGACCTGCGAAACGCGCTACGAGGTCCTAAAGAGCAAGGGCGGGCTTTCTCTGGTCGAATGCGAGCTGATCACCGGCCGCACCCATCAGATCCGCGCGCAGTTCGCCCACGCCGGTCACCCCCTGCTGGGCGACGGAAAATACGGCAAGCTCGACCGGCGCTTTGACCGCAAGTATCAGGCGCTGTACTCCTACCGGCTCTCCTTCTGCTTCACGACCGAGGCCGGCATCTTATCCTATCTGAACGGAAAAGAGTTCCGCGTCGCGCGGGTAGATTTTGCGGAGGAGTTGTTTTAAGCATGGGAAAAGAACTGGAATACAAGCTCGCCGTCGCGGACGAGCCGCTGCTGCTACAGATCCTGCGCGATCCGGACATTGCCGCATTGCAGGAAGGCGAGATACAGACGACCGTGATGAAGACCGATTATTACGACAGCCCCGATCGCCGCTTTAGCGCGCGAAAGTGGACGTTTCGCAGGCGTTTGGAGGGCAATACCAGCATCGTCTGCGTCAAAACGCCCACCGGCGAGCGCCACACGCGCGGCGAGTGGCAGATCGAGGCGCAAACACCAGACGTGCAGGCGGTCTGCCGCCTTGTCGCCGCAGGCGCGCCGAAGGAGCTGCTGTATCTCTACGGTGCGGGCGATGTCGCGCCGGTCTGCGGCGCGGCCTTTCAGCGGCGTCATGTGATGCTGCGCTTTTCGGACGGAAGCCGCGCGGAGCTTGCGGGCGACTGCGGTGAGCTGTTCGGCGCGCACGAGCGGCTGCCCTTTACGGAGCTGGAGCTGGAGCTGTACGAAGGCACGCCGGAGCAGATGCTCGCGCTGGTGCGGCTTTTGTGCGAGCGCTATCGGCTGCATGAGCAGCCGCGCAGCAAGGTCGCCCGCGCACGAGCACTGAAATAAGAATAGATACTGCAAACCGGACAGGAGCGCCTTTCCCCTGTCCGGTTTTTAATGGAGTGAGGTTTTTCGCCCCATAGTTTTCATTGTTTGTATACAATTCGTTTCCATTTTTCGCAGTATTTCCGCAAAACTCCACAGATTTTCATACCAAATTGTTCCCTATTCGCACAATTTATAGTTTCATTCGGTGTTATGCCGAATTTTGCGAATTGAGGTGCTATCCGTATTTTTCCCCTTGCGTTGCGGCACGATTTACGATATACTGAAGATAGAGAAGTCACACCGTCTGTTTGCGTCTCGGAGGTGATTCCAATGGTCTGCGGCATTTCGTCCATCCGTCCGTCCACATTCCACAGGCAAAAGAGCGCACGTTTTCTGTCGATCCTATTCGCCGTCTTACTCTGCACGTCTGCTCTTTCCGGCGCCGCCTTCGGCGCTACTGCGCAGGAGGAAGCAATGCTTCTGGAGGCTGCAAAACCTGTCATTGAGAACTTGCAGCAGGTCTATGTGGTGCACGATGTCGTCCTGACCGACATTTTTTGGGCAACAACGCCGCTTGGCACCGCCCTGTACGGCACTGTTGACCTCAGCATGACACTGAAAGCGCAGTCGGTCGGTGAGATGACGATTTTTCAGGGCATTTTACAGCAGACCGATTTCCCGTCGGTCTGCGACGTCAAAGCCACCGATTTTCGACTGCTCCTACAGACGGAGCGCGGCGCATTCCTCCGTGAAAGTAACCCTGCGGCGGACGAGGCGCTGCTTTCTGCCTACGCCGCAGAAGCCTTGCGCGAGATGGTAGATAATTACGCGTCCTACATCGGATACCGCTCTGACTTCAGCTTTCCCATCTGTGTTGCCTTGGGCGAAGGCGGCGGCGTGGAGGGTTGTTATGCTGATCTCAACGGAACGCGGAGAAATCTCAACATTTATTTCCTATCTTCCCGAGAAGAAATAGCGCAGCGCGGCCTACAGGAGCTTTTGTCGATCATTGCCTATAAGCTCCCAACCGTCAAGTTATCGGACATGGCAAAGCCGCCATACGTTTGCGCCGGTGTCCGCGACTACGCCGCCCGTCCGTTCGTAGCCGCGCAAAGCAGAACACGCCGCACCACACCTTTTGCCTACAATCCTTATTTACAGTACCACTGCCACCGCGCCTGCGCCGATTTTCTCTCTCAGGCGCCCCGTGCAGAAGAGATTTCCGCAAACGAACGTTTTTGCAGTCGCGCGGCATAAGTGCGCTGTCTTCCCCGTTCATTAAGGAGGTGTCCCAATGCGCAAACGCTGTTTCGCCGTGCTTGCCGTTTTCCTCGTGCTCTCCCTGTGCGCCTGTTCCGCGCCCACCGCAAAGCGCGGTACCGTGGTGACGGAGGCCACATCGGCTTCGGAAGCGACCGTTCCGCCGACGACCGAGCCTGCCGCAAGTGAGCCGGACAACGGCGAGGTGTGGCCAACCTATCGCGTCGAGGCAAGCGAACTGCCGCTTGCGATCGACATCCCGGAGGGCTGCCGCCTGCAGATCAACGACGCGCAGGCGGAGCACATCCTCTACACCTTGCAGCAAAGTGTTCTCGACGAAGAACGGATGCTTTCTTACGACCTGACCAAGGCCGTGGGCATTTACGACACGGCCTCCGGCACGGTCACGGCGCAATGGGCGCCGACAGAGGCGGGCTGGTACTTTACCGGCGCGCTCAGTGGCACGCAGGCGGCGGTGTTCGCCCGCATCGACGACTATGAAAATGCCATTCCCGCGCATTATTCGATCGTCTCCTTCCGTGCAGAGGCGCAAAATACACTGCAAAGCATCACCGGTGCGGTACAGCAAATGCAGCACCTCGGAGAAACGGCGCTCTTCAGCTATTACGACGCGGACGGCCGCTTCGGCGTTCGTTCCGTCTCTCCGGAGGACGCGACAGACGACGTTTTGCTGTGGCAGGCCAAGGGAAAAACGGTCACGCCGCTTGCCGGAGACCTTTCGGCCTTTGAAGGCCGCTTTGCCTACACCTGCGTGCTGGATGGTCGCTGCGCGTTGATCACGGCGGATCTGTCCGGCGAACAAAGCCGCGTCTCACTGGAATATCTGGCGGAAAGGCTGGATCATTTCTGCCTGACGCCGCAGGGTCTGCTTGCCTCGCTGTCGCTTGAAGAGGATACCGCAGACGCACACCGTGAGCTGACGCTGTTTGCTTCCGACGGCACGCGCTATCGCACAAAATCCTACCGCCCGCTCTACCGCATGGCATTTTCAAGCACGCTCGGCTGCGCGGTAGATTCCTTCTATCATGTTTTCGTGATCGCCGCATCGCGCGGCCGCGTGCTCTACCGTCCCTTCTCTCCCGATCTGCCGGAAGAAATGCAGAGCCTGCTCGGTCAGCCGCTGGCGATCCTGCGCGGAGACGACACGTTCCTGTACTTCTACTTCACGGAGCTGCAGCGTCTCTTCCTCGTCCGCATCGCCCCCGCCGCGTAGATGGTAATCACTTTTCTCCCTCTCGCCGCCGCTAAATGTGCACATAAGGGGCGAAAGGCAAAACCAAAATCCAACTTCAATGTGTAATAACTGCTCCTATTGGGGGCGCGGAATACTACGTCTTCCCCTACTCCACAACAGCTTCCCGTGCCGGATGATCTCATTCTTTCACCCATTTCCTGTTTGGCTTTTCCCTTGCCGCACAATTAGGACACGGCAATACACGTGCTGCTTCTGCATGGAAAGGAAGTATTCCACATGAAACGATTATTGTGTATTTTCCTCTGCGTCTGCGTGCTTCCTTTCTTCGGCAGCTGCGCGAAGAAAAAAAGCGCGCCGCAGACGACACTGGTCACAAGCACACAGCAGGCCGAACCGCGCAGCACCGATGCGCAGCAATCTGAGCCGCCTGCCACACAGGAGGCTCTCAGTCCTCTCCACACCTCTGTTCCATGGCCGGAGCAGAGCAAGCAGGTACCGCTCGCGGTTGCAAGGCGCAACAGCAGTGACCCAGATCTACTGGTGTACGACGCCTGCGATTGGGATCTCGACGCCGTCACACTGACCGATCAGCCGCCGCTTTTGCAATGTAGCATGGAGGCTTTCTCCTCTCAGGATTCGTGGTTCGTTTGGGACGGAGCGCATGCCGTCACGTATCATCTGTATGGCAGCGACAGCTCTTTCGCGCCGCCGGTCGGCCTCTCCTGCGACATACGAACCGTCACAGGAAGCTCTCGCGCGCTGCACTATAGCGGCTATCACCTGACATGGACCGCTTCCGACGTGCTCAGCATCCATTGGAGTGATGCAGCGGACGTAGCGCATGACTTTGAGATCGAGCCGGACGACCTGCGATACCTCGACGGCACAAAAGCCCGATTGGGTGAGCTGCGGAGCGTCGGAAAAGGCGCGGATGTTTTTTACCTTTTATTTCTCCGTGATACTACCGCAACGGGCGGAGCACTCGAAGCCTGCTGCCTGCACTACGATCCGCTGGAGCCGGAGCGCAGCACATGGTGCACCGCACCGATCGACCCTCTGGACAGGGACGGCATTGTCACCACCGCTTCGCCGAGCCGCACGCTTTTCTCGGACGGTCGGTTCTATCTGACTACATCGGAGAACATTCTGGTATTCGACTGCGTCAGCGGTCAGCTGCAATCGCTCCAAGCACAGATCGACCGCGCACTGGCGCTCTATCCGACCTATTCGCAAAATGACCTTGCCGGCTTTCTCGTTCCGTTGGAGGCCGTGGCCGCTTGGGGAGAATATGTGATCATCAGCATTCCCCTCACGCCGCTCGACTGCTCCACCGACACGGTCACGCGGCGCAACCTGTATCTTGCCTTGCGGAAAGATAATCTCTGCATTGCTGGGATGCTGGAGGAGCGCTGGGACTACTCGTTTTCGGAGCAAACGCGCAGCTATGGCACGCTGGTTCTCTTCGACGCGGAGCTGACGGAACGTCAGCGCATGGAGGATGTCGTGACGTTCTTCTTTGCCAAGGAACGCGCAGAATAATCATGCCGCAACGCACATTCGTTTCGTCCCTCTCTGATGGGTAGCGGAGGGGAGATCGCAGGCGAGGTGCTTTTCGGACATGGCAGTTTTGCCATGTGTTTTCTCCTTTCATTTCGCAAGGAGGGGCCGTCTCACGATCGTGAGGCGGCCCCTTCGACTATTTTCTGCTTTTTTTGGGGGGAACATCAGGCCTGCAAAAAGCGCACCAACACGGCGGCGACCTGCGCCCGCGTCGCGCTGTCCTGCGGCAGGAGCTTCCCGTCGCTCCCGTTGAGGATCCCCTCGGCGACCGCCCAGCGCATCGCCTCCTCGGCGTAGGCGCTGACGGAACCGGCATCGGCAAAGCCGGAAAGGCTCGCACGCTTGGAAGACGCCATTGCCTGCTTGCGGCTGTAGCGCAGCAGGATCGTCGCAAGCTGTTCGCGCGTCATCGTGCTGTCCGGCAAGAAGGTCGTCTGACTTGTGCCAAGGACGATGCCCTCGTCGCTTGCCCACGCGACGGCGGCACTGTACCACTGTCCCTCCGGCACATCCGTGAAGGAGGTCGTGCCGCCTTTCGGTTTTCCGGCAATGCGCCAGAGCACCGTTACCAGCATCGCCCTGCTCATTTCGTCCTCCGGCGAGAACAGTTGCGGTGCGGTTCCCTCCATCCAGAAGCGCAGATATGCCGTGCGCACGGCGGAAAAGAACCATTCGTTCTTCGCCACGTCCCGAAACGGCGCGGCGTAGCGCGAAATACGTTCGCAGACGGCCTGCGGCGCATAGAGCCGCGGCGTAGCCTCCTCGGAGCGCACCGTTATCCCGTAGGGGAAGGCCTGCCGCGTCCCGTCCGGCAGCGTAAAGACCGCGCTGTCGGCAGTCACGCCGCTCTGCCCCTGCGGCAGGGGCGAGAACATCCGCTCTGCGTCCAGCTCCAGCCCCGCGATCGCCGCAACACCGGCAGCAAGGCGGTAATTGTCCGTCGCGTAGGCCTCGTTGATTTTTGTCCCACTGTAAAAGCTGCCCGTCCGCACGGTTCCGGCCGCGGTCGGCAGCCCTGCGGTCTTGAGAAAAAGCTCACGCGCCTGCGGCGGAGCATAGAACCAGATGCCAACGTTCTGCGCCGAGTGCGTGCCCGGCGTGTTCCACGTCACCGCCGTCGGTTCAACGCCGTTTTTCAGGTCGCGCAGCACGGCGCTCAGGTCGCTTACATCCAGCGCGCCCGTGTCATGATCCGGCACGGCGAGCACCGCCGTATCCCCGTTCTGCTTGGCCCAGTTGACCGCATAGGCAAAGGCCTCGTCGAAGGCAAGGTATTCCGCCGTCGCCGTGCGCGCATCCATGTCGTGCGCGGCGCGGTCGACGCAGCCGCCCTCAACGACTAAGAAAAAGCCGTTTTCGTTCTCCGAAAGCACCGTGACCGCCGCCTTGGTCATTGCAAGCAGGGTCGGCTGCGTCGAGGGCTTCCAGTCGGTCGTCATGAGCTTGCCAATGGTGGAAAAGCAGCTCCAAATGCGCTTCTCTCCCCGACCGACCGCCGCCGTCAGCTCCCTGGCGTTATTGACGACGGCATAGCCCATCTGCTCGGCCGTCACACTGCCGGTCGGGTCCCGATCGGAGCCGCCGCCCATCACGATGTCAATATTGTGGCGCAGCATCTGCGCCGCGATCTGGTCGGTCTGGCTTCTGCTCTTTACGTGCGCAGCAAACGATGCGGGCGTCGCGTCCGTCCATGTGCTGGTGGTTAGGATGCCGGTCGCCTTCCCATCCGCCTGCGCGATCTCCAAAAGCGACGGCAGCGGCACGCCGCTGGGGTTCAGCCCGACGCAGCCGTTTCCCGTCCGGTAGCCGGAGGAGATCGCGGTGCCTCCGGCGGCGGAGTCCGTCACCGCGTTGTTGGAGGAGCGCGTGCGCGATGTTCCGACCAGATAGTCCGAGAGGTAAAGCCCCCGATGGATCTCACCCTTGATCGCACCCATCGTGATCGCTGTTCGCTGGCCGGCAACGCCGCTTCCGGAGCGCTTGAGCGCCTCGGCAAGGTCAAAATTTCCGAACCCGCCGCCGTCTGGGATCATAAGAATGATATTCTTCACGCTTGCCGTCGCCGCCGAAACATGCATCGGCAGAATGGCACACAGCAGCGCCGCCGCAAGCAGGATGGAAAGCAGTCTTCGTCTCATAAATGCTCCCCCTTTCCTGCGTATTCTACCACAGTCGTGGAAGAATAGCAAGAAATCCGTCGGGGAATGCAAAAGGCGCAATTTATTTCCGCTTTACCGGATAGCAGGCCTCCGTGACAAATTCGTCCGGATTCTTTGTTTCGTGCGGACTGACGTGGTAGATGTTGAACATCGGGCCGTCGCTCTCGTAGCCGTTTGCCTCGATCCACGCAACGACCGCAGCATAGACGTCGGTGATCTGGTCATAGCCGCCCTTGAAGATGCAGCTTGCGACCGTTACCTCCGGCAACGTACGGAATTTCACGTGCTCCGTGTCGGGGTAGTTCCCCTTCACGGTCTTCCACGCCAACATTTCAACGTCCGTTTCCTTATACTCCCCGTCGAGGAACGTAACGGCGCAGAGGCAGGGATCGTCGTCAACAAGGTTCATGCGGCAGGTCTCGCTGACCAGTGTGCTCCAGATCATCCCCTCGTCCTCATAGCGGGGAATGACCGCATGAACGGTAGCGGCATAGCGCTCGGGGATCGTTTTGATGGTAACATTATAGCTCATGTTTTCTTCCTTTCTCAGCCGTTTTCGGGCTGCATCCAGAAGTGTCAGCTTGCGCGCCGTATCGAGTGACAGCGCCTCCAGCTCCCTCTGCCGCGCCAAGAAATAGCGCTCCAAGTGTTCCCGATCGTCATACACCGCAAGGATCTTTACAATATCGGCAAGGGAAAAGCCCATATCCTTGAGCGCCGCGATCCGTCCCGCGACGGGAAGCTGATCCTCACGGTAGTATCTGTAATCCGTAAACGGGTCGATCTCTGCGGGCTTCAGCAGCCCGATCTCATCGTAATGGCGAAGCATTCTGACACTGATTCTGGACAGTTTTGAAAATTCTCCGATCTTCAGCACGGCGGTACCTCCTGTTGCTGGTTTTTGAGCTCTTGCTTATCATAATGCCTGCCACAGTGTGAGAGTCAAGTGCTTTTTTCAAATTTTTTCCTGCGCGCGTTCTCTAAGACGGTGGAAATGGTCACATAGTCATGATATAATGCCCATAAGTGGGAACGCTTCCGCCGGAATTGAAAGGGAAAAGGAATTGCTATGACCGAGAAGGAAAAAATGCAAAGGCAAATGCTCTATGACGCAAACCACGACGAAAGTCTGTTGGAAGAAAGAGCCGCCGCAAAAGGGCTTTGCTATGAATTCAACCGGCTCCACCCGTCCGATGAGTGCGGGCAGCAGGCGCTGATAAAGAAGCTGTTGGGCAAAACAACGGGCACGTTTTTGTATTGTCGCCCCGTTCTGGTGCGACTACGGTTACAATATCGAAATCGGAGAGAACTTCTTTGCCAATCACAACACGGTCATTCTCGACTGCGCCAAAGTGACCTTTGGCGATAACGTGTTCGTCGCGCCGAATTGCGGCTTTTACACGGCCGGGCATCCGATCGACTTTGAGCGCCGCAACAAGGGATTGGAGTATGCCTATCCGATCACCGTAGGAGATAATGTCTGGATCGGCGGCGGGGTTCAGGTCATGCCCGGCGTTACCATTGGAAGCAATGTCGTCAAGGACATCCCGAGCAATTCGGTAGCCGTCGGCAATCCTTGTCGGGTCATTCGGGCAATTACCGAAGCGGATCAAAAGACAATTGGGGACAGATAAATTGCAGCGGCCGGAGCAACAGTGCTCACCGATTCGGAAGCTGCGGGAAGGAGAAAAAATGAGGTATTTGGTTTTATTGGCCGGCTGCGGGCTTGGTGACGGCTCTTGTATAGAAGAGGTAATTCTGACCTATGTAGCGCTTGACAAGTATGGATGTGATTACACTCCGGTTGCGGAGGACATCTCCGTTCCGTCGGTCAACCACCTGACAGAACGACCGGCAGAAAAGAGAAATGTCCTTTTCGAAGCAGCCCGTATCGGCAGAGGTCGCATTCGGGATATTCGCGAAATTGATTTTGAGGAATATGACGCGCTGGTCATTCCCGGCGGGATCGGTTTGCTGCACAATTACAAGCGCTCCGGCATGGTTGAAGGGTGCATCACCCATTTTATAAGCAAAAAGAAACCCATCGCCACCATGTGCGCCGGAATCGACTTTATCCGTGGTTTCTTTGGTCGCAACCTGTTGGCGGATGAAACGAGAGAACTGGCTGCGGATAAGTTCTGCTTTGACGCTGACAGCAATGTTTATTACACGCCTGCTTTTCGGAAAACAGCCAACTGCTATACAGCGCTATCGGGCGTCGATGCAATGATCTGTGCGCTAATGCAGGTCAAAACCATCTCTTGATCCCCGCTGGAAGTCATTACGGCGGATATTTTTAGCCAATTGATTCACTTGGAGCATCGCTATGGATCTTGTTCAGTTCTCCATTTCCCGAAAAGCTGCATTTGGCGGAGCACTGCTGCCTTACCGTATTCATATCAACGGACAATATGTCGGGACGCTCCTTAACGGGCAAACGCTTACCGTGGACGTCCCGCGCACAAATGCATATTACATCGAGGACGATGCTTTTTCGAAAGAAAATGCGATCATATATGACAACGGGCAGCGTCAGCGCCGCATTCTCCTAAAAAGGATCGGCGGATGGCGTACAGTTTCATATACCGAATTTCATGTTGAACAGGATGGCAAGTTCGTCCAAGCGCCGTCCTATCCGCTTGACCGGCTATATGCCGCGATCCTTGAAGACCGAATGGATGCGCTTTCTCCCAATGAACAGGTGTTAGCCTTCTGCTTGGAATTTGAGTATGCGATCCAAGATGGTCTGCAAACGGTTCTTGCATCCGAAAATCTGTTTTCCATCACGAGCGCCCTGCAAAAGGTCGGGGCAGATCAATATGCAGCACTTCTGCAAAACGTGATCCGCGTCGACTTTTCTGACGTAAAGTTCCCTATAAGCCATCAGCAGGCAGCGCAATTGCGGGGTAGAATTGAACGGGCAGACGAAATGTTTCAGAATAACGCAAGCGCAAGCACTGCCCTCCACAGAGGATTTGTCCGTTACTTGTTAGCAAATTTCGCTCCGTTTCCTAAATAGCCAGCATCGTTTCAAGGCGAAAAGAAGACCTCCCACTTTCGTAGGAGGTCTGTGTTGGCG
>OIYV01001052.1_pt1 | contig 13827 bp, 12 predicted proteins | sample 1588251 | NCBI WGS metagenome assembly OIYV01 (sample SAMN03283282) | human gut metagenome | biome: human-associated habitat; material: feces | host: Homo sapiens | place: Peru | collected 2012
TCGTAGTAATACGACGTGGCCTCGGCGCCCATGCCGCCGATAACTCCCAGTTTTTCCATCGCCGCCTCCTTGGTGACGCCAGCACAATTGCGCGTATCATACCCGCGCCCGCCCGATGCATACCGGACGGGCGCCGCGCTCGTCTACTTGTAATACGTCTTGAACAGCTTAAAGTGATGCAGCTTGGTGTGCCACATACGCAGCCAGCGGTTGAAGACAAAGTCGCCCTTCATAAACGAGGGATCGGCGCCCTTGCCCTCCTTGGCCAGGCGATGCACCTTCGCGCGCAGCTCGGAATCCTTGACATACTTGTCAACGACACCCATGGGGACGACCATCCACAGCGCCTCGTCCTGAGCGGTCACAAACTCCGGCTCAAACGGGCGGTTGTAGACATACTCGTCCACCACGTACTTGGCAACGTTAAAGCCGCTGTTGGTTACGTAGTAGTTGCTACGGCCCTGACGGGTGTTGAAGTCGAAGAACTTAAACGAGCCGTCACGCTCGTCGTATTTGACGTCAAAGTTGGAATAGCCCACAAAGTTCAGGTCCTCGAGCAGCTTGCGCACGCCGCCCATAAGCTCGTCATTGGGCTCGGTGATGATACAGGCATGGTTGCCAACGCCATGGGGCTGATGCTCCTCGAGCAGCACGTGGCCCAGGCACATCATGCGTACCTTACCGTTGCGATCGGAATAGCTGGTGAGCACGCGCATGTACTCGTCGTTGCCGGGCACGCGGTCCTGCAAGATCAGGTCGTCGGTGTAGCCGCTGGCATAGGAGTCACGGATAACCTGCTCCAGCTCGGCGCGATCGGCAATCTCATAAGCCTTCTTCTGGCCCTCGAACTCATGCTGCCACCACATGATGCCGTCGGACGGCTTCAGGATCATCGGGAACGGGAAGTCGATCTGGTCGAGCACTTCGGCCGGCGCCTCGCCTTGCGCATTGAGCATCTGCGCAGTAAAGGTAAAGGTGTGCGGATACGGCACGCTGTGCTTCTCGCACAGCTCGTAGAAGATCTCCTTCTTCTGGCACTGCTCGAGCATGCTGTAGGGTGCATAGGGCGCAACGATGTTATCCGCCAGCTCATCGGCATCCTTTGCCTGGGCCACCAGGGCAACATAGTTATCGCCGCAGCCCATCAGGACGATCGTCTTATCGGCATGAGCCTGGGCAATGCCGTTGACGGTCTCGAGCATCACGGGCATGGTGTCGATGTCGACATTGGGCGTGTAGTCGATAATCTGGCTTCGATACGCAGGGCCCGTCTGATACTTGCCAAAGACCAGACTCTTGACCTGATACTCTTCGTAGAAGGCGCGCGCCACCGAATAGGCGTTGATGTCGCCACCGAGCAGCACGGGAATGAACTCGCGCTCTGTAAATTGCAATGCCATGGAAACTTCCTATCATGAACTGCCCGCACAACGGGCGGTCTTAGTGCAACCGATTCATTCTAGCGTGCCAAACCGCCAGCACCCAAAGTTCCACCGTATCTATGGCAATCGGAAGAGCAGACTCGAGCAAAGACGGCGCTCACCGCTGTACGACAACGGGCAATGAACCTACCGTTGTTGTAGGATTCAACATATTGTCAATCTCATAAGCGAAAGGCGCACACGTGCCCCAAGAACATCTGACCGACAACCCCATCCTTGACGCTGCAAAACGCGAGCTAGCGGAACGTTCTCAAACGACCACTCCCCTACGCACCGCCAGCAACGCCTACGAAGGACCCGCCCGCATCGTTTCGATTAACACGTCGGCGCACAAAGGCACACGCAAGTCACCCGTCTCCGATGGGCACGACACCGTCATTGAGCAGTTTGGCCTCGCTTCCGATGCACACGCCGGGCACTGGCACCGCCAAGTCTCGTTTTTGGCCGCAGAATCAATCCAGACGGCGCAGCATCGCGGACTCGATGTACACGAAGGCGACTTTGGAGAGAACTTCACCACACAAGGTATCAACCTGCTTTCGCTCCCCCTGGGCACACAGCTCAAGATCGGCAACGACGTTCTGGTCGAGATCAGCCAGATCGGCAAGGTCTGCCACACCCGCTGTGCTATCTACTATCTCGCCGGTGATTGCATCTTTCCCCACGAGGGCATTTTCGGTGTGGTGCTTCGAGGCGGAGAGGTGCATGTCGGAGACGATATCCAAACAGTCAAGCTCGGCGACGGCACGTGTTCCTTCACCCCAGCCGAGGCGCTCGAAGAAATTGAGCAGGCTCGCCGCGAGGGAACCCTATAGGTGCAAAACCCCATGTTGGAGTAGCCCTTAAGGCGTGAATCTGCGATCAGACCGAGTTCCGTAACGTTAAAGTTGAACTCTATGGTTTCTCAACAATTCACTATAACTGCAGGTCAAAGCCAAAGCCTCAAGTTCAACTTGACCCTTTGGAACCTTTAAGGTTCAAGTTGAGGTCGAAAGCAGTAGTAGAATACCGTTCGAACCATAACCTACGATTGATTGCAGAGGGATTGGATGCAGCATTCGAATCATCGCGTCGCAGCGCTCATCGCGTCGAAGCCGGCTCGTATCATCACGAGCGCCGCACTCGCTGTCGCACTGACTGCCACGCCGATGCTCTCCCCCGTTGCGGCATATGCCGCCTCGCAGGCAACGCAGGATCAGCTTTCCGCCGCGCAGCAAAAAATCGAAGCCGCCACGAGCGCCTACAACGATGCCCGCACCAAACTCGACGACCTGCAAAAGCAGATCGACTCCAATGAGGCGAGCATCGAGGAAATCGAGGCCAAGCTTCCCGAGCAGCAGGCCAAGGCAAGCTCCGCCATGCGCGATCTGTACAAGTACCAGAAGGGCACCAATCCCATCGTGAGCTTCCTGGTCAACGCGCAGAGCCTGGGTGAGTTCATCACCACCTGCAAATACACCAACCAGATCACGAGCTCGAGCGTCGACGAGATTGAAGAGCTCAACAACATGCAAACCGAACTCGAGCAGAACAAAGCTGAGCTCCAGCAGGCCAAATCCCAGCTTGAAGCAGAGCAGAAAAACGCCGAGGATGCGCTGGCGCAGGCCCAGCAACTCCGCAGCGAGGCGCAAGCAAAAGCCGAGCAGGAAAATGCCGCCGAGCTCGCCAAGCTTGAGGCCGATAAGGCCGCTGCCGCCGAGAAGCTCTCGGGCGAGGGCGTAAGCGGCAGCAATTCCAGCAGCCAGGCCACCAACACCAACACCACCATCGACACCACGGTGAACAACGCCAATACCGGTAACTCCGATTACGATTCGTTCATTAATGAGTGGACGAGCCGCATCGACAATTATCTTGCCGGCTCCCCCATGGCAGGCCAGGGCTACAACTTTGCCGTCGCCGCTTGGAATACCGGTGTCGACCCCCGTTGGTCCCCCGCCATCGCCTGCATCGAGAGCACCAAGGGCGCTTATTGCGCCAATTCCTACAACGCCTGGGGCTGGAGTGCCCGTGGCGGCGGTTGGCGCAGCTTTGGCAGCTGGAGCGAGGGCATCTCCGCTCATGTTGCCTACCTGGGCGCCAACTACGGCTCCACCCTTACTCCGGCAGCGGCCAAAAAGTACTGCCCACCCACGTGGCAGGACTGGTACAACAAGGTCGCCGCTCAGATGAACCGCATCTAAGCGCAACTGTAAAGGGCCCCGACGGGCCCTTTTCTTTTAGGCAGTAGAGGTGTCAACAACACCGGTCGCATTGGCAACCGCAACTATGACGATCATGCATAGAAGCAGCACACCCAATGCTTTGAGCCAGAGCTTCGCTAGTTTCTTGCCGCGATAGCTGTCGAGCAACGTGAATCGCCGACGAAGACGACGCTTGTCGAGCAGCGCAAAATGCATAAGCACCATAAGGCCATCGACAAAGAAAAAGTACTCGATTATAAGAAGCCACGTCGGGTAGCTTTGGTTTGCTCCCGTGGGGTGAAAGACGGCAAAGTGGCTTCCGGCAAAGAATACAAGCAACGAGAGGCAGACAAGCGTATTCCAAATGCGCCCCAGAGGTTCCGGAATGCGAGAGAGCAGGCCGAGTGCGGCGGAGGCGGCAGGTTTAGGGAGGCCCGTGGAACTCTGAGGCTCTTGGGGCGTTAATACCGTCTCTGAAGCCGGGGTGCAGAGAGGCGCAGGCGCAGGAGGCCGCACAGGGCAACTCAGGTCATATGCCGCGCGCGTCGCCCGTCCCAACACCCCCGCGCTCGCAAAACGCTTGGCCGGGTCGAGCGCCATCGCCATGCAAATGACATCGGCCAGTGGAGCGGGAACGCCGCGCATCTCGCATTGTTCGCGCATGTCGAGCCCCGGTTTTGGATCGAGCCCCGTCAAGCAGAAGAACAGCAGGGCGCCCAGCGCGTACACATCGCTTCGCACGCTCGTCTGCCCAAACCCATACTGCTCGGGTGGCGCGTAGGGCCGTGTGCCAAACTTGACGGTATCGGCATCGGCGCCTTCGCGCCAAGCGCGCGCGATTCCCAGGTCAATAATCACCAGCGACGAGAAGGTCATGCCGGCATCGGCGGCATATCTCACGCCCGACACGATGATGTTCGAAGGTTTAAGGTCGCGATGGATAATCGGAGCCGGCGCTTTCCCCACCTCGCCAAATCCAGCATGGAGCTCTGCCACCGCATCACACAGGGCCGGAAACAACCCGCGCGCATAATCGGGGGTCGCACCCAAACGTCCCACCAAGGCCTCGAGCGTCTCGCCTTCAATGTATTCCATCACCACGTCAAGCTCGTCGCCCGCACGGCGGCAATCGACAATCCGGGGCAGGTGCTCAAAACGCCGTCCGGCACGCTGGGCCGCAAACAGGCGCTCATATGCCCCGCCAATCTGGGCCGAAGCATCGATGCGTTTGCGGACAAAGGGGCCGAGCGACCCTCCGCCAGAACCCTCAAAGCACACGAGTTCGGTTGTCTCAACGTCCGAGCGCTTCAGCACACGTTCCACGCGATAGCTATCATCGCGGTCAAACGACGCCAGGTGCTCGGCGAGCGCGGCGGTCAGCTCATCATCGGAATATGTTGGGTTCTGAGTATCCATAGCGTCCATCATAGCGCAGGGCACGGACGCCCTGTAGCACCCGTGCCCTGCACGTTTGAAATATAGCGGACGGTCCTGCCACCAACAGTCAGCCGTTAACTCACCGTCTCCTCGCCAAAGCGATACAGCTCCTCATTGACCTTTTGCAGGCTGCAGCCACGATCGATGCAAAAGATGATAATCGCATCGCGACGGTCCTTGCAGTTGAGGACGTTTGCCCCGGCAGCCGTAAGTGCGCGGTTTGTCTCCTTCATCGATAGTGCCATCGCAAATGCAATCTGCAGCACCTTGTTTCGGCTCGGATGGCGCGTGCCGGTAAAGATCTGATAGCCAAACGTTTCGTTGAGGTCGGCCATACGCACCACGCGCGAACGCTCCAAACCCTTTTCCTGCAGCAGTTGCTTAAGGTAGTCCGAAAGCGACGGGGCGGCAAAGTCGTGCTCCCTGATATAGCCGTCGATACTCGGCGCATCGAGCAACTCATTGAGCAGTTCCTCCGTCAACTTTTTATCGGGCATACGGCCTCACCTCCCCCAGCATATGCAACACGCTAAAAACCGCTCACGTCCGAACGCTCCCAGCTAGCGACCTGATCGGGCGATGCGGTTCCCGTCGCCTCAAACTTCCACGTACCGCCAGCCTTCAGATGATTGGTGTTCGCAAAAGCAGTTCCAACCTGGTTGCCATCGGCATCATACAGGACATATTCAATCTGAATGTAGCTCTTTTCCTTGTCCGTGTTATTGGTCAGCGTGCCCGTGATCTTATAGGCAAACTGATTGGAAGTGTCTTCAGCCTCGTCAGTAATGGTATACGGTTCTTGCGGTTCTTTTTGCTCCTCAGCCTGCTGTGTCGCCTCGGCAGGTTTTGCCGAATCGCTCGCAGACGAATCGGTTGAGTTGCCGCCCATAGAGCCCACAGCGCCGATGATAGCCAGCACCACGATGACGCCCAGAACGATTTTGCCAATCGGTTTCTTTCCCTCTTTTGTCATTATTCATCCTTCCTACGATCCGGCTACCGTGCCGGCACACAGCACATCGTAGAAAGGATTGAACTTGAATTCATTAGCTCAGAGCTAAGGCTACGGTAAACGGTCAATGCAGTTGTCCAAGCGCCGAGCAAACGCTCTTTACGCGACCGTCAGCAGGCAGGATCAACCCACTGTGACGGATTCCCCGGTAAAGGCGCTGATCATCAACAAGACAAAGAACGCAAGGTAGCTCATGCTCAGCAGATAGGCGATAACCAAAAAGACAATCCATCCCACATTGGTCTTGCCGTCGGCGCGGCGTTGTTCGCGACAACGATAGAGCCAGATCGTCACGCCAATGGCAGCGATAAGTAGCACGAGTGCCACCGCAGCCAGCCCAGCAAGCGCAAACATCACGCCTATGCTCACAGCAATAACCGGGAGCAGTAGCAAACCACACCCGCAACCACCCGGACTATATACGGCGGGTTGCCAACGTCGCTTCATCGTCACTCCATCACAAGCAGTCGTTTGTAGACATCGAGGCCTTTGAGCAGGATTTGCTCGTCAAAGAGCATGGTATCAGTATGCAGGGCACTCGTGGCATAGGCGGGGCAGCCCTCGGCGTCACTCGGATTGTCTTGGCCCTCCGGCACGCCCGTGCCCAACAGGAAGAACACGCCCGGCAGATGGCGCTGGTAGAAGGCGAAGTCCTCGGCAATCAACAGCGGCTCGTCCACAAGTTGCAGCTCGGGCAAGGCCGGAGCAATGTGGGCGAACAGCTCGGGGTCGTTATCGACCGGCGGATAACCCTCGGCAAAGTCGAGATCGTACGTGCAGCCCGTTGCGGTGCATGCCTCGTCAAGCACACGGCGCACGCCCTCGCGCGCGCGGTCAAACATATCGTCCGTAAACACGCGCAGGCTACCGGCGACATGGGCCTCCCCCGCCACCGCGTTGCAGACGGTGCCTGCCTGCAGCAGACCAAACTTGCCGATGCAGGGCTCGTCGGCACCTAGCTCGTCCATCAGCTCGCGCTCGGCAACCAAGAACTTGGCCGCCGCCAGTGCGGCATCGTGCGATTCCTCGACCGGAACGCCATAGGTCTTGGCGATATGGATACTCGCGCCATGGATATGAATGTGCGTCTCGCTCGAGCGCGCCAGCAGCGGACCGGAACAGCTCGCCAACGTGCCGGCGGGCAGATCGGGCCACACATGGAAGCCGAAGATGCGATCGGCCCCGTAACGCTCAAACACGCCGCTCTCGCATACCGTCTTAGCGCCACCGGTCGTCTCCTCGGCCGGCTGGAACACAAAGAGCACGTTACGCTTGATGGCGCCCGGCTGCTCACGAATCGTACGGTCGACAAAAGTCGCCGCCGCGAGCGCCATGGCCATGTGGCCGTCGTGGCCGCACGCATGCATCTTGCCGGGATGCGACGAGGCAAAGGCCACGCCCGTCGCCTCCGCGATGGGCAGGGCGTCCATATCGGCGCGAATCGCCGTGGCATGCGTAGCGCCCACACCGGCATCGAAGAAGGCGCAGACGCAGCTCGGACACGGATGGGTCACCTCGCAGGCAAGCGGAGCGAGCACGCCCTCGATATAGGCGATAGTCTGCGGAAGATCGAAATCGAGCTCCGGAATGCGATGCAGGTCGCGACGATAACGACGGAGTTCTTGGAGCTCGGTCATGGGGATTCCTTTCATGGGACAACTAGTTGTCCCCTATTGTGACGCAGGATTGTGGCGCCCTTGTTTCTAGCATCATGCTGCATTTTTTAAACGTTATATACGAATACTCTTGTTTGGTAAAGTGCAACGTGATAGGGTCTTTACCACTTGATAGAGGCGCGGGCACGAAGATCCGCGGGCGAGTCGGCAGACTTTGACCCCGCGGGGAGGCGAAACCCGCCGAACTGGGTTTTTCGGGCACGAACAGCCTGGTGGGCCTGCGGGAAACACCCGCAGGACTGTCTGCAGCAATGCGGGAGCGCTATCCGGACATTGGGTCCACGCTATGCGGATTCGATGCGCCGATGGCGCCGTCTGGATAGCGAGGTTTACGGGACATGGCACTGACCCCCAACGAGGCATATGCGGCCAAGCAGCCGTTTGTGGACAAGGAGACGCTCGAACACATCGTCGAGCAGTTCCCCACGCCGTTTCATCTATACGACGAGGCGGGCATCCGTCGCAACATGCAAGAGGTGCGCGACGCCTTTGCGTGGAATCCGGGCTTTAAGGAGTACTTTGCCGTCAAGGCCAATCCCAACCCGGCGCTTATCTCCATTCTCAACGAATACGGCTGCGGTTGCGACTGCTCGAGCTATACCGAGCTCATGATCGCCCGCTCGCTGGGTATCACCGGCCACGACATCATGTTCTCGTCCAACGATACGCCGGCGGCAGACTTTGAGCTCGCCGATAAGCTGGGCGCCATCGTCAACTTCGACGACATCAGCCACATCGAGTTCTACGAGCGCGTCGCAGGCCCCATCCCCAAGACGGTCAGCTGCCGTTTTAACCCGGGCGGTCTGTTCCAGCTCTCTAACGGCATTATGGACAACCCAGGCGATTCCAAGTACGGCATGACCACCGAGCAGCTCTTTGAGGCCTTCCGCGCTCTCAAGGCCAAGGGTGCCGAGAATTTTGGCATCCACGCCTTCCTCGCCAGCAACACCGTCACCAACGACTACTACCCCAAGCTCGCACGCATCCTCTTTGAGCTTGCCGTGCGTCTGGAGCGCGAGACGGGCGCGCATGTCGCCTTTATCAACCTGTCCGGCGGTGTGGGCATCCCCTACCTGCCCGAGCAGCAGGCGAACGACATCCACGCTATTGGCGAGGGCGTACACGCAGCCTACGACGAGATTCTGGTTCCCGCCGGCATGGGCGATGTGGCGATATGCACCGAGATGGGCCGCTTTATGATGGGCCCCTACGGATGCCTGGTCACCAAGGCCATCCACGAAAAGCAGATTTACAAGGACTACATCGGCGTTGACGCAAGCGCCGTCGACCTCATTCGCCCCGCCATGTATGGCGCTTACCACCACGTTACGGTGATGGGCCAGCCCGGTGGTCCCGACAAGACCACGGCGCCGGTCACGAACACGTACGACATCACGGGCAACCTATGCGAGAACAACGACAAGTTCGCCATCGACCGCGAGCTGCCGCATATCGACATGGGTGACCTACTCGTGATTCACGACACCGGCGCGCACGGCTACTCCATGGGCTACAACTACAACGGACGCCTGCGCTCCGCAGAGGTATTGCTTCGCCCCGATGGCTCGGCCGATCTTATTCGCCGCGCCGAGCGCCCGGGCGACTATTTTGCCACGCTCGACGTACTGCCGTGCGGCCGCGAACTGCTGGCCAAATCGCGCGCCGAAAGCGCCCGCCGTCGCGCTCAGGACGAGCGCCTAGCCGTCGCCGCCCAATGGAACAAACGCATCCAGATCGCAGAAGCGAAGGAGAAGAATATGGATGTCCGCAACCTCGAGGGCTCGATCGTCGCCCTCGTCACCCCGTTTAAGAAGGACGGCAGCGTCGACTTTGATGCTCTTGAGCGCGTGGTCGATTTCCACCTGCAGAATGGCACCGACGCCATCCTCACCTTGGGCACCACCGGCGAGAGCGCCACGATGACTGATGACGAGGACAACTCCGTCGTTGCCGCCGTGGTCAAGCAGGTCGCAGGCCGCATCCCCGTCATCGCCGGGTCGGGCTCCAACTCCACGCAGACGATGCTCACCAAGTCGCTCACCTACCAGGGCCTGGGCGCCGACGGCCTGCTGCTCATCACCCCCTACTACAACAAGTCCAACGAAGAGGGCATCTACCAGCACTTTAAGACCGTGGCCGATGCGGTGGACATCCCCTGCATCTTGTACAACATCCCCGGTCGTTGCGGCTGCGGTATCAGCGAGCGCAATGTCGAGCGTCTGGCCGCACACCCCAACATCATGGGCATCAAGGAGGCCTCGGGCAACGTCGCCTATGCCGCCAAGATCGCGCACCTGCTATCCAACGACTTCCGCATGTATTCGGGCGAGGACGCGCTCACCGTGCCGCTCATGAGCCTGGGCGCCTCGGGCACCATCAGCGTTTGGGCCGACGTGCAGCCGCAACTCGTGCACGACATGTGCCGTGCCTACCTGGACGGTGACGTGGAGCGCGCCCGCGAGATCCAGATTGCCGGCCAGCCGCTCATCAACGCCCTCTTTAGCGAAGTCAACCCCATCCCCGTTAAGGAAGCGCTCGCCCAGATGGGTATGATCGAGGCCAACTATCGCATGCCGCTGTGCCCCATGGCAGACGACACGCGCACCGCACTTACCGATGCTCTGAAGGGAGCTGGTCTGCTTGATTAAGACCGTCATTATGGGAACGGGCCGCATGGGCTCGCTCATCCGCACCACTGCCGAGAGCATCGTTGATGCCGCCGGTCAGCCCGTCTTTGATATCGTCGCCCAGATCGGCTTTGATCTGACCGAGCTCGAGAGCGCTCCGGTCGCCGATGTGATCATCGACTTCTCGAACGTCGCGACCTTTGATGCCGTCGTTGCCTATGTCGAGCGTACGGGCGCCGCACTCGTTTCCGGCACCACTGGCTACACGCCTGAGCAGATGGACCGCCTGCGCGAGCTGGGCCAGAACGCCCGCGTCATGCACTCGGGCAACTACTCCATCGGCATCGCCGCCCTGCGCCACCTGGTGGCCCAGGCCACGCGCGAGCTGCCCGGCTTTGACTGCGAGATTGTCGAGACGCACCACAACCAAAAGGTCGATGCCCCCAGCGGCACCGCCAAGCTGCTGCTCGACGCCGTGGTCGAGGCCGAGCCCGAGGCCGGCTACCACCCCGTCTACGGTCGCGAGGGCATGTGCGGCGCGCGCGATCCCAAGGAGATCGGCATGCACTCGCTACGCGGCGGCACCGTCGCCGGCGTGCACGAGGTGAGCTTCTTTGGCCAGGACGAGGAGGTCACGCTCACGCACCGCGCCACGAGCCGTCAGATTTTTGTCAACGGCGCCCTGGCCGCCGCTCAGAAGCTCGTCGTCCGTGATCCCGGCTTCTACACCTTCGACCAGGTCATGTTCGCCTAGCCAATCATTAACCAAGCCCGCGTAAAGGAGAAACAAGATATGAGCAACGCAGCCGAGATGGATGCACAGGAGATTATCAACTACATCGCCACCGCGCCCAAGAAGACGCCCGTCAAGCTGTATGTGCGCGAGAAGCCCGGCATGAAGGTTGCCTGGGGCGATGCGCACGTCTACGGCGGCCGTCGCGGCAAGACCGTCTTTGGCAACTGGGATGAGCTCAAGGCCATCCTCGACGCCAACGCCGACTCCATCGACTACTACGACGTGGAGAATGACTGCCGCAACTCCGCCGTCCCCATGCTCGACCTTAAAGGCATCAACGCCCGCATCGAGCCGGGCGCGATTATCCGCGACCGTGTCGAGATCGGTGACCGTGCTGTCATCATGATGGGCGCCATCATCAACATCGGCTCCGTCATCGGCGAGGGTTCCATGATCGATATGGGCGCCGTGCTGGGCGGCCGCGCCACCGTGGGCAAGAACTGCCATATCGGCGCCGGCACCGTGCTGGCGGGCGTCGTTGAGCCCGCGAGCGCCACGCCCGTCATCATCGAGGACGATGTCATGATTGGCGCCAACGCCGTGGTCCTGGAGGGCGTGCGCGTGGGCAAGGGCGCCGTCGTGGCCGCCGGCGCCGTATGCGTCGAGGACGTCCCCGCCGGCGCCGTCGTAGCCGGTGTCCCCGCCCGCGTCATCAAGATGCGCGATGAGAAGACCAACAGCAAGACCGGCCTCGAGGAAGGCCTTCGCCAACTTTAAGGTTACGCGGTTTTACCAAACCGCGTAACGCCTCGACGCTGCAAACGCCCCAGAACGGCAATCTGACGTTCAATCGTCGGGCATGACCAGAAGGTCAATGCCCTCCTCTTTCACGTCACCTTGCTCGCTCTGGGGCGTTTTCGCTGACGCATGCTCAACCTGCGGCGCAATGTCAGCAACCAAGCTAAAAACAACAAAGGCCGAAGCCCCAACCAGGGCTTCGGCCTTCTTTATCTCAAGGTTCCGTCGTATTCGACCATGGCTGAATGCTTCGACAAACGATCGGCAGCCGTCTTATAGACCTCTGAACGGTCGCGTCGACCTATTGCAACGATCTCGGCAATCTCAACCGTTCCGTCCTCTTGAATTCGAAATACCATTCGGAGTCCCGCCTTTCTCCATTTAATCTTTTTGCAGCCGGCAAGCTCACCGTGAAGCGGCGTTCCGATTTCATCGGCGCGCGTCTTTAATTTCGCCACCGCAATGCGGACGAGCCTTCGCTGAGAACCATCTAGTTTTTGATATTCCTTCTCGACGTCTCGATTCAAAAAGCCGACGACAAAGTGCCCGCTCATTCGAAAAGATCCTCATCCGAAATCGCGTCGGAGTCCATCGATTCGAACTCCGCGAGCTCCTCAGGAGTCAGGGTATCTTCAAACGGAATAAACTCATGCGGTCCGTTTTTGATTCGATCTGCCGCAATACGATCAAGCTCAAGTTCGCGAAGGTACTGTAGGGCGCCGTACATTTCCTCATAGGCGGCGTAGTCGATAATCACGGTATCGATATCGTTATGATCGGCGATAAACTGCGGCGCGCGCTTAGCGCGCTTGCGAACGGCAGATAAGGACTTGCTCGCTTCGGTGGCAGAAACTACCTGATCTTTTGTAAACACCGGCTTTTCCAGAACAAGTGGGGACATTTGTACCTCCAAAAAATAATCTGGATTATATTTCAAAGTATACTTCAAAATATAATCCAGATTTCTCTTTGGAAGAAACCATTGCGCTATCGGTTCTCGATGCTTCCGATGTTCTTGAGCTCGATGGAGATGAGGCCGTTGGGCTCGTTGACGAACTCGATATACTCGGAGTTCGAGCCCATCTCGGCCGGGAAGCTGATCTCGATACCCGTATCGGTTCGAATCTTATGATTGCGCACGGCCGCACGCTCGACCTGTTTACGCTCCACGGGCACGCGCTCGGGCACCTTTTCCTCGGTCAATGCCGCACGAACGCTCTCTTTGATGACTGGCTCGTCCTCAAAGACCTCGTCGACGATATCCCAGGGCGGCAGCTCCTCGTCGTCCTCGACCTTCTCGGCAACGGCCGCCTTGACCTTGGCGAGCGCCACGGCCGTATTGGCGCCGTGCTCCTCGGCAACCTCCTCGACCACGCGCGTCACGGTGTCGATAATCTCCTTGCCCGACACGCCCGTATCGCACTGCAGCAGGCCGTCAGGAATAAGCATGCGGTCCTCGCCGGCGATCTTGCGCTTTTTGTCCACGTAGCCGATCTCCATGGTGCTCGCGCGCACGATGGCGTAGCTCGGCACCTTTTGGGAAGGATTCGGCAGGATAGCGTAATGGCGTGCGATATCGTTGCGCACCTCGCCCTCCTCGCGGCCTACCTCGTGCATAAAGGCCTGCTTGGAACCCAACAGCATGACGGCAAACCAGCGTGCGTCCTCGTCATCGTCAAAGTCGGCAACGAGGACATCGGTGGACTCGGCCTTTTCGGCCTTGGTAAGCTCCGAGGAGATAAACTCCGCAATCTGCTGCGACAGGTCCACGAATTCGCGCTCGCCAAAGAAATAGCCCTTGAGCTCGCCGCCGAATGCGGAGTTCTCGGCAAACGTGGCACGCTTGTTATCGGCCGAAGTTCGAGCACGACGCAGGTGCGTGGTCACAAAGTTGCGCACGGTGCGGCTCTCGATAT
>OIYV01001054.1_pt1 | contig 13825 bp, 15 predicted proteins | sample 1588251 | NCBI WGS metagenome assembly OIYV01 (sample SAMN03283282) | human gut metagenome | biome: human-associated habitat; material: feces | host: Homo sapiens | place: Peru | collected 2012
CCTACGACTCTGACTCGTATTGTCTAGGTTCGAATCCTAGTTCCGCAGCCAAGGAAAGCCCTCAAACCGGACGGTTTGGGGGCTTTGATTTACAAAAAGCTTTTTACGGGGGAAACGTATGGAAGACGGCGAACGGACAAGGATAAGCTGCGGAAGGTTTTTATTGCTGCTGTCCCAGGGAGTGATAATGGGCATAGGCGCCGTGCTGCCCGGCATAAGCGGCGGAGTGCTGTGCGTCATATTCGGAATATACCAGCCAATGATGGAAACCCTGGCCCACCCTAAGAAAGGGATAAAGAAGTACGGACATATGGTGCTGCCGGTAGTGCTGGGTTTTCTCGGTGGGTTCGTGCTGCTGGCCGGGGCGATAGCAAAGCTCGCCTCATCTGAGCCCGCAATAGTCACAAGCCTTTTTGTAGGCCTTATCGTCGGGACATTACCGCAGCTTTTTCACGACGGAGCAAAGCAGGGCAGGGATAAGTCATGCTATATAGCCCTTGCCGCAAGCACGTTATTGTTACTGGGCTTCTTTATGCTGCTCAAGTACGGCACGGAGCTACACATAACTCCTAACGCCGGCTGGTTCTTCTTCTGCGGCGCTCTGTGGGGCATAAGCATGGTGGCGCCGGGAATGACATCGTCGTCGGTGCTGATGCTGCTTGGGCTGTATTATCCTATGTCTGAAGGCATAGCTGCGCTGGACATGGGGGTAATTATACCGTTTTTGCTGGGCATAGCAATAACCGTCATTGCGCTTGCCAGGGCAGTGAACGCTTTATTCAACAGATACTACGGCATTGCGTATCACTGCATAACAGGCTTTGTTATCGCCTCCACCATACCCATAATCCCACTGTCGTTCAGGAGTACGTCAGAACTCATCTGGAGCATCGTAGCGGCTACGGCGGGCTGCGCTGCGGCGTACTTTATATCCAGGATAGATGGACTAAAGGAGTAAGGAACAACTGGGAGAGGTCGAAGGGCCTCTCCTTTTATATGCCGGTCATTCCACAGTGTACAAGAGTAAAATAGTGTATTATAATATAATGTGGTTAGTAATATTTGGATATACCGTATATTGTAGCGGAGGAAAAATGAACAAGCAGTACGACGTAAGCGATATAAAAGTTATGGAGGGTCTTGAGGCGGTGCGTATGCGCCCCGGAATGTACATAGGAAGCACCGGTTCACGCGGCCTTCATCATATGCTTTGGGAGATAGTGGACAACGCTGTGGACGAGGCGGCAAACGGATATGCGGACACGGTGCGTGTGACCCTGCATAAGGACGACTCCGTTACTGTTGAGGACAACGGCAGAGGTATTCCTGTAGGCATTCACGAAAAGCTGGGTGTGTCCGGCGTTGAGGTGGTGTTTACCCAGCTGCATGCAGGAGGTAAGTTCGATAACGAGTCTTACGGCTTTTCAGGGGGCCTTCATGGAGTGGGCGCCTCCGTTGTGAATGCGCTGAGCGAATACGTAGAAGTAGAGGTATGTACTGGCGGCAAGATGTACCGCCAGACCTTCAGGAGCTATGAGGGCCCGGACGGCAAGATGGTATCCGGAAAGCCAATGGCTCCCCTGGAAGAGGTGGGCCGCGTGCGCCGTCAGGGCACTAAAATAACCTTCCTGCCGGATAAGCGTGTATTCGAAACGCTGGAGATGAACTTCGGCATAATATCAAAGCGTTTACGTGAGCTTGCGTATCTTAACAAGGGCGTTACCTTCATACTTATAGACGAGCGGGAACGGGGCAACAAAAAAGAGGCCGAATATCACTATGAGGGCGGCATTATAGATTTCGTGCGTTACATGAATGCGGACAAGACTCCCCTTTACGATGAGCCTATATATATTGCCGGCAAGAGGGATGACATAGCAGTAGAGATAGCCATACAGCATAACGACGGCTATACCGAAAGCATGTTTTCATATGTGAATAACATACCAACCACTGAGGGCGGCACCCATGAGACGGGCTTCAAGGCGGCCTTAACCAAAGTCATGAACGACTACTGCCGTAAGGCCGGCATACTCAAGGATAAGGACCCGTCGCTTTCCGGAGAGGACTTCCGCGAGGGCCTGACGGCGGTGTTATCCCTCAAGATGCACAGCGTGCAGTTCGAGGGGCAGACAAAGACAAAGCTGGGAAATACGGAAGCTAGGACGGCCGTAGAATACGTGCTGACAGAGCACCTTGCGCCTTACCTCGATGACCTTAAGAATGCCGATACGGCTAATAAGATAGCCGAAAAGGCGGCTAAGGCCGCAAAGGTTCGTGAAGCTACCCGCAAGGCCAAGACTATGGCCCGGGAAAAAAGCAAGCTGGAAAACGCGCCTCTGGTGGGCAAGCTGTCGAGCTGTACGGGCCGCAACGCAAAGATAAACGAGCTGTTTATCGTGGAGGGAGACTCCGCAGGCGGCAGCGCCAAGCAGGGCCGGGACAGGCGGTTTCAGGGCATACTGCCGCTTCGGGGCAAGCCGCTGAATGTGGAGAAAAAGCGGCTGGATCAGGTAATAGCAAACGAGGAGTTCCGCTCCATAATAACCGCCCTTGGTACAGGCATAGGCGAGGATTTCGATATAAGCGGCCTCAAGTACGACAAGATAATAATACTCTCCGATGCAGACCAGGACGGTGCGCACATAAGGGCAATACTGCTGACATTCTTTTTCCGCTATATGAAGGAGCTTATAACCGACGGTCACGTGTATATAGGCCTTCCTCCTCTCTATAAAATACAGAAGGGCAAGGAGATCAGGTACGCATATTCCGACGGGGAGCTTGCAAAGATGACGAGAGCCATCGGCAAGGGCTACACCCTCCAGCGCTACAAGGGGCTTGGAGAGATGAACCCGGAGCAGCTCTGGGAGACGACCATGAATCCCGAGAACCGCTCACTGGTGCGAGTGGAGCTTGAGGACGCGGCGGATGTGGACCATATAGTGACGCTGCTCATGGGGGATAAAGTCGGCCCCAGACGCGAGTACATCAGCGAGTTCGCCAACTTCAACAAGACGGATACCTTTGAGGAAAAGATGACGGCACATCCTGCCGCCGAAAGGTAACAGCGTATGGCAAAAAGAGATGATAACCAGATATCCTTCGAGGGGCAGACCATAATCACGAAGGGCATGGAGGCGGTTATGCACGACTCCATGATTCCCTATGCGGAATATGTAATAATGGAGCGGGCGCTGCCGCGAATAGAGGACGGCCTGAAGCCCGTTCAGCGCCGCATACTTTATACCATGCTGGAGCTGGGGCTGACTCCGGACAAGCCGCACCGCAAGAGCGCACGTATCGTGGGCGACTGCCTCGGTAAATATCACCCCCATGGCGATACATCGGTATACGATGCCATGGTGCGTATGGCTCAGGAATTCAATATGCAGATGCCCATGGTGGACGGACACGGCAACTTTGGCAGCATAGACGGCGACTCTGCGGCGGCAATGCGATATACCGAGGCCAGAATGACCCCTGTAGCCATGGAGATGCTGCGGGATCTGGAGAAAGATACGGTAAAGTTCAGCCTGAACTTTGACGATACGTTAAAGGAGCCCGACTTGCTGCCCGGCCGCTTTCCAAACCTGCTGGTAAATGGCTCCTCAGGCATAGCCGTAGGTCTGGCGACCAACATACCGCCCCACAACATGGGCGAAGCCATAGACGCGGCCATAATGTATATGGACGATCCAGAGGTATCGCTGGACGAGCTGATGAAGGTAATGCCCTGTCCGGATTTTCCGACAGGGGGTTATATACTGGAATCCGACGAAATACGGAATGCTTACGAAACGGGCAGGGGAAAGATAACCGTTCGTGCCAAGGCCGAAATAGAGGAGCAGAAGAACGGCAAGAAGCTCATTGTCGTGACCGAGATGCCATATCAGGTGAACAAGGCAAAGGCGCTTGAGGATATATTGCACATAAGCGAGGAAAAAAAGGCGCTGTTTGCCGGCATAGGCGAGATACGGGACGAGTCCGACCGCATGGGCATGCGGGCGGTGATAGAGGTAAAGAAGGACGCGGACGCGGAAAAGATACTGCAATACCTCTATAAATACTCCGACCTTCAGGTCACATTTGGCGTCAACATGGTAGCAATAGCAGACGGCAAGCCCCAGACGCTGGGCCTGAAGGAGATACTGCGCCATTACATACGGCATCAGGAAAATGTAGTCACCCGCCGCACGAAATTTGACCTTGACGCAGCTGAGCGCCGGGAGCACATACTGGAAGGCCTTATGGTGGCCATTGCCAATATAGACGAGGTGATAGCTCTCATAAGGGCCGCAAAGTCGCCAAAGGAGGCCAAGGAGAGCCTCATAAAGCGCTTTGAGCTTACCGATATACAGGCTCAGGCCATACTTGATCTGAGGCTCCAAAGGCTGACCAATCTGGAAAGACTGGCCATAGAAAAGGAATACAGGGAGGTAGGCAGGCTAATAAAGGAATACAAGGGCATACTTTCATCCGAGGAAAAGCTCAGGGCGGTCATACGCCGCGAGATGATGGCCATAAAAGAAAAATATGCCGTACCACGCCGTACAAGGCTGATACAGGGCGAGGAGGAGATAGTCGTGTCCCGTGAGGACATGATAGTGGTGGATGACGCCATAGTGGCGCTGCTTGAGGGCGGCAAGATACGCCGCCTGCCCAAGCGCAATTTTACAGCCGAGTCCATCGCCTCCGAAAAGCCGGTATTTATAATGGAGACCCAGACGGACAGGCGGCTGAGGTTCTTTACCAGCCACGGCAACTGCCTGATAATCGGCGTGGACGAACTGCCGGAAGCAAGGCTTACCGCCAAGGCTACAAACCTTAATTCGCTGGTACAGCTTGAAAAGGACGAGGAGATAGTCACATGCTTCGATGAGGTAAAGGACGACACGCTTGTGTTCTTTACAGCCCTCGGCAGCGCAAAACGTACAGAGGGAAAGGAATTTGACCTCCGCACAAAAAAAACGGCCGCCATAGCCCTTAAGGACGACGACAGGGTTATAGCCGTAGAAAAACAGGACGAGACCGCAGGCACCGTTGTCATGGTAAGCAAGGGCGGAATGAGCATACGCTTCGCGACAGATACCGTTCCCGTAATGGGCAGGGGCGCGGGCGGAGTGAAGTGCATGAAGCTGGACGATGGGGACAGGGTTATATTCGCCGCGCAGATAGCTGACGAGGGCGAGATACTTACCATATCCGACAGGGGCTACGCAAAGCGCAGCCTGGTCTTCGATTACGAGATACAGGGCAGGAACGGCAAGGGCCTGAAGACCTTCGACTTCAAGAAGAACGGCTCAAACGGCACTGCCATCGCTGCGGCGCTTTACGTAAAGGAGCCCTATGATATAGTCATACGCCAGTTCCACGGCGAGGAGACGGTAGTGAACACCGAGACGGTATTCATCGAGCAGCGGCCCGGCAAGGGTATGCTTACAGTCATGGCGCTGCTGGACGATATAGTTATTGGCGCAAGGAAAATTAAATCATAAAACCCGGTGGATACCGAATACTTATATACGAACACACATCAAATAAGTGTCAGGAGTAAGTATGAGAGTATCCAATGATGAAAACGCGGTATTTGTAAGCGGTACGCTTGGCGGCGCGCCGGAGCTCAGCCACAGCCTTTACGGAGAGGATTTTTACAGCGCGGAGCTGCTTGTGCCGCGGCTTAGCGGTACCATGGATCACGTCCCGCTGACAATACCGGGCCGCAATCTCGCCTTCATGCCGGACGAGGGCGACAGGCTTTCTGTATGGGGACAGCTGAGGACATATAACAGGCATACGGAGCAGGGTACACATCTTTGCGTTACGGTGTTCGCCAAGGGTATAGAACCTCTGGGCGAGGAGGAGATGCCTCAAAACGAGGTGTCGCTTTCAGGATATCTTTGCAAGCCTGCGGTGTTCAGGACTACGCCCTTCCTGCGGGAGATAGGCGACATGCTCATAGCCTGCAACCGCTCCTTCAATAAATCTGACTATCTGCCCTGTATAGCATGGGGCAGGAACGCCCGCACCGTGAGCGAGCTGCCGGTGGGCAGCAGGCTGTACATTCAGGGCAGGATACAGAGCAGGCGGTACCAGAAGCAGCTCAGTGACGGCACAGTACAGGACAGGACGGCCCATGAGGTATCCTGCTCGTCGATCGAGCTGCTTTAAGCCGTTTAAAATTTACAGGAGATAACTTATTTTACTATGGCAATGGATGGACTTAATCTCGCCGCATCCGTGGCAGAGTGCAGGCGCATAGTTGGCGGCAGGATAGACAAGATACAGCAGCCCGAAAAGGACGAGCTTGCGGTCAACCTGCGCTGCGGCGGCGAAAACCTCAGGCTGCTCATCAGCGCATCGCCGGAGCATTGCAGAATGCAGCTCACGAATGTCAAAAAGGAAAACCCCATAGACGCGCCGGCCTTTTGTATGCTGCTGAGGAAGCGCCTCGCAGGTGGGCGCATAGTGTATGTAGAGCAGCCAAACCTTGACAGGATAGTGAACATAGGCATCGAGACACAGAACGACTTGGGAGATACCGTTACCTTCGTGCTCTGTGCCGAGATAATGGGCAAATACTCCAATATAATTCTCATAAACGAGCAGGGCATAGTCGTTGATGCAATAAAGCGTATCGGCATAGGAATGTCAAATGTGCGTACAGTTCTGCCGGGGCAGAAGTACGAAATGCCGCCGGCACAGGATAAGGCCGACCCAACAAAGGCCTCTGCCGAAGACTTTGAGACAGTCATAGCAGAGGCAGAGGGTATCAGGATAGACAAAGCGCTTTCAAACGCGTTTTTCGGCCTTTCGCCCAAAATGGCGGCAAAGCTTTGCGAGAATGCCACGGATAAGTGCAGCTGCGGCGAGCTGAGCCCAGGGGAGCGCAGGGAGCTTGCGGAATACCTGCACAGCTTTTACCGCCGCCTTTCGCAAGGCGATGTCACGCCCTGCGTTACGCTTAATGACGTTGGCGAACCTGAGGGAGTGCTGCCGTTTGTACCAAAGGAGGGAGAATACAGACCGGCGCCGACTATGAGCGAGGCGCTGGACCGCTTTTACGCTGAAACCGATAACCTCCAGCGCATGCGCCGCCACGGCGCCGGCATAAGGAAGATACTGCAAAACAATATAGAGCGCTGCAACAAGAAGATAGCTTTGTATGACGACGCCATAGCTTCGGAGGGCGATATTGAAAAGCTTAAATTGTTCGGCGAGCTGCTCATAGCGAACGCCTACAGGATAATCTCAGGCTCCTCGGAGGCCGTAGTGCAGAACTACTACACAGACCCGCCGGAAAACGTAAGAATACCTCTGGACGCAAGGTATTCAATAAACGACAACGCGCAAAAGTATTATAAAAAATACCAGAAGGCCAAGGCAGCCCGGGATATGGCGGCGCAGCAGCGGGAAAGGGCGCTGGAGGAGCTGAACTATCTGGAGGGACAGCTTTACAATCTGGACAAGTGTACCGGTGACAGCGAACTTAAGGAGCTTTCCGATGAGCTGATGAACGAGGGGTATATAAAGAGACCCAAGGACGGCAGGAAGGGCCAGAAGCTGCCTCCTTCAAAGCCAATGTGCTTTATATCGTCGGACGGCATAGAGATATACGTTGGCAAGAACAACAGGCAGAACGATGCGCTTACACTTAAGTTTGCAGGGCCAAAGGACACATGGCTGCATACAAAGGATATACCCGGCTCACATGTGATAATACGGGCAGAAAATCCGCCAAAGACCACGCTGTATCAGGGAGCGCTGTTGGCGGCCTATTACAGCAGGGGCAGGGGCAGCGAAAACGTACCTGTGGACTATACCGAGCGGCGGTTCGTAAGGAAACCCTCCGGCGCAAAGCCCGGTATGGTGATATACACCACAAACAAAACGGCCTATGTGACCCCGGACCCAATTGAGGTCAAAGCTATAATACAGAAGCAGTAACGGCAAAAAGCGGCAGACGGGCCGCTTTTTTCGTTATTTTATGCGCCGAAGGCGAATAGCTTATATATGACTAATAAGCCGGAGGGCATGAGAATGAAGCGATTATTTATATTGATTCTGGCGCTGCTTACGGCGCTTATGATGGCGTCCTGCAAAAAGGCGGAGGAACCCGCCGAACCCGAGGCCGATACGGACAGCGGCTACCGGCGAACCACTCTGTACTACGCCACGGAGGACGGATTCATAGTGCCTGTTATGAAGAGCATACCCTGGGAGGAGGGAATAGGCAGGGCGGCGCTGAGCTACCTCGTATCTGGCATCGACAACGATAAAAGCGCCGCCATGATGGGCTTGAAGACGGTAATACCCGAGGGAACGGAATGTACTCTACGCATAGGCGAGGGAGGCAGCGCCCGGGTAGACCTGGCTGACATCGGTCAACAGACAAAGGAGCAGGAGCAGGCCATGGTGGTTGCAATAGTGAACACGCTGACTGAGTTCCCCTCCATAAACAACGTCAGCATAACCATCGACGGCAAGGAGAAAAAGACCCTCTCCAATGGCACTGACATATCCAAACCCATGGAGAGCTTTGCGTTGAATATTGAGGACGGGGAGGTGCCGGTTTCAGGCGAAGCCCACGCCTTTACGCTGTACTTCCCTAATTCGGCTGCCAGCCTGAATATCCCCGTGACACGGTATACGGACACTGCGCCTTCATTTTCCGGGGCTGTGCAGGAGGAGATAGCCGGGCCTAAGGATGAGGGGCTCATAAACTGCTTCCCGGCGGGAACAGAGCTCATAAGCGCATACATAAAGGACGGAATAGCCTGCGTTGACCTGACGAAGGACTTCGAGAAAGTCGTTGATACCGAGGGTATGCTGGATGCGGCAAGGGACTGCCTGTATCTCTGCGCCAATCAGTTCGATCAGGTATATGGCGTTGACATAACTGTGGAAGGAAAGGAGTACAGTATGCATACCGCCGCCGTGTCTGTACCCGTATACGTGAACGAGTGGCGATAAATATGGAAATGCCGCGGGCGCTGTGGTAAAATAGCCGTATTGAATTTTGCCGTACAAAGGAGAAATATATATGAAGCTTATAATCGCCTCCAACAACGCCCATAAGGTATCCGAAATAAAGACCATTTTAGGTTGCTTTTATGACGAGATACTCTCCCTCAGGGAAGCGGGCATAGATATGGACGTGGTTGAGGACGCGAACACCTTTGAGGGCAATGCTCTCAAGAAGGCCAGAGAGGTGTTTGCCGTTGCCGATGCGGATGCAGTACTGTCGGACGACAGCGGCCTGATGGTTGACGCCCTGGGCGGCGCTCCCGGCGTTTACAGCGCGCGCTACGCAGGCGAGGGCCACGATGACGCCGCCAACAATGCGAAGCTCCTCGACGCACTCAAGGACGTACCCGGCGAAAAACGCACCGCGCAGTTCCGCACCTCTGTTGCGCTCATACGCAGGGGAATGCCTGCCGTCACCGCCGATGGCAGCGTGGAGGGGGTCATACTCCACTCCCCACAAGGCGAAAACGGCTTCGGCTACGACCCTCTTTTCTATTATGAGCCGCTGAAAAAATCCTTCGCACAGCTAACGCCTGAGGAGAAAAACTCCGTCAGCCACAGAAGGCGCGCACTCGAATCCCTATGCGACAAGCTGAGAGCGGAAAAGTGATGCGCATAGGCATAGTAAGCGATACCCACGGCGATTCATACGCCATAAGACGTGTCATAGAGCAGGCGGGTAGGGTGGACGCATGGATACACCTGGGCGACAATACCCGCGACGCGGAGGCTTTCGGAAAGGACGGAACGCCTGTCTATTCCGTGGCGGGCAACTGCGATTTCGGCGGTGAAAAAGAGCTTCGCATAAGCCTTGACGGTGCGGAGATATTCGCCGCTCATGGCCACTATTACGGCGTTACTGCAGGTACCGACCGGCTCGCTTACCGTGCGGAGGAGCTTGGCTGCAACGTTGCGCTGTACGGCCACACACATATCCCGAAGCTGGACTATGACGGTAAGCTGTACATAATCAACCCCGGCAGTCCCTCCTGTCCCCGAGGCGGCGCGCCCCGCACCTTCGCCATACTGACCGCCGAGTGCGGCAGTCTCAACGCCAAAATGATGCAGCTATAGGAGAAAGCTGGGCATAAGTCTGTCGAAAAACTAACCCCCGGATAGCTGTGTGTGCGTAAGACAGCATTGCGCCGAGATTGACAAAGCAGCACGAAACCGCATGGAACTGATCGTGCCGGAGCTGGCAAAGCAGTACGGCGTGACCGAGCAACTGAAAGCCGAAAACCAAATGGAATGGGTGCGGCAGATGAACGCTTGCAAGGCACAGGCAGAGGAAGTTGTGAAGTTTGAGCTGATTTATGACTGATACTGAGAGCGCCCGGACAAAAAATGTTCGGGCGCTCTTACTGTATAAATGAATTTTAATTGTCCCATGGTAAAGAAGTAAATGTTGTAAAGGAAACTTGACAAGATGAGTGTGTCATGCTATAGTAAGCTTGTAAAGGAAACTTGTCATACAAGGAGGCGTTTTTTTGAAGAATAAAGTTGAGCAATTACGAAAGGAGCGAGGATTAAATCAAGATGATTTTGCAAAAATGCTTCGTGTTTCAAGACAAACCATTAGTTCAATCGAAACTGGAAAGTATAATCCATCATTGGAATTAGCTTTTGCAATTTCAGACTTTTTTGGCAAGCGGATTGAAGAAATCTTTATCTATGAAAGAGGTGCAGAAAATGACTCAAACGGTACTTAAAATCGAAGGAATGGCCTGTGGAATGTGCGAAAGCCACGTAAACGACGCCATAAGAAATAACTTCAGCGTTAAAAAGGTTAAATCGTCCCACAAAAAGGGCGAGACGGTTATTAAATCGGAAGAACCTCTCGACGCCGAAAAGCTTAAAAGGGTCATTGCCGACACCGGCTATACCCTCGTTTCGATAGAATAGCTTCGCGGGCGGCCGCAACAAAAACCTCGTTAAAGTTTTGCAAAAAAATCCGACAGCAAGTCTTTTAAAAGACCTACCGTCGGATTTTTAAATTCATATTATGGCGCGGCTTCGGCGATAAAACAAGCTTTAAGGGCGGGTTAAGTCCGCTTTAAGCCAGACCTTTTGCATCAGGGAAAAATCTTGATTTCGCTGGTCTCGACCCAGGGAATAAAATTATCCTTGTCGCAGAAATTGTCGATAAATTCAAATCTCACAAATTTTGCGACAACCGGGCTGTCGAGAACAATATCTTCCCAACCGAACTCCTTTTTAAGATCCACCGATTTAACAAGCTTCCAGTCGGCCGATTCGATGTCGTCGTCCTTGCGGCGAATCTTTTTCGGAAGATCGCTGTCGCTGACATATATATTGAGGTGGCGGGCAAGCTCCTCGGGAACGCTGATATCCACGCCGACATTTTTGTAAAGCTTGATCTTTCCGATCTCCTGATGCTCGTCGAAAAAGCTGAGAATCAGGTTGTTTTTAGGCTCGGACAGATTTTCCACACAGGCACCGTAGGTTCCGCCGTTACGCTCGTGATCGTCGCTGATGACATTGCAGACCCAAAAAGTGGGGTCGGATTCGGTTACCGTGGCCCATTCAATGCGGGTGTAATAGGAGCCGTCCCTCCGCACGCCCATAGGCAGCATATTTGTTTCCATAAAATTACCTCCTTAAAGGTTTTTCTCATAGAGAAGTATACCACCTTTAGGAGGCTTTGTCAATAACAACCAAAAAAATATTTTATTGATTTGCTAAATTGGCTAAAATATCATATAAAACTGTTACTTTAGACCGATTTGAGGTAAATTACAGTCTTTTGTCTGCTGTATCGGATTATATTAAAGGGTCGAGGCGATATTTTGAAATTTTGCTTTCGCGGTTTCAATCTTCTGCTGCTCGGCGGCGGGGGTCATATACCAGCCTCTCGAGTGCATTTCCTCAAATACATCGGCCTGGATGTCGTGCTCCTCGTGAAGAAGGCACATGGCGTCGTCGCGGAGCTTCTTTCCGGCGCATTCATTGGCGAAGGTATTATAGTTGGAAGTTACGAGCTTTTGGTCGGAAAGTACATCCGAAAGCATTTCTTTTTCGGGCATAAAGGGCTTGTCGTTCATTTTTCTTTTCCTCCTTGATGATTTAATTGCAGTTTAAATAAATAATGGATCGCTGATGATTAAAAGACCGATTGAGCGGTTTATCAGTTAAGATAGGTCATAAGACGGTCGAAATGCTCCTTGTGCTTAGCCGAAATTTGCTCGCATTTTCCCTTTAAAGCGGGATCGGTTGTGTTTTCGGCAACGGCGCGGAATTTCTTAACAAGCAGTGATTCTGCGTTGAGCTGATCCTCAAGAAAGGACAGCTCCTTTTCGGTCAGGTTGGCCATTTTTATTACCTCTTTTCAAAAAACATATTTGATTGCCCGACTGATTCGCTTTGCCGCAAATATTTGATCTCGGTTTTGCGATAAACCGATTTTGTCGGGTACAAAATTTATTTTTCACCCGATCGTCAAAAATATTCGGTCCTTTGCGGCACTTGATAAATTTGCATTTTGATAGTATAATAAACATAATGCCCGACAGGAAAATTTCCCCCGATGAAAAAATGTTTCTTCACAGGGCGGCACAAAAATTAAAAACACAGAAGGTAATTTATGCTTGAATTTAAAGATATAACCTTAAAAGATAAATCTTTTTTGGAAAATCAATTTAAAAAATACGGTTTTCCCGTTTCGGACAACTGCTTCGGAGGGCTTTTTATATGGCAGCCGGCCTTTAAAAGCCAGTTCGCGGTTTATAATGATACCCTTGTTTTGCGGGGCTCGGTGGACGATAAATATTTTTACCAATCTCCCATCGGGAAAAATGTCAGCTCGGCAGTAGAGCTTCTTATTGACACCGTGGGAAAGGAGTTGTTTTTCTCCGGACTTTGCCCGACCGAAAAGGATTTTTTGCAAAAGAACTTTGACGGCAAATTTGAATTTACAAACAACCGCGACAACAGCGAATATGTCTATGACAGGGCGGCTCTTTGCACCTTTGCGGGTAAAAAATATCAGCAAAAGCGCAATCACATCAATAAATTTCTGCGGCTTTACGGCGCGCCCGAGGTTGTCGCCTTAAACGGGAAAAACATTTCCCTTATATCCGATACCGAGCATTTATGGCTCAGCGAACACAACGAAAACGACCCGAGAATAATCCACGAAAACACCGCCCTTAAGCGTGCTCTTGAACATTTCGACGAGCTTGGTTTAATTGGCACGGCGGTCAGAATAAACAGCGAGACTGTGGCCTTCGGAATAGGTGAAAAGTTGTCGGATGACACGGTTATCGAGCATTTTGAAAAAGCCGACAGGGATATGGACGGCTGCTATGCCGTCGTTATAAGAGAATTTGCAAAAATTCTGCCCCAAAGCATAAAATATATAAATCGTGAAGAGGACATGGGCCTTGAAGGGCTGAGAAAATCAAAGCTGAGCCTCAAGCCCGCCTTTATGGAGGAAAAATATGACGCAGTATTTGTCGGATAGGGAGCAGCTCATAGCCCTCTGGAGAGAGGCCTTCGGCGACAGCAGGGAAGATGTTGAAGCCTTTTTAAAAAATCTTTTTTCAAAAGAAAATTATTTTTGTAAAAAAATCGGACAAAGCGTCGTTTCCCAAACCTTCACCCTTCCGGTAAGGCTTTATTCGGCCGAAAAAGTTTTTAAGGGATGGTATTTTTGCTGCGCCGCCACCGATAAAGCCTGCCGCGGAAAGGGTTATATGGGCGAGCTGATTACTCTTGTCAAACAGACGGCCGACAAAAAAGGTCTTGACTTTGTGGCGCTCATTCCCGCAAGCAGGTCGCT
>OIYV01001058.1_pt1 | contig 13807 bp, 9 predicted proteins | sample 1588251 | NCBI WGS metagenome assembly OIYV01 (sample SAMN03283282) | human gut metagenome | biome: human-associated habitat; material: feces | host: Homo sapiens | place: Peru | collected 2012
TGTTAAGCCTGTCGCTAGCGTTCATCCTGAGCCAGGATCAAACTCTTCGTTGTTGATATGTATCTTATTTTTACTTCTTCTCGGAAATAATGTTTTGAATACGACCGTGCACCTATTATATAAGGTGTCGGACACAACCGATTAGCTGAAACCCGTCTCTCCGGTATTTGAATCGCTGATTTACTGTTTCGTCTTTAACCTGTCATTCGGAATCTTGACGAGAGGCTCGGTTCCTTGTTACCTTGCTTCTCTAATGCATTTGCATTTGTCAAAATCTTCCTTTTCGCAAATATTTCAATGATCTCACGCCACTCACTCGCGGCCGTTTCAGTCTTGCTTTCAGACCCGTTTTGTTTTTAGAGCCAAAAGCGATGCAAAGTTACGACCATTTTTTGAACTGTGCAAATTTTCAAGCATTTTTTTGAAAACTTTTTTCAGCGGTCGGCTCCGTCGGAGCGTCGGCCAGGGTCGTTTTCCCTTTTGCGGTTGCAAAGGTACTGCTATTTGCCGAACTGACAAAATATTTCACAGGAAAAATTCAAACAAATTTTCACAGATTTTCACACACCGCTGACACCCAACCACTTACACCAAAAACTTTTTCACACGCCAAAACCGCCCCAAAAAAAGCAATGTGCGAGCCGCACCGCGACCCACACATTATATTATATAGAAAATGAATTTTTCGCTATTTTTTCTCGGTGCCGTTATTTGGCAGTTCTTTGATGTAAACATCTTGCTGCGGGAACGGAATTTCGATGTTATGCTCTTGAAGAGTTTGGTAAATCACCTCCTTCACATGAGCAATAAATTTCACTTTTTCCACAACGAGCACCCAAATGGCGACATTCAAATTCACGCTGCTGTCGCCAAAATCGCTAAAAAGCACCAGCACATCGTGTCCATTGTGCATGTCCATCACATTGCGGCCGTACTTGTCGGTATATTGCAGGCGCAGCACCGCATCACGCAAAATTTTGCGCACTTGCTCCACATTCACGCCGTACGCAACGCCAACAGGCACCTTTATCAACTCGTAGGAGTTGTTGCGCGTAAGGTTACGGAAATTGTTGGCAAATAATGTGGAGTTGAGGAACGACATCACACAGTTGTCGTTGGTGACCACCTGCACACTCTGGTAAGTGATGCTCTCCACCTTTCCTTGCACGCCATCGCACTCAATCCAGTCGCCCACACGCAGACGGCCAGCCATCAGCGATATGCCATAGAAGAAGTTGTTGAGCAAGTCCTTCATTGCAAAACCGATACCAGTTGCCAAACCTGCCGTGACGAGCGAAATGCCCGATTTCGGAATCTTGAGCAAAATAAATGCCAAAATCACGAAAAGTCCCCACACGATGATACCTATCACATTATAACCCAAAGTGAGGTTGATTTCGTTGGGTCGCACCGTTTCTTTGCCCGTCTTGCGACGCAAACGTCGATAACTGAAGAAGCGGAACAACGCCTTGAACAGATAGTTGAAATAACGGAACAGGAAGAACGCCGCCGCCAAAACCACCAATTTGGCTATCGAGAGCTGGATGACATTCGGAATGTCGAAGAAATTATAAAGGAAAATGTCGCGGCACGTTTCCGACAGGTTGAACACGTTGGCGGCCAGCCAAATGCTGAGCAGCAGCGTGTAGGCACCGGTGATGGGCACAAATGCCATGTGAATGAAATCGAAAAACCAAGTGCGATAAATGTAGTCGCCATTACGCAAACCTTGGGCAATCTCGCTCAATTTTGCGCCACCAGCGCGCAGGGTGTCGTAGAGACGCGCCTTCTCGTAGATGTCGAGCAGTCGGAACAACGCAATCACGCCTTGAATGGCTGTGAGCTGGAACAACCACCAAATCACCACCTCTACCGACATCAAAGTGCGGCCAAACCAAGTGAGCAAGGTGGCTATCAGTATCACAGCAAACGAGAGCCACGCATAAATGCGATCGGTCTGCGGCAGCTGTGGCTCGGAAGTGAGCGGGTCGTCGATTTCAGCTTGCGATGGTGCTTTCTTGCGAACTTTTAGCACGGATGCCAACCCCTTTGCCACAATGGTGTCGTCGGCCACGAGGGCTTCAATCTGCTTTCTGATGGTGCGCTCTTTCCTTCGCTCCTCTGCCTCGTTCACCTCTATCACCACGCCATCATCGTCGTCGGTCTCGTCATCTTCTTCTGCTTGCTGTTCAGCGTCGGTGGCAATGATTTCGCTCTCACGCAGTTTGCCGGAGTGGCGGCGAACGGCGCGCCATTGCCATACGAGGAAAAACAGCACGATGGGTGGGAACACCAAGTTGACCACGCTATTCGGAATAAACACGATGCGGAAAAGAATAATCACCAAACCAAGCACCAGCATTGGCATATACACGCAGAAGCCGTGCCTCATCTGATTGTAGCGCAAGCGAAGCAGCAGCGAGAAGGTGATGGCTACCAGCAGCACGGCATAATCCACCAACAGATGCGATGCCATGATGAAGAAATTGTTGTAGAGGTGCCCGCGCAGCAGCATGATGGTGACCACAAACAGCAATGCCGCCATAGCAAACATCACAGCGGGCTTGATTTTGTCCATTTTTGCAAAACGCATCGCACGCACCTCATTGGTGCCGAAGTTAACCCACTTCAACCTCTTCAAAACATAATAGAGCAACTTGGTGAGCAAAAAGCCCAAAACAAACGACAACACAAGATAAAAGACCACAAAGATTACGAAGCCCACAATCACGGAGCCTCGCCACTGGCTCTTGGCAAAGCGCGATTCATTGCCAAGGTTGTATTTGTTGGTCACATCAAGTTTGGCCCGGTCGATGTTGTGACCGAAATTGCCCAAAATCTCGAAATAAGTGCTGCCGTTGTCACGGAAAATAGAACTTTGAATATCGTCGTAGCGCTTTTGCGCATAGGTGTTCAGTTTCCCCAAAATGGTTGACACGTGCGAGAAAGCGATGCTGTCGGCAGTAATCAGACGCTGCGTTTTCACAATATTGTCGCGAAGTTGCATGGCGCTTTGAATACATGCGGCACGGTCGGCTTGTGCGGAAAGCGAAAGCGTGTCGGGCGTGTGAAGTCGACGTTTGCCTTTCATTTGAATCAAGGCAGGAGGCAGACATTTCAAACTGAAAATCAGTCCATCGTAACGCTTGATTTCACTGTTGATTCGGGCATTAATCAGGTCGTATGGCTTTTTGTTGACCGTCATAAAGTTGCGATACAGTTCCGTGGCCTCATTGCAGGCGTAAGTGAGGTCGAACACATAATCGGGATTTTGCGAATACAGCATCAGCGACACCTCGCCACACCGGTCCATAGTGGATTTCAGCGTTTTCTTCTGACTTGCATTATACTGACGGTATCGCGCCATGTTCTGCTGCTGCTTCTTGATGGCCTGATCGAGTTCGCCACGCAGCACCACCAATGCCTCGTCAAGATTTTTCTCGTTCAGCACAGCTTTCGATGGTACCGCCAGCATCAAAGCACACACCACCAATAATATCTTCTTCATCATACTTGGATAAATCTATTTTTCATTTAAGCCAATTTTGGCTTATCTTCAATCCATTTCAAGATTGGCACGTTGAACTCCTCTCCTATCTTAAGACACAAAGCTAACCAATTTTCAAACAATCCTCCTTTCCCTATACTTTGTAAAGAAGGGTTGAATTCACCAATAAGTGCCAACATTTCCTCCGTAGGATAACGCAATAACTCTTCAACCACACTTGAATAATCAACTATTGTCTTAAATATCTGTGAAGCTCTACCTCCCCATTTTTTGCCGTTCACTGTTGTAATCTTTCCTCCTGCTGTAAACAAGTCTCGAATGTTGGGTACCACTACTTGATAGTAGGAACATAGCCACATCGCTGACTGATTGAATTTAGTTGGACTTTGACGAGGCGACAATGTTTCGGGGAAAAGAATAAGACACATCGCCAGCAACCTTTGTCTTTCCTCTGCACTCAACGCATTCCACATTCGTATATTCATTGGGCGTGGAGCATCAGCATTGGTCGATGTTAGCCACCACGGCATTTCTTGCTTCTTTTCTCGCTTTGCTTTCTCCTGATAATATCTACGAGCTATATCAATCGTTTCGGTTGATGTTCGAAACTCATTATAACTTGTATTCATTTTAGAGAAAATCGTGCTCCCCTTATCCAACTCCATATCTATCAAATACCGCGGAGAGTGTGTCACAGCAATATCATACAGCACATCCTCGTATGGACGGCATTTAAATTGCGGGGGATTTCCTCCTAACTTTCCAAACAGCATATAGATATTTTCCACATATTCATCACGAGTGGACTCCACAATGCTGCTACCTGTACTTTTCCAATGGTCTTTGTTGGTAGATTTAACCTCTACTCCATAGTACTTATCGGCTATAATGTCAGGGAACTTTTGCCCCGACACTAAAATGACTTCATCAGGGTTAAACGGCGTATCAACACACGACAACTTTATCACGTCATGAGATTCTTTTTCAAGACCTTTTGCCGTTAAATTCTTATACCATTCTGGATTTTCGAGCGACCTTTCGTTCAAGCAGTTTTCGGTTTTCTGCATCAATGACGAGAATGCCTCATTTGCTCGCTGTACGTCTTGCTTGCGAATTGCAATAATATTAGTTTCCATCATGACCAAAATATAAATCCCAAATTTTTTGAATCCTATAAGCGATATTATATGCCAACATCGGAGGAACAGCATTTCCAATTACCTTATATGCACCTGAAGACGACACGGCAAAGCCTTTACCACTTTCTTTATTGAACACACACGGATAATCGGGTGGAAAAGTTTGAATGAGGGCACATTCTCTCGGTGTAAGTCGGCGTTCAGGAAGTCCTTGCGACAATTCCTCTACATTCGCTCCACCATGTTCGGTACTCAATCTACGATACTCAATATTTCCGTGATGCTCACTTCTTATAGTCGGTCCAAGGCCATCAATATTGATTTCATTTTGTCCTTGCAATCGCTTACCTCTGTATTTAGCACGAGAATAATACATTTGCGAAATATCCTTTGTGTACTCAGGCTCTTGTAAACCCTCAAAAACATCTCTACACACCACTGGCGGCAATAAGGATTCGTCATTCACATTAAAGTTGTGAGTGGGCATAGGATATGGATTATATTCGCTGGGAACAAATTCCTTTGACAACATTTGCATTGCTTTTTCGTTGAGTGCCGACTTTCTTATGCCAATGAATATCACGCGTTCACGAGTTTCGGGAACGCCATAATTACCTGCATGAAGAACTTGAGGGTCTAACACGATATAGCCATCACCGTCTGCCGAAGCAAAATCTTTCTGAATAATCTCCTTCACATCGCCAAGAGAAACTAATCCCTTCACATTCTCTGCAATAAACATTTTTGGTTTTGTAATGTCCACCACTTGCTTCATCCAGTAGTAAAGTTTGCCTCGCGTTTCCTCTGAAGGCTCATCCGACATACGAACTGTACCATCATGGTTTTTCTTCGAGTCAAAACCTTGCCTTTTCCCTGCAAGAGAGAAATCTTGACAGGGGAATCCGCCTGTTACCACATCAATATTTTTAGGAAAGATTTGTGTTCCCTGCTTATGCATCTTCACGAGGTCAACAATGCTCTCAAAATGATATATATCTTCCGACTTGCCGAATCTACTCATATATTTCAACCATGAGAGTTTTGCCTCTTTAAATATATCATTCGCAAAAACTGTGTTAAAGCGCAGTTTTTTTAGTAGCACCCATTTATCAGAAACAGATTGGTCAATCCATTTATCGTCACCGACCGATTTCCTGTGACAAATGAATTTCCCTTCAAATCCCAAATCCATTCCACCACCGCCAGAAAACAACGACAGCATATTGATGGAGCCGTCCTGACAAAACTGTGTGCCATCATTAAAGAACATCGGGATATGGCAATCGTTCACCATATCCGCAACACTCTCCTCTGCGTCAAAAGTATATTTTTTTATTTTAGTCATGTATCAAATTTCTAATCTAATTTTGTCTTTCTCCTTAATCTAAATACTTTGGAAAAACCTATTATGCAAAGGTAGTGAAAATTCATGAAATATTTATTTTCAGCTGAGGCGGAAAACGAGGCGGAGACGGCCGTCTTTGTAGCGGGTGCTGGAAATGCGGAAGGTGCCGATTTCGGCGGTATGCGACACGTGGTCGCCAGCGCACAAGCAGTGGTCGTAGTCGCCCACGCTCACCACACGCACCACATCGGAGGCTCCATCGGGCAGTCGCTTCAGGTCGAAGCGGTCGGCAGCCTCTTGCTGGGTAACGAAACTGAACGTAACGGGCATATCGGCGGCAATCTCCTCGTTGACGCGCGCCTCAACGGCAGCCACTTCCTCGGCAGTGAGTGCGCGAGGGAAATCGTAATCGAGTTTCGACTTGGTGCGCTCCACATGTGCGCTCACGGCACGGCCGCAGCCAAACATCTTCACCATAGTACCGTTTAAAATATGCTCTGCTGTGTGCATTGGCGGATATTCCGCCTTGTTATGCTGATTGAGTACTGGTTTTTCTTCCATAAATAAATATTTATAATATTTCGAGTTTCTAATTTAGGTGATACATTGGTCGTAGCCTTTGAAAAATGCCAAAGGCATGTCCCACGTTTGGGCGAAATTGCCATTTCTTCCACTACCGCTTCATCAGTTTTTTGGCGGCGGCGAGGCATTTTTTTCGGTCGCGGTCGGTGAACTGGGGGTGACGGAAGGTGCCGGCTTTTTGTATGGTTTTCACCGTTTTGAAGCCGCTCCAACCCAAAATTTCCTTCAATGCGCGCACCACGCCACGAGTTTGGTTGGCGAGGATATTGAAAGGCCACATCGTGCTCGATGCCGTGACTATCACACAGCGTTTACCCTTGTGCAAGGGTTTTGGCACGGCGAGGCTGTTCTCCCCCATCATGCCATACACGATGCGGTCGAAAAGCAATTTGAGTGTGCCGGGCATATTGCCCCAATAGCACGGAGCGCCCACCACCAGTGCATCGCAAGCCTGAATAAGGGCGAGCACACGATGGGCATCGTCGGCAGGCAGCACGCATTTGAGCGAACTTCGGCACTTCATGCACGCCATGCAAGGCTTCACGCTCAGGTTTTGCACCCATACGCTCTCCACCTCAGCACCCTGCGCCTCGCACTCCTGCTGAATCATTTGAAGCATGGTGGCGATGTTGCCGCCAATGCGTGGACTTGCATTCAGAATCAGAATTTTCATTTCCGTATCTTCATCATTAACGTGCAAATGTAATAAAAAAACACGGGATGGCAAATTTGGAGAAGGAGTTAAGAAGTTAGGAAGTTAAAGAAGATTTTTTGGGAAGTTAAGAAGATTATTTTGGAAGTTAAGAAGTCAGGAAGTTAGGAAGTTAAGACGATGGCTTTGTGGCATAGCACGAAAGGACGAAAAAAGACACCTATTTAATCCATTTTTACCCAATTAACACCGAAAAAATAAAAATAGGTGAAAATAGGATTTAATGGATTAAATAGGTGTATTGATTTCGGACTTATCAGACTTATCCGACCCCTAACTTGTTGACTCGTTGACCTGTTGACTCGTTGACTTTTTTAGCCAACGGCACCTTCTGGCCCCCATTGGGCGGTGAGGTCGTTGAGGTATTTCTTTGCAGAGGCATCGGGCATCTCTTGAATGGCATCGTAAAGCACACCCTTGTCGGTCCATTCCTTTGTGATACATTGGTGGAGCGTTTCGATGAGTGCCGCAGGCTTGTGCACCGCAATGTATTGGAGCAACTGCTGAGTGCGGCCTCTCATAAAGTTCATCACCATAGTCATCACAGGCTCTTTGGTATTCTCGCGGTTGAAGTATGTGCTTGCCAAATTGTCGAGCGTGGCGAGTGCCTCCATATCGTTGTAGGAGTAGTAGTTCACATCGTAAATCGACTCCACTTCGGGAGTGGGTTCGTAGTATTCGCCTGCCTGCTTGCCCTTCAGAGGCTTGACGTCAATTTTGTTGAGTTTGATGATGCCGTCGGCTGTGATTGCAAAATTGTAGTCACGCTCCTGGCTCCATACTGATTTTCCATCTAAATTGCGACCATTTTTGCGATGCAGCACGAAGCCGTCGGCGCTGAATGTGGCACGGCAATGGTCGTAGGTTTGAGTCTGACCTTCAATGTTTTCGCCGTCCCATTCCTGGGTAAACTCCCACGATGGCGTGGTGGAAATGTCGCGCAAGTCACCCTTTTCGGCATTATAGGTGGCGAGAATCAACTCGTGTCCATCACCCACTTCGTGCCAGAACACCAGCATCACATTGTCGGCAAAAGCCTTAGCGCCCACCACAAATGGTGCGCCGCCCTCGCCCAAGTCGATAAGCGGAGCGCCGCCGAGCAACTGTTTCACCTGCTTGTCGGTGAGCCTCACCTCCTTGCCCTGCCCTGCATCGGTGGCAAAAATTTTGGTGTCGTACTCCGTGCCGATAGCCACCTTGCTCACATCCAGCCCCATGGCTTTGAGGAATGGCACTTCGGCAAGATTCACAGCCTGCTGTGGCTGCTCGCTCACTGCATTACTCGCCTCTGATTTAGAACCTTTACATGCTGTTGCCATCATCGAACTACATACGATTAAGGCCAAGATTATCAATCTATTCATAATCATTATTGGTTTTCAATTAGTTAATAATAATGCAAATATAAACATTTTTCCCATTTCCACACTCATTCCTCATTCAAAATGGCAAAAAAAATTCCTGAAAAAAATCAGCGGGTTCCCTGCGTCACACAGGAGACCCGCTGGAGGGAAACTTAACATTTACTGAAGCCTATCGGGCTTCAATTCTACGAGCTATTATAATCAATGTTTTTTTTATACTTTTTATACTTAGTGTCAACGGCGTGGCAATTTGATGGCTTCCACAGTGCCGTCGGTGTAGGTCACCACTTTCACGCACGGAGCATCGGTACGGTCAGCACATTCCACACCCACCATGGTGAAGTAGCGCACACTTGCCACAGCCTTAACGGTGGTCACAGTTGGTGTGCCTGTGGAAATGTCGTCAAAACCGTTGGCATTGAGAGGAGCGATGGTCCAGCCACCATCGGCGATTGCCTCATTGCCTGCTGTTTGGCTCATCGCCTTGTTGCGATACACGATGGCGTTGAAGTTATAGGCGTAGCCCTCGCCTGTGTGGTTAAACCTCTCCTTCAATCCAGGCTCGGCAAGGCTCCAGTCGATAGCCGCTGTGCCACACAGATAGTGGATACTGCCAGGCACGCTAAATGTGGTCTGGTCGGCGTTAATGATAGCCCATTGCACGCGTGCATACTCGTATGGCTTTGGAGTGACAAGGAAAATGCCCTGACCCTCTGATGGCTGCGAAGCCGCAAAGTTTGCCAAATTATAGAGATTACCCACATAGCCAACACCCTCGGCGGTGGTTGGTGCCGACTGTGCCGATGCGTCAAGACTTGGATTGCCGTTGGCGTCGCGAGTGAATACGCCCTTGAGCGTGCCACTCTTAATCACAGTGCCGTTGACAATGGCAGAGGCATCGGCAAGTGTGATGCGCACCCAGTTGCTTTGGTCAAAGAATTTATTGTCGTAAGTGTCGCGCAAGTCGCCACACTCTTGGCGGTTGGCAAATCCCTGTGCATCTTTAGCATACACCGTGTTGCCACTCACATACACGGCTTGGAGGTCGTTAGCCACGGTGTAAGTCTCGCCATCGGTGCCTGTGGCAATAATATCGGCAAGTGTAACGCCTGCAGCTTCTGCCACCACATTGCTCAAGCAGTGGTAAGTGGGAGTAAGCCCTGTCGATTCGGTATAGTTGGCACGAATGAACAAGGTGTAGTCATCGCCCACTTTGGCTGCATAATCACCCTCAACGGAGTAGGTGCCTGTGGTGTTCTTTTCCACATTAGCCACCACCACTGCTTTGTCGAGAGGCACAGCGGCACCTGTAATGTATTTGCCCGGCACAATCATCAAGTCGTAACTGGAAACGTAGAACTCGTTTTTTGTGGCTTTCCACGATGCCGCCACCTTCACGTTAGAAGCCGAAGCACCGGTCATCTGCAACTGCAACGTCACATCATGATCTGGCACAGTCACCACCGTGTTGCTCACCACTGGCTGCCCAGCATTGTTATTTGATTTTTCGCTATATGCCGTCCAAGTTCTAAACTTCATTTTCATTGATTCCAAAGTAATGCAATCGCCACCATCAGTCACCCATGCCGATGTGCCAGTGTGGCACGCTTGCAAATCGTTGATTGTTCCATAAAGTGGTTTGTGAAAATAGCCGTCACTACCTTTTTCCACAAGACGGAAACCATACAGGTTAATTGATTGGGAGGTGCAATTGGCAATATTTGCTGTGAAAAGTTGGTAATCAAGCCATACACTCAATTTACCACGGTCTATTCCACCTGTCACTGGTCCAAAAACGGTATTCATAGCGCTGGGATCATTGGCAAGCGCGCATCCCTTGTCGCCCCAGTTCAGGAACTTTATAGTGCCATCGTCGACGAATGTAAGCTGTGCATTAAATGCCCTATCCTTATTGGCATTGTCATTGTGGTCAGTAATGGTCACGTTAGGCTTATACACCAATATCTTAAAAAAGTTCCGTCGCATTTTCAATGTTTGAGTGTAACCACTACTATTGTTCCCCACATATCCATCAATCGCCAACGGTATGTCAAACTCTATCAAATATTGACCATTTGTTTCAGTAATGGCATTAGACTCGTATTCCGACTTCCTCCAATAATAATTGCCATACACGTCGAGATACAATGGCGATAGTCGAAACGCATTGTAGTTAGGGTTATAAGACTCTACATCCACACTATAATAGGTGTTGTCATCATAATCCAAAACCAAACGATTATTCACCAATTTAAACGGCACATCGCAAGAGTTCCCATAAAACCCCTTCAACAAGAGGGTATTATCGCCAGTTTTTACCAGTTTCACGCCATTTGAGCGATCCAAGAAAGAGCGTTGCACATAGTTGCCATAAAAGATTTCGATGGCATCGCCGCCGTATTGTACGAGGTCGTCAACCGTGACGGCCTTGGCTGTGCCTGTGGCAGAAGTGAGCAGCAGAGATGCCAGCACTATTTTAAGTAAAATTTTAATCATAATCATTTATTCATTAAAACCTCATACGCGTCCTAATGTCCGATTTGGGGTTAATACATCATTTTTCCATCAATTTTCCTCCTTTGCAAGGAGAATGGTATTCTAAATACTAAAAAGTTCCGAAAATGCCCGAAAACAAGTATATATTGGGATACAAGTATCGCATAATCAAATCATAGATCGACTTGATTATCAGACTGGTTAAACTCAAGCGCACGAACTATGCGCGCCCCAATACACAAATTCAGATTTTCAGCGCTTTTGATTAAGCAGAGTGGCACATATCGCAAATGGGGAGATAATCACCCCCACCAGAACCGCTGTGCCAAAGTTGCAATTTCATCAAAACACAGGGAGATGCCTTCGGCATATTTCAGCAGCAACTGCCAATTTTTGCCAATGCATCGGAGAAACTTGCCGAAGGCTTATTCCCTACGCCATCAAGTTATTGCATGAAGGGGTTCTACATTCTATTTGATTACTTTAGTGGTGGCAGTGGTGCCGTCGGTGTAAGTCACCACCTTGATGTTCACACCATCACATGGCTCGCTAAGCATTGCGCCTGCCATGTTGTAATACATCACACTCTTCACTTCCTTAGCAGCCGTTACGTTGTTCACGCCAGTAGGCACACCCACAACATACTGCACTGGATAGAGGTTGTGAAGTGTTGGGGTAAGCCCAGTTGAAACTGCATAGTTGGCACGAATAAAGAGCGTGTAATCGAGTGTGCTTTCGACATTCACCTCTGGCGCATTGACTGCACCTTCTGCCTCGTATTCTGTGCCAGTACCCTTCATCACATCAGCAGCCACTACCACAGCCTCATCGAGGGGAACATCGGCACCCACAGTGTATCTGCCTGGCACCATCATCAAGTCGTAACTGTTCACATACCACTGTGTGGTGTTGGCAGTCCAGAATGCATCGACACCGAGTTTGGCATTGTCCGACGATGTGGTGGTGTTGACATTGGTGAACGCCACATCCAGCGTAACATCGTGGTCGGGTACGCTCAATCGGGTGTCGGTCACGAATGGTTGGCCAGCATAACTGTCAGTGCTAACGTTGTAGGCAGTCCAAGGGCGGAACTCCATATTCACGGTTTCCAAAGTGCGGCGGTCGCCTCCGTTGGTCACCCATGCCGATTCACCAGTGTGGTGAGGGTCGGAGAAATCTACGGGTCCATTAAGTGGCTGATAGAAGTCGTAAGGAGAAACAGCGGTATCCACACGGCACAACTTATATGAAAGCACATTGCCGTAGCCGTTGTTGTTGAGATCGCTCACATCACTTGTGATTTGCTGATAGTCCATCCACACTTCGCCTTTGTCGCGGTCGATGCCGCCAGTGAGTTTTTTGAGCGTGCTGTAAATCATATTACCGCTCATCCAGTTATAGATGCCATAACCCTTGGCACCAAAATTGATGAAAGAGAAGGTGTCGTCGGCATTAAAAGTCACCTTGCCCTTGTAAGTGCGAGCCTTACCTGCTCTCACATCATAGTCGGTGACGGTAACGTTTGGCTTAAACACCACAATGGAGTAAATGTTTTTCCATTCGCGACCCTTAAGCGTATAATTGCCGTCGGTGCCATTGTAAGCCTCAATTTTGATAGGTTGGTTGAAGTCGATCTGATATTCACCGTCTTTTTCAGTAATGGTTGCCGAAGTGTAGCGCAAACCGTTCTGAGAGTAATACGTTTGGTTCACCGCAATTTGAGGAGTGAGGTGAATGAAAGCGTATTTCGACGATTCCACCTCCAGAATGTTGGTAGGGTTGTCGTCGTCTTCGGTGTAAGCCATTATCAACTTATTGTCTTTCAAAGCAAAAGGCACATCGCACAATCCATAGTAGTTCTTTAGCACCACGGTATTGTCGTTCACCTTTTCGAAGTGCACGTAGCCGTTCACATAACTGTGCAAAGAGCGTTCCTTATAGTTGCCATAAAAGATTTCGATGGCGTCGCCTCCGTATTGCACGAGGTCGTCAACCGTTACAGCCTGCGCACCCCCTATGGCGAGGATGCCAGCAGCAATTGCTGTATAAAATTTTTTTTCCATTTTAGTAAAGTTAATTAATAATAATAATATTGTTTTCGTTTTTGGTTAAAAGCGAATTTAAATCATGGGCAAAATCACAATAGAAATTGCTTACAACAGTGTGATGGCATCATTTTGGCAAGGCCAAAAAGGTGTTTTCAACGATAAAGTACTCGTTATCAATAAAATGCCTCCATTTTTCCTGTATCCATTTTCAACGCCATCCACCTTCTATGTGGCATCAAGTTGGCACATTTGCCGGTTGATTGACCTTGAAAAAGTTGCCACAAATATACACAAGAAAAAGAAAAAATCCAATAAAACCGACAAAAAATGTAAAAAAAGCGCATTTTTTCAATAATAAAAAAGATTTTTGACAAGAATTTGGTTCAGTGGAAAATCCCTGGGGATAAAATGATTTCTTGGTAGGGTGTCTCTCAAAAACGATAACGCCATAGCGTAGGGACATGCCTTTGGCATGTTTCGCTGCAAACGGCAATGTATCAGCGCATTGGAAACATGCCTTTGGCGAAAGCATTGAAAAAGTCGAAAAGAGGAATTTTAGAGCCGTTGGAAACGGCATATTGTGGTTAACTCCATGCAAGCTCGCTGTGCGAGC
>OIYV01001061.1_pt1 | contig 13797 bp, 10 predicted proteins | sample 1588251 | NCBI WGS metagenome assembly OIYV01 (sample SAMN03283282) | human gut metagenome | biome: human-associated habitat; material: feces | host: Homo sapiens | place: Peru | collected 2012
CGGGCTCGTCCCACTCCTCGTCCGGAGCCTCGCCCTCGCTATACCACCATTCAAAATCGGGATCAAACCTGTGCTCGCCGACAGCCATATTGCACCTCCACCCTACTCATAATTGGTATATGTATACCCATCACTGCAGGTACGGAGCATAAAAATGCGGAAAAGAAATTGGTCCTTTTCCGCATTATGCAATCTAGCCGATGACAGCAACATGGCCGGCGCACCGCGGCGAGCCCAGCGGCAAGCCGGTATCCGACGGCCAAGAGCACTGGGGCGTATCGACGGCGACCGTGACGGTCTTGCCATCGAGAGCGCTCCACGAGTTTCCGGAATCGGTGGTGTCGAGCAAAAGCAGCGAGGTGTTTCCGTCGCGCAGACTGGAGCCATCACCGCTGAGACACATCACCTGCTGTTCGCCTCCCAAATCGAGCACGACATAGCTGTGGCCGCTCGGGTAATCCGGGTTGGGGTTCGCTACTCCCTGCAGGTCGCACACCCCGGCGTCATCAAGAATGCGCACCGTGCCCGTAAACGTCGCCAAACCGGCAGCCCGTGCGGCATCGGCCGCACCCGAGCCCTTCTCGACAGTGCTCTTCCAGCTTCCGCTTTCAAGATCCTTCAGAGCCGAGTCGTCGGCAACATCTGTCCACGTGATCTCCCTGCCCTCAGAACTCACGACAGAAGAAAGCTTCGAACCGGACGACAGGTCGACGGGCGCGGCAAACGTCTGGGAAAGCTGGTCACCGTCGAGCGTGATACGCACAATAGAGCCCATGCCCGTTCCAGACGAAAGCGTAGAATATAGCAGCCCGTTTCCGGCAGCCGAATACGACAGACTGCCACGGAACCCGCCGGCGCCGGCAACGCCCGCCGCGAGATCCTCCGTCGGTGTGACAAGCGAGCCGCTCTTCGCGTCAAAGGAAAATACCTGCACGGATTCCATACCATTCCACGCGTCATTCGATCCCGATGCGCAGACGAGCAGCTGTGGCAGCTCGTCTGTCGACATGTTTACCAGAGCGTAGGTGTACTCCGCATCGGCAACAAACTGCTCCTCGAGCCCGTCATTACGTCCAAAGTAGCCCTGCGGGTCTTCGAGGACCTCGCGGTATGCCACGGCCGCCAGCTGTGCGGGAGTCTTCTTGACCTGCTCTTTGTGCACCGGTGCGCTACCAGAACTCGACCCCGCAGGCTTTGCAGCCGCGCAGCCGCCCGCGCCGATGGCAAGGGCGCCGGCGAGTGCCGCGGTTGCCGCCACCCTGGACATCTTTTTCCTGTTTGCCTTGTCAACGACCATTGCAAAACTCCCCTCGCACCCATCCATGCGGGGCGCCCCTTAAGCCTCGCAAATAAACACTTGCTTGCCTTATACCCCCAGATGGCACGGGGGGCCGCCGACGCAGACAGGAAAACCGTCCCAACATTCGGCGTTTTTTCTCATTTTTGAGATTTTCATCGAATGTTGGGACGGTTTGGGCAGCGATTACATGGCGAGGGCCGTGCGGATAGACGGATCGCTGAGGGCCTCGCGGAGCCAGGGGGCTAGCTGCTCGGGATGACCTTGCAGGTAGCCATCGAGCTCGGAGGGCGCCACGCGACGCACTTCCGAGATTTCCTCTTGGTTGATATGCAGCTCGCCCGGCTCGACGTGAGCCAGGAAGACCTCGCACCATTCGCACTCGCAACGACCGTCGCCGTGATCCTCGCGATAGACCACGTGCCCCAGATGCTTGAGCTCGCCGGGTTCGCGCGTGATGCCGAGCTCTTCGTTGATGCGACGCGCCGTCGCGGCGGCGACGTCCTCCCCAGGGAGCGGGTGGCCGGCGCAGCTATCGGCTAGCACCCCACCCCACAGGCGCTTGAGCGGACTGCGACGGCAGAGCAGCAGACGAGTGTCTTCGCCCTGGCCCTCGACCAGAAGCGTCAGGAATGCTTGATGCAGGATACCCTCGCCGGTATGGGCTTTGATGCGATCCACGGGAGCGAGCACCTCGCCGGTCGCGGCATCGACCGCCACGACCTCGGCACCCGCACCGCCCTCGTCCCAGCCGGCACGCAAGATGCGTGCCGCGGTTTCCTCGAGTGCGGCGATGAGTTCCTTGGTGGTGTCGAGCACGCGCTGCAGGTCGTCCTTGCTCGCCTGCTCAACGTGAAAACCCGTGCTCGCGGTCACCGGCACGCCAAAGCGCGTGGCGAGCGCCGCCGCAATGTCGTGCGCGGGGATCTCATCGCGGTGGCACGGAACGGCCAGAATGCTCACGGTCGCCGTGCGACCGGGCTCGGGGCGCGGAATGGCCTGTGCCGTGGCGCCCAGGTGCGCGAACTCCGGCGAACAGGCGTACACCACCATGCCCCGCGGCGTCACCGTCAACTGGGCCTCGAGCGCAAACTTGCCCTCGCCCACTGCAACCTTTGTCGTGTGCATACCCATGGGATCTCCTGTCGCCCGCGATGTACTTGAGACCATCTTCGCCTGTATTGCGACTATACAGGCAAGCGCGGAACGTGACAAAGGGGCTGTTCCTTGTCGTGTTCTGCTAGAGTTGCAGGGACCGGATCCGCTCATATTACGCAACATGGGAGCAACCGCCTTGACCACCGTAACCTCGTCCACAACAGCATCAACCGCTGCCGCGCTTTCACCCGCGCGCACCAATCTTTGCCTGGCGCTGCTCGTGTTGTTGGGCTTTTCGCTCGGCTGCTCGGAGTTCGTGGTTATCGGCATCGAGAGCGACCTGGCGACAGAACTCGGCATCTCACTTGCCACCGCGGGCCAACTCATCAGCGTGTTCGCGCTCGTCTACGCCATCGCGACGCCGGCGCTTGCGCTCAGCACGGGACGCTTCCGCCGCTACCAGCTGCTCGTGTGCTACAGCATTGTCTTTGTGCTCGGCAATCTTGTTATGGCGTTGGCGCCCAACTTCCAAGTGCTGTTTGCCTCGCGCATCATCTTGGGCTCCGTCTCGGGCGCACTGCTCGCCGTAGGCGTGACGTATATCCCCGAGCTGCTGTCTCCGCTGCAGACCTCGCTCGCCATCTCGGTGGTGTACGGCGCTTTCTCCGTGGCGATGGTCTTTGTGACCTCGATCGGCAAGTTTGTGGCCGATACGCTCGACTGGCACGTTGCCATGTACGGTACGCTCGCCTTCGCCGTTCTGATCTGTACTGCGCTCGTGGCGTTTATGCCGCGTGCCGGACAGACCGATGAGCCTGCCACATTCCGCGAGCAGGCGGGGCTTCTGCGCGAGCCGAGCATTATCACCGGCATGCTCATCTTCTTGTTTGGCGTGGGATCGGTCTATGTGTTCTACGGCTACGTGACGCCCTATCTTGAGCAGGTGCTGGGCATGGGCACGGTCGAAGCCAGTACCACGCTTATGGCCTACGGCGTGTTCTGCCTGATCTCGAACATCCTGGGCGGATGGATCGACGCGCGTTTTGGCATGAAGGCGCTGCTCGTGACGTTTACGCTGCAGGCAGCGGCACTGTTTGGACTGTTTGCCGTGGGCGCCGCCATGCCCCTCGCACTCGTTTTTGTCTTTAGTCTGGCGATGCTCATGTATCTGTTCTCGGTCTCGTGCATCACGCACTTTATGGACGTGGCCCGCAGCCGTCACCCCAAATCGATGGTGCTCGCGAGCTCGGTGGAGCCCATGGCGTTTAACGTCGGCATCTCGTTTGGCACCGCGGTGGGCGGCGCCGTGGTAAGCGGAATTGGCATTGCCTACGTGGGCGCCGTTGGCGCCGCGTTCTCGCTCGTGGCCTGGGTACTCACGCTGGTGACGATCAAGCTGGCGCGCTGGGAGCGCAAGCGGGCAGCACAATCTTCGATGCAGGCATAGGGGCAAACATAGCCCAAGGTGGCGAGCGACCGGTGAAACCGTCCCATACAAGTGGTGTTTATCCGCCCGCAAGCTCCAGCAGTGCAATTTCGTGTACTTCAGATACACGCTTTTCCACAATTTCGTGTATTTGAAGTACACGAAATCGTACTAAACTATGTATTTGAAATACACGGAATTGGAAAGGCGGCTCCATGCGCAGATCAATCGAATCCGTCATCGAATCATGGGCGACAGAGGACGCGTCGCGCCCCCTCCTCATCCGTGGTGCGCGACGCGTGGGCAAAACGTACGCTGCCGAGGAAATCGGCAGACGAATCGCCGGCGATGCATTTGTCAAACTCGACTTTCAGACCGATCTTGAGCTGATTGCCCCACTGTTCGACTGCCCCACCGACGACGTAGACACCATCGTGGCACGAATCTCAGACTATAAGCGCACCCCCATTCGCAAGGAAACCGCATTCATCCTGTTTGACGAGGTGCAGCTCTGCGAACGCGCGCTCAACTCGCTTCGCTTTTTCTCGGGTTCGGGCTGGCGCATATGCGCGACCGGCAGCCAGCTCGGCGTCGCCACGCGCAAGCGCAAGTTGCCTTTTCCCAGCGGCGTCCGTCAAGAGACCATGCATCCTATGTCGTTCGAGGAGTTTCTCTGGGCGCTCGGTGAGGAGCAGATGGCGGATGCCATTCGCGCCCACGCCGGCACGCTTGAGACCTACGTCGCGCATCAAGCCACGCTCAGCCTGTTTCATCGATACCAGATCGTGGGCGGCATGCCCGCCGCCGTCAACGCATATCGCAAGACACTATCCATCGAAGACGCGCGCGTCGAGCAGCGCGAAATCGACGAGACCTACACCGCCGATATGACAGACCCCGAAAACGGGATCAGCGGCGTGGCAGCGCGCAAGGTCTGGCGCTCCATTCCATCCCAGCTGCTACGATCCTCAACCAAGAAATTCAAGTACTCCGAGGTCGAACGCGGAGGCCGTCGTGCCAAGCTCATCGAGCCGCTCGACTGGCTCGAGGGCGCCGGCATCATATCGGTCAACAACCTGACCGAAGGCATCGAACCTCCCCTCGTCCCCTTCGACGACGAAGACGGGAGTTTCTTTAAGGTCTATCTTCTCGATACGGGTCTCATGTTCTACAAACTCGGCATCAACCCGCGGCTCTGGCTCGACCTCAAAGAGGAGTCCGCCATGGCGCTGTCTTCCGACTTTCGAGGTGCCCTGGCGGAGAACTCGGTCATGCAGGCATTTTCGGGCAATGGTTTGCAGACGTATTACTGGATACCACCGTCGTCTTGGAAGACGAACGGCGAGCTCGATTTTCTACTTCAGACCGACCGTATGGAGATCGTTCCCGTCGAGGTAAAGTCCGCACGCAACGTGCGCGCGAGAACCCTCGGGTCGTTTATGGAAAAAGCCCGGTCGCCGTATGCCTACATATTGTCCGAGAACAATTTTGCCCGCAGCGAAACCGAGGACGGGTGCGAGCTGCGCCACCTCCCCTTGTACGCAGCGGGCTTTATCGGAGCGAACTGCCTCAAGGCCAGTCTGTAAACCCCGCGCAACCGCCCGGAAAGGAAACCGCTCATGCAACGCATTCTTTTTATCTGCCACGGGAATATCTGCCGCTCGACGATGTAACCGCTGATTATCAGGCATATTAACCATTCAAATCATCTGGTCTACTACCTTTTTACTACTCATAGAGGCTCAGGCACGACAGGCCAGATGGTTCCGCTTTTCACAACAGCCCACTTTTTCGACCGTTCAACAGGTCAGTAGATTGAATAGCCTATCAGCATGCTAGAGTTGTACCTGCTACACAGCTCTAGCATTTTTTAATGCTCGCGCTTCACAACCGAAGACACTCAACCAGCGACAAGGAGGGGTATTTGCCCTTTCTCCTTGCTGGTTCGTGCTATTGCGAGGCGCTTGGAGCTGTGTAGCAACTGTGGGTGGATACTCCTCCTTTTCGTGCTGCACAATCAGCTCTTCGGATGAGCTTCCTTCCACAGCGCTTACCAAGTGTCGGAGGAAGGAACACACACCATGAAACGATCAGCTCCCCTCGCCGCGGTTGTGGGTCTTACCCTAGCTTTAAGCGTCACTGGGTGCACTGACCCTTCGGTGTCTGCAACGATGAAGTCCATTGACTCTATCGGCACCGTATCAATCGAATCAAAGGATGCCATCGACTCGGCAAACAAGCAGTATGACTCCCTTGATAAAGAGCTTAAAAAAGAAGTTGAGAACTACGATGAACTGAAGAGCGCAAACAAACGTTACGACCAACTTCTCTATAGCGAAATCACCAAGGAAATCAGCCATTCTCAAGAAATTCTGAGTTCATATTTTGCCCAGCAGTTCGATACCAAAGAAATCGAAGCTGCAAAAACAGACGCGCAGGCCGCACTGGATGCTTCTGATACTGATGGTTACTACAAAGTCTACAAGGCATTGAAAAAAGCCGACAAGGAACTTGATACCTATATTAAGGACGAAAAGAAGAAATCCTACAGCATGGAAACGTACGGCGGAGATAACCCCTTCAGGCTAGAAGAGTCCGACCTTCCTTCAGAATGGTCTTTCAAGCCGATTACGCTGCAGTCTTCCACTCACCCCAGCTGGGTCATGAGCGAGAAGAAGGCGACCGACCTCCCCACATACGTCTATTTCTTCATTAACCAAACTTCCCGTGAGTACACTTACCAGCTAAACCAAATCCCCACCAAAGCAATCAAAGTGCAGGACGAGGATGGAAAGATGCAAACCGCCTTGGTAAACACCGAAGTTCAGTTCACAGGACAATTCGACCAAGTTGTCAACGTCGATCCCAACAAAGAATTAAACGAACGTCCCGCTTATTTCTTTGTAAGGGCAAAGGACAACGCAATCGTCCTCGCTCTCCAAAACTATGACGGCGAAGACCATTACGTTCTGTATACGTCTGGAAGTTAGCACGGGGTTGATTTCAGCATATCGGTCGTAATCAACGACTCCGTCCTTTCGATTTGCTGTTCGTGTCTCTACGGCAAATCGATAACCCAGATGATTGTGCTACTGCCTTGAAATCCCAACCAAAGACCCTCCACCGCCCCATTGTGATACACGATGCACCCCACAAGGATGAAGCACATCTCGCTTAAGCCTTAAGCTGATATTGAGAAAAGGAGCCAATAGATGAGCGATTCACGCACCTTCTCAGAAACGACGAACCATATAAAGGAACTTAAGTTATTGCTGGATCAAGGCATCCTGTCTCAGGATGAATATGAGCAGCAGAAAAACGCACTCCTCTTCCCAGACGGCCTACCGACTCCTACGGCTGAGGCTCAGCCCCAGCAAGCTCTCAAAGCAAGCCAAAACTCCGATGAGAAGACCACCACAACCGACAGCCCAGCTGAAAAGAAAAATACCAGCGATAAACAATTTGACGAAATCATCGCCTTTAAAAAGCTCCTTGAAAACGGCGTCATCACTCAAGACGAATTTAACCAGAAAAAGGAAGAGCTACTTGGAATCAGCCCTTCTACTCCCAGCCAAAAAAAGACTGCTGTCAAACCCACCATCAAGATTCTGGTTTCAATAATCATTGCATTCGCAATTGCCTTTCTTATGGCGCTCCTTCTGGGCCAAAGCTATAGGACTAGCGCCTTCATTGCACCAGGATTTCTTGGATCATTTATCGTTGTGTTTCTACTTATCCATATGGCATGGAAATAAAAGGGCACTCATTCTCAACCTAAAGATAGGAATTCACCGTGTACGAAGAGCTTAAAGAGCTTAAGGAGCTCCTTGATATGGGAGCCATCACACAAGAGGAGTTCGACGCGAAGAAGACCGAGCTGCTTAGCGTCGCCTTCAGTGAAAAAGATTTGACAAATCCTGCCGCCCCCTCTTCAACCTCCGATTCACCTACGCAGCAGAAATCTAAAATGGCAGCACCGCCGATAACAAGCGACACCGTTACTCAAAATAACAAGTTTGCGACGCGCTTTATAAAGACATTGCTGGCTATGCTTGCCGTCTGCCTTCTTTGTGCCCTATGCATCACCAGCTGCGCTGGCATATTGGGGTCTTCCAATAATTCGTCAAGTTCCTCTTCTTCTGCCGCCTATGACGAAGACGATGAGGGCTACGATGACGATGATGATTATTCTTCTCACTCCAGCTCATCGTCGAGCACATTATTAGATGAGGATGATTGGGTTGATACGGATGACGGCAAAACGTATCTAAAGTCAGACTCGAAAGACGGTGGCACAGACTACATCGACACCGATGGGGAGTACGCCATTCATAAAAATGCCGATGGAACTGGAGCAATTGCTGACGGCAAGGGCAACAAAGCCGTGGATAGCGATGGAGACGGAGAGCTCGATTCCTATTCAACCGATAATGGAAAAACTTGGAGCAGCCTCGAATAGAATTGATCCAAAGGCAGTTCGGGTAAAACACCCTTCTGCATTACCCACCGAGCATTTCATGTTGAGCGGCACGATTGCAGCCAAAACTACAACCCCAGGGGGCCACATCAAAATCGGCCCCTTTTTTATGCCGTCAATCTCTCGAAACACCCGCCCGACCTATGGCGTTATATAACGTCTGCCTCGAACAACCAACTGCCTCGCATATTTCGGTAATGGAGTAATCCTTGGACTGCCACATCTTAATTGCAGTATCCATATCCCTACGAGGCCTCCCCAACTTCTTGCCCCTGCGCCTCGCTGCCTCTAGGCCATCGTTCACTCTGCTACGGCACATTTCTACTTCAAGTTCGGAAAATGCAGCAACGATAGTAAGAAAAAATCTTCCCTGTGGCGTGTTTGCCTGAAATCCTTCTTTAAGACTCGTTAAGCCAACTCCCATTTCTTCCAGCTTATTAACGAGACTCAACACCTGCTGGGTTGAGCGACCCAAACGGTCAATAGAGACACACACCAATTCGTCCCCATCCTGAAGTTCGCTCAGCAACCTTTGCAACTCGGGTTTATTTTTTGAAGTACCGCTAACGCGCTCAAGAAAAATGAGTTCACATCCTGCATCTTTTAGCTGATCTTCTTGACGGTCAAACTTCTGGGCATCTTTGCCAGTGCTAACCCTGCCATAGCCATACTTCATTTGCCCCTCCTTTTTAGACTATATTATTAGACTAATTTAACTGGGCAAACATTGCAAGAAACAGCAGTCTAAAAATCAAATGTTTTTTAGACTTCGTTCTCTTTTGACAAAACTTTTTCTGCCCACATTCTGCTTAGTTTTAAGGCTGTTTGAATCCATCTTCTATTTCTTTTGTCAACTATCAAACAAGATTTTCCATATTTTCTCTTGTTTTTCTTCACATTTCAGTTATACTCATAAACAGTTAAAACGTTTTATCAATTTGTTAGGAGGCCTCATGCCTAGGCAAAACAACCCGCCACTTTTCAAGATATGCAGCAAATAGCCAGCTAGTAAAAAACGTAAGTCAAATAGCTCAAAGGCAAGGAACAAGAGACATGTGTCTCAACACCGTTAGACAACAAAAAGCAGCTTTTACCTGCTCAAAGACCTATTTACTCTTTGAAAGGAGTCAAATATATGGCAGAGATCAATTCCAAGGCGACCGATTCGCTCCCCACGACTATTAACGAAGGCAAGCGCAATTTGACCATCTTCTCCTATGGTGTCCAACTAAAAAAGGAGCATAAGAGCTCTTCAACGATTGCCGATTTGATGCATCAAGCAAATAAAACACGCTGCAACCCTCCAATGGAAGACGATGAAATCAATCACCTAATCCGCAATGTCTTAAATTGGGACTCCAATAAACCGCTAGGGACTGACCGAAAAGGAAACCCTCCTCAGCAAATACCCACCAGTCTTTCTGCTGCCGAGCAGGCCGCTCTCCAACTTGAGGCGCTATTCGCAGTTAATGATTTCATTACTTTCAACACTCGCTTTAAGAAAAACGATGAGGGCAAATGGGTTCCAAACGGCAAACCCATCTCTATAATGGCTTTTCAAGTTATCGAGAAATTACATAATGCAAGCTCGCTTGAGGAAGTATTCCCAGAATACAATTCGCAGGCTGGAATTTTATTCTGCGTAAATCCTACGGAGTACGGTAAGCGTCGAGACGATAATGTCACTTCATTTCGAAACGCCCTTATCGAGTACGACGATATCTCGAAGGAAGAGCAGGTAAAACGACTGCTCGACTCTGGCCTGCCCATTCTGTCGATGACAGATTCGGGTAACAAGTCTGTTCATGCCATAGTGCGTGTCGATGCATCAAATGCGAAAGACTATAAGCGCAAGGTGGCAGAGTTGCACAGTGCTCTTGAGGCAAAATATGGCAGTCCCTGCGACCCTGCGAATAAGAATCCGTCAAGGTTGACCCGCCTTGCTGGTGCCACTCGCGGTGTGAATACTCAACAGCTTCTCTATACGGAAGTCAATGCCGATTCATATCTTGAGACATTTCTAGAAAAACATACCAAGAAGCAAGCGGCTGAGAAGGACGATAAACTTGGCTTCAACGAAATGGGTGACTTACTGATAAATCAACAAGATGCTTGCTTCGTTGAAGGAACGCCCGCAATCAAGGTTAAGGGTAGCTACGAGTACGGTCAGAATGCCATCTACCGTGCCATTTTGAACAATCGAAAGGATGCAAAAGGTAGTTACCGCAAGGAGGTGATGGACTACCTTCATTTGATGGCTCCAAACAAGCGTCAAGCGGATCCAAGATTCATTCGTTATAAAAACGGCGTGCTGGATATCGATACAGGACAGCTAGTGGATAACCCATGCGATTATCTACTCCTTAACGAGATCCCACACAATTGGAACCCCAAAGCAAAATCTGAGCTTGTAGATTCTACTTTCTACAGTATCGCCCAGAACAACGAGGCTGTCGTCGCAAACCTCTGGGAGATGTTCGGGTTGGCTCTCTATCGCGGTCATGACGTTTCGCGAATGATATTGCTTCAGGGCTCTGGAGCAAATGGTAAAAGCACGTTACTTGACATGCTTAGGCATATGCTCGGAGAAGACAATTGCTTCTCTCTATCTATCTGCGATTTGGGCGAGAAATTTCAGCTCGTTCCCGCAATGGGCAAGCTCGCTCTAATCGGAGATGACATCTCTAACGACTACGTCAATGGAAAAGCCTGTGCCGTCATGAAGAAATTCGTGACTGGAGACACAGTGAACGATCAGTACAAGGGAGGTGCAACGTTCCAATTCAAGCCTTATGCGACCTTGATTTACTCATGCAATGAGATACCAAAGTTCGCAGACGGAACATACGGTTTTGAAAGAAGAATTCACCCGATACCTTTATCGGCAAGGTTCACTCCCTCCGATAAGGGGTTTGATCCACGCCTCGGTGAGAAGTTGAAAAATGAAGTCTGCCTAGAATACGCCATTGCAAAAGCCGTGGAAGCTCTACGCCGATGCAGGTCAAAACTATCATTGACGGCAAATTCGTTATCTCAAAAAATGGCAAACGACATCATCAATGATAACGACTCGGTACGCGCTTTCCTTGATGGCACGAACTCCAGCGCGGCTTCGATTGTGGGGAAAACCAATACAGATATTTTCTCTTCGTACGATGCTTGGTGTAAAAACAACGGCATCGAACCACTGGGAAAAAGCGCCTTCTCAAAGAAGCTGTGCACCCATGCCGACCTGAGCACAAAAAGCTCAAATGGCGTCAGGGTTTACGTCGCGCGAACACATTAGACCACTATTGTATCATTTATTTAATATATACATGGTTTATTATTTTCGCTGGTATATAGCTATATAGCACGTTTAGAACGCTATTTTGTTAATTATTTAAATTAGAAATTAAAAATAATAGATACCGAAAAAAACTAGCAGGGGGGGGTGAACGACTGGCATTGAACCGTGCTACGTGTTCTAAATTGACCGATGAAAACTATCCACACGCAAACAGGGTCGTTGAACCAATCTCAAATGAACTAACCATGACAGCTAGCTGTTTTTTAACAACAGGTATGGGGGCATATTTACACCTTGAAAGCGCTTTGTCTTCCCGTTTAGCCACTATGTAGTTGAACTCAACATGACAGATAGATGAAATCCCACCGTCCGCTAGCCCCTACGCCAAATGGATTACTTTCAATGTCAAATTCCTGTTGATATCGAAAAAGCCGTTAACTGCCAAGAGCGCCTTGAATCTAGAGGTTCTGAGAGATGCAAGCAGGAGGCAATACCGTTCGCGTCTTTGTATCGCATGAAAGCTCATCCCCTTGATACAATCTCATCTACCACACCGCAACATCCATATATTTGGATGGAGCTTCACAATGGCATAGCTGCTGCTTTGCGTATGCAAACAGGCGAATTGGAGGGCACCCGCCTTTCAAGGTCTGTTCGCATATGCATGTGAAGCCTTGCGGTGTGGTAACTGTGGTAGGTGTCCTCCACATCGCTTAATTGCAATGATGTGCTTCTCCCCTTCCACGGTTGTCGGGATACCTTTGGAAGGAGAGCGGATGAAGAAGCCAACGAACAAACAACTAGCCCTCTTAGTTACGATTGCCCTCGTATTAGTTTGCGCGATTGCTTTAGTGCCCAACCTTGCCGCAGAACCGAATTCGAGTGCAACACTCAACATTTTCCACACTCATAAATGGAAGAAAGCGACCTGCACCAAACCTAAGACCTGCAAGGAATGCGGGGCAACAGAGGGCGATCCGCTGGGTCACAAACTCGAGGACTGGAAAGACGATGGATTCGACTCCACGTTCTCCGAAAGGGTCTATGTCAAAACATGTTCTCGCTGCGAGAAAACAATTGAGAAAAAGACAGAGAAGGTTACCTCGTTTCTGGAGAACGAAAAGCTGACCATATGCCCAGACACCTACTCGAAGGTTTTCGAAAAAAGACTTCGAGAGCTTAACGACAGCGATTTTACAGTGCGCGAAGAATACGACTACAAACTGACTGTCTATTCAATTAATGACTCGAATGACGAGATGACGGGGCAGCTCTCCTTTTCACTAAAGGACAAGAACCTCGACCCAACCCTTCTCTATACAGAACCTCTCAACTACGGCATCGTTGTCATGCTCGACAACAACCAAAGTAGCTATGACAAAAAGATGGCACGCTTCCTTGTGGCGATGATTGAGGCATGCGACCCGTCACTTGACTGGGATTCGGTCGGTGAAATCGTCAAAGAAATCGACGAGCAGGGCGCGGCAAGCAGGAACGGCTTCACCTACAGCAGGACAAAAAACGGTGGGTATACCCTTCTGCAAGCATCCATTATCACGACCGCAGCCGCACCCACGGAAACCAAAACGCCGCTTGACCATGACACCGTTAATAAAGACCTTGACCAAGTGCGAGAGAGGTTGAAATATATCGGGCAGACCGCTCAATACGTTAAAAAGGCAATTCCAAGCGCAGAAATGGATGGCGTCGATTTACGCGAAAAAGTTACCTTTCTCGGGATTGACGGAGAATTTCTATACGACGTAGATAAGGACACCAACAAAGTTGATAATCTCTTTTTCAAATGGTCTCTAAGCGACTACGCCTCCGATAGAGATTACGCCGTCAACACCATCGCATCCTATTTCGGCAACGAATACGAGACCAAAGACTTATCCCAATACAACAAGGGCAACGACATGTACAGCTACAGGTGGTGGCAAACCACCGATGAGAACTGGAGCGTCTACCTTGTCTTGACAGACGAAGACACCGAGAACGAGGGCGGCAGCATTCAATTCACTCAATTAGAGAACTAGACTCTCCCCTTCGCCCAATTAAAGAAATAGCGGCTGCGCAGCGCCCCAAGCATTGACGCTGCGCAGCCTTTTGTATTCATGCGACCTATAAAGTCATTGAAACTATTAGGACTCAATCAAACTGCGATTTCAATTGATGTCCGCTCAGCCTATAGCAAAAATGCACGCTGA
>OIYV01001063.1_pt1 | contig 13753 bp, 18 predicted proteins | sample 1588251 | NCBI WGS metagenome assembly OIYV01 (sample SAMN03283282) | human gut metagenome | biome: human-associated habitat; material: feces | host: Homo sapiens | place: Peru | collected 2012
GCAGGCAGGCAATCGCCGCCCGCCGCGATCACGCCAAGCTGACACGCCGCCGATATGAGCGCGCCGGTCTTTCTGGACTCAATGGCATAGACGTCCTGCTCTGTGCACTTGCGCTCCTCGGCAAGCATATCGAGCACCTGTCCGCCGACCATGCCAAGCTCACCCGCGCAAAGCGCAAGCGTGCGAACCGCGCGCTCGATGCGCTCGGACGGGAGCTTGGCCGAGGCAAGCTCGCCAAAGGCAGCCGTCAGCAGCGCGTCACCCGCCAAGACGGCGGTCGCCTCGCCATAGACGCGGTGGTTGGTCGGTTTCCCGCGCCGGAGGTCATCGTTGTCCATGCAGGGCAGGTCGTCGTGAATGAGACTGTAGGTATGAACCATCTCGACGGCAGCCGCAAACGGCAGCGCGTCGACATCCCGTCCGCCGCACAGCTCGCAGAAAGCAAGCGTCAGGACGGGGCGCAGACGCTTTCCGCCCGCCAGCAGGCTGTAGCGCATCGCCTCAAAGAGCCGCTGCTGCGGCTCGTCATAAGAAAAGCGCGTGTGCAGGTAGCCCTCGATCAAATCGGTATAATGCCGGTATTTATTATCCATCGTTCTCCTCCGGTGCGCCGTCCGCGCCCTTCGTTACCTGCACGACGCGCATTTCCGCCTCGTCGAGCAAGCGGTTACAGTTTGCCGCAAGCGCGGTTCCCTCTTCGAACAGCGCCAAGGTCTTTTCCAGCGGCACATCGCCCTTTTCCATCGCCTTGACGATCTCGTCGAGCCGCGCAAGCGACTGTTCAAATGTCATCGACTCCTGCTTCATGGTACCTCCTCAATTCTTGCGTAGGCCGTCGCGTCGCTGTATCTGAGCGCGACACACTCGTCCGGCTTCAGCTCGGATGCCCGTTTTACAAGGCTGCCGTCCTCTTTCATCGTAATGGCATAGCCGCGCGAGAGCACCTTGAGCGGGCTCATCGCGTCGAGCTTCGCCGCAAGATGAACAAAGCGCTCCCGATCCGATGTCCGCCTTCTGTCGCAGGCTGCGACCAGTCGCTGCCAGTAAAAGTCCGTCTGCATCCGGCGGTCTGCAATATAGTCCTGCGGGCTTTTCAGCCGCAGGAGCTTCAGCTGCTGACGCTCGATGCGCAGCCGCTTTGTGACCAGTGTCAGCAGCAGTGCCCGCTTTGCGGCGATGCTCTGCCGCAGCTCCGCCTGATCCGGCACGGCAAGCTCTGCCGCGTTAGAAGGCGTCGCCGCTCTGAGATCGGCAACAAAGTCGCTGATCGTCACGTCCGGCTCGTGCCCGACGGCCGAGATCACGGGAATATGAGAATCCGCAATGGCGCGCGCTACGCGCTCATCGTTAAACGCCCATAGATCCTCCATTGATCCGCCGCCGCGCCCCGTGATAATGAGGTCGGCAAGCGCATAACGGTTGGCATAAGCAATCGCCGCGGCGATCTCCTCCGGCGCCTCCTCCCCCTGCACGCGAACGGGCAGGAGCTTTACCTCCGTCAGCGGATAGCGCGCGCGCAAAATGCGCAACATATCGCGCACGGCGGCTCCGGCAGGCGATGTGACCAGCGCAATGCGGTGCGGAAAGGCCGGCAGCGGCTTCTTTCGGCTCTGATCGAACAGCCCCTCTTTTTGGAGCTTTTCCTTTAGCTGCTCGAAGGCGACGTGCAGGTCTCCGATCCCGTCCGGAATCAGCTCCGTGCAATACAGTTGATACGCGCCGTCGCGCGGGTAGACGGAGATGCGACCCGCCGCGATCACCTTCATGCCGTTTTCCGGCCGGAAGCGCAGGCGGAAGGCATTGCCCTTAAACAGGACGCACCGGATCGCGCCGTTTGCGTCTTTCAGGGAAAAATAGTGATGTCCGGAGGGATAGAGCTTATAGTTGCTGACCTCGCCGCGGATGAGCAGCGAAGAGAGAAACGCATCGTCATCAAAGCGGAGCTTTAAGTATTCGTTGATCTGAGAAACTTCATAGACCGGAAGCTGCATTCTGTTCCCTCCATGTCAGGACGGCAACGCCAAGGGCGTTGTCGGTTGCATACTGCGGCGGGCAGAACACGGCAGGCAGCCCCTCACAGCGCTCGCGCAGCATCGTGTTGGAGGCGACGCCGCCGGCAAAGGCAACACGGCAGTCGGGGTAACGCTTCAGCGCGTTTTCCGTCGCCGCAAGAATGGCGCCGGTCAGGCAGCGCAGCGCATAGCCCGCCGTTTCCGCCGCGTCGCCGGTGTGATACTGCTCGATCTTATTTTGCACGCCCGAAAGCGAAAATTCCATGTCATGCACCTTCACGCGAAACACGTCCGTCCGCGTTGCCGCATGGCTCAGCGCATCGAGCGCTTTACCGGACGGAAAATCGAGAGAAAGCAGCTGTCCGGTGCGGTCGATCAACTGTCCGGCGGAAATGTCCGTCGTGCCGCCGATCTTCTCGGCATGGACGCTCGTCCCCTCCGGCGTCACGTAAAGCAGCTCCGTCGTGCCGCCGGACAGGTGCCACGCAAGGTGCGGCTCGTCCAGCAGCTCCGGATGGCCGGAAGACCATGCGCAGGCAGCAATATGCCCCTGCTGATGGGAAAACATATGCACCGGAACACCGAGCGCACCGCCCAAGACCTGCGCCTGAGACATTCCGGCAAGGAAGCACGGCATATAGGAGCCTTCCACGGCACGCGGTCTGGTGCTGACGCCGATCGCGTCGATCGGAAAGGCTCCTAAATTGGAAAACAGCCTGTCGGTCAGCTCCGGCAGGCGTTTTACATGGGCAAAGAGCGCGTCGCTCTGACGCAGCCCGAGCGCACCCGACGCGACGTCCAGAAGACGCGAAACATTGCACGCACGCTCGCCGTCGAACGCGGCGACCGAGGTCGTGTAGTTGCTTGTGTCAAAGGCAAGGACGTTCATCCTTCCGTCTCCTTTCGTGCGCGCGCAAATGACCCAAGGATCCCGTTTGCAAAAGACACCGTCTCTGCATCTTCGTACTTGCGCAGCAGCTCCACGCACTCGTTGATCGCAACGCCGGTCGGAACGTCTTCCACACAGAGGATCTCATAGATCGCCATGCGCAGCGCGGCCTTGGTAAAGCGGGAAATGCGGTGCAGATTCCACCCGATGGAGTACTTCGAGATCTGCGCATCGAGCTGCTGCGCTTGGGTGCAGACGCCCTCGACGCAGGAGCGGATGTAGGCAAGCTGCTTCTTGCTCGGCTTCTCCGCGTAGACCTCGTTTTCTCCGGCCAGCGCAGCGTAATAGGCGCTTTCCATGCGCTCCTCTACGGCGCTTTCGGGCGACTGCCCCGTATAGTCGATCTCATAGATCAGATGTACTGCGACCTCTCTTGCGTTTGAGCGTGTCATGGCGCTTCTCCTGTTATTCTTTATTCTTCGGCACTGCGACGCCGCAGACGTTGACATTCACCCGCGTCGGGCGCACGCCCGTCATGGCCTCGACTTCGCTGACGATCTTCTCCTGCACCTTTTTGGCAACGTCCATCACGGACGTTCCCATCTTTACGATCAGGTTGCAGGCGATCTCCATCGTTCCCTCGCCGAGCGTCACACGGATCCCCTTGCGCAGGTTCTTGATATTGAGCAGGCTCAGCAGATCCAGACCGTTACCGGTCGTCAGGCCGTAGACACCCTCTACTTCGCGCACCGCCATCGCCGCAACGGAGGCAATGACTTCCTCGGAGATCATAATACTGCCGTCTTCCAACGGCTCAATGAGATATTCTTTCGTTTCTGCCATCGCTGCAAAAGTCCCTTCTGTAGATGATTGCTCTTATTTTACCACAAATTTTCAAAAAAACAATACCTATTCCACGCCGAAGACACGAATATCCGAGAGCTTAAAGTCTGTCTGCGAAAGGACAATGTCGGCAAGGACGGAAACATCCTGATCGGTCAGGCCGTTTTCCGGCTGCGCGACGGCAAGCGAGATCCCGTCGCCGCTGATATAAGCAACGCAGTCGGTGTAGCCCTTTGCGATGACCATGCTCTCGATCTGCGACTCTGCCAACGCGTTATTCACGATGCACGCAAGCTGCTCGTTGCTCTGTCCGGAGTCTCCGCCCTCGGCATAGGCGATCGCCTCCTGCAGCAGCTCCACCGCCTGATCGCGCGCCGTCTGACGGGAAAGGCGCATCTGCGCAAAATACTCTCCCGACGCGCTGATCGGCTGCGTGGCGATCACCTCGACCGGCTGTGTCTGATTGCCGAGCACAAGCGTCGCTTCACCGAGCACCTTGTCGGCATCCAAAGTCTCCGTCAGCGTCGGGGTATGATCCTTATAGAGCCAATTCAGGTAGATACCGGCGCACACAAGGATCAGTACGCCGGCAATGACTGCGTTGCGTTTCCAGTTTTTCATGTCAATTCCTCCATCATTTCATTTTTACCACCGTGATCTGATCTGCCCGCAATCCGGTAACGCCGGAGACGGCATTGGTAAGTGCCAGACGCACCTGTGCACTGTCTGCGCCCTGACTGATCACCAACGCGCCCTGAAATTGCGGAAAGCGGACAGCACTTACCGCCGCTTTATCATATGCGCTCCCCTCGGACAAAATCACTGTTTTCTGCTCCTGCGAATAGGCGGTCTCGCCGTCTCTCTCCTCGCGCGACGTGCTGCTGTCCAGTTGGTACTCCGTGCGCTTTCCGTACTGTAGGGTCAGCATCACACTGACGCGCCCCGCGCCGTCGATCTGCGAAAGCATTTGCGCAAGCCGCGCCTCCGTCGCGGAAAGGTACTCCGCCTCGTCCGTCGTCTCCGTGCGCGCCGCAGCGGTCTGTGTCGTCGTCTTCTTTTTAGACGGAATGAGCAGGAGCGCAAGCCCCAGCAGCAGGATCAGCGCGGCATACTTGTATTTTTGCAGGAACTTCCCCGCCGCCTTGAGCCTTTCCTGCACCGCTTCATGTTTCATACCGTTTCCATTCCACCTCCTTTTCCGAGACACCGAGATCCTGAACGATCTTTTCCCGAAGCTGCCGGAGCAGCTCCCCGTTGCAGCTTCCGAGCAGCAGCACATGCTCCGGCTTCGGATACTCCTCGGTGGTCGCCGTCACGCGCGCCGTGATCTGAAACCCGAGCGCCTCCGCCTGCTGCTCGATATAAAGCTCCGCCGAGCGCTCGATCTGCTCCTTGAGCAGTGCGCGGCGGCGCGTCTCCGTCTCCTCCGGCGAATAGCCCTCGACACGCAGATCGGAGAAAAGGCGCTCAAGTCGCCCCGTGCTCAGCTTCAGCAGCGGCGCAGCGGTAACGATCAGCACCATCAGGCCGCTGACAAGGCGCACGATCGGCTTATTCTTGCCGGCCAGAGCACCCGCCAACACCGCGATCATACAGGCCGCCACGATCCCCGTCAAATAAGCCCGCACTATGCAATCACCGCCTTAATAAAGCAGACAAAGGAGATCAGCAGCATCAGCGCGCAGGAGCCGCACATGGCAAGCAGATACCCCATCGCCGAGGAAAAATGCTTCATCAGCGCAACGTGCGGCTTTTGCCCGATCGTTCCGCTGACCGCCGCCGTCATTTTCAGCAGCAGATAGTGCACGCCGACGCGTAAGAACGGCAAAAGGCACGTGGCCACGATCGCAAGCATCCCGAAAACGCCGATCGAATTGCGCAGTATGCCCGCGCTTGCCAGAAGCGTCTCCGAAGCGTCGGAGATCATACCGCCGACGACGGGGATCATGCCGGACACGGCCGCTTTGGTCGCCTTGACGGCCGCCGCATCCGTTGCGCCGCTGATGACGCCCGTCACGCTCATAAAGCCAAGAAAGACATATAGGACGATGCGCAGCGATTTTTCCGCGAGCCAACCGAAAAAGGCGCGTATCTCCGCGAGCATATCCGTTTGCAGCGCCGCCTCCGCCGCCGCGACCAGAAGATAAAAATAGACGAGCGGCACGATAAAGTGCCGTATCAGGCGCATTAATAGCTGAGAGAAGAGGATCGTTCCGCCGTAGAGTGCGGCAGAGGCGGTCGGGCTGCCGCTCATCGCCGTAGCCGTCGCGAGCACCGGAAGCATACACGTACTGTAATCCGTCATGTTCTCAAGCGCGTCCACCGCAAGCTCCAGCATGGAATGGAAGCTGCCCGCAAAGACCGCCGTCATGCCGATCGCTCCGACCATTGCAATACAGTTGCCGGAAAATCGTTCCGAAAATGACCCCGTCACGGAGCAGAGCAGGATCACGCACAGCAGCAGCGCACACAGGCGCAAGCTGTCGCGCAGCGTGACCTTGCCGAGCGCTTTGTGCAGGATCTCCTTCAGGCCGCTCCAAAGATCCGTATGGTCGCCGACGGACGTCTTTCCCATCAGCTCCGACGCCGACTCCGGCAGCGCTTCCTCCACCGGACGAACGTCGATCTCCTCCTGCGCAAAGGCCTGTCCGGACAGGAGCATAAGCAGCAAAAACAGGATGCAAACTCGTTTCATTTATCCCCCGCCCATCGTTTGAACTAACTCGATCACCGCACGAAACAGCGGCAGCGCCAGATAGATCGACAGCACGCTTCCCGCAAGCTCCACGAGCTTTGCAAGCGCGCTCTCTCCGGCGTCGCTGCACACACCCGCGCAAAGCTGCGACAGCAGACCGACCCCCAGCGTTTTCATCAGCGGTTCCATCAGCGAGCGATCCAGCCCCGTCATGGCGCGCAGCTCGGAGAAAAAGGCCACGACCGGCCGCGCCATGTTCACAAGGAACAGGCCGATGAGAACGCAGGCCGCCAGCGAGAGCACCACGCCCAGCTCCGCCGTGTGACGCTTGATGACCGGAAGAAACAGCACCGTCAGCAGCGCGATGACGGCGACCTTGGTAAAATCCTCCATCAGAAGTGAAACAGATTTTTCACAAGGTCAAAGAGCTGCGCGACCTTCTGCGCGACGATCATCAGCACGACGACAAGCCCTGCAAGCGTCGTCATCGTCGCCTGCTCCTCTCTGCCCGAGCGCACGAGCACCTGATTCAAAATGGAAACGATGATGCCGACGGCGGCGATTTTGAACACAAGCTCGATGTCCATACATCATACCGCCATGATCACCAGCGCCGCGCCGGTGCAGAAGCCCAAAACGGCATAGCTCTTCGCAAGCGGCCGCTTTTCCGCCTCGTAGCGCTCCAGCGCCGCGTTGATCCGCTGCGCGCAGAGCTGCAATATGCGGTTCTCCCCCTCAAGATCGTAGCTGCCGAGCACGCCGCCCAGCTCAAGCAGCGCAAATTTTGCGTCATCCGGCAGCAAAAGCCCCTTCGTTTCGTCCATCGCCCGCGCAACGGCGTGCGTCGCGTTGCCCATCGCGCTCAGGTGCTCCCCATAGGCGGCAAAAAACGCCCCGATCGACCCGCGGTTTCGCTGCGCAGCGCCCTTGCACAGTTCCGGCAGCGGCGTCATGGTGTAGTTGATCTCGCATTTCAGATACTCCAGCGCGCCGCGCAGTTGGCGCAGCTGACGGACGGCACGCACATATTGCAGCGCCTTGCTCACGCCGACGCTGCCCGCTCCGGCAAGCACCAGCACGATCCCGATCATCCTATACATTTGACTCCATCCTTTCCATATGAACGCTGTGGTCTGCGCCGATGGTAATCAGTGTAGAGAACAGTCCCTCGGAAAGCAGCTTTTGATAGACCGGTCGCCGGAACAGATCCGTCCGGCCGTACGCGTGAACCGTTGCAAGGAAGCGAACGCCGCAATAGCCGCCGTGCACGACCGCCTGCGCGTCCTCCGCCGCGCTGATCTCGTCAAGTGCGATCCATTGCGGCGACATGGTGCGCAGCAGGATCTCGACCGCTGCCGCCTTGTTTGCCCCGCTGAGGACATCCGTATGTCTGCCGATGTCAAACTGCGGCACACCGTCGACGGCTCCGGCGATCTCCAACCGCTCGTCCGCAACGCCGACGCGCCAACCGTAGCGGTCGGAGATTTGACGGATCAGGTCGCGCAGCACCGTCGTCTTGCCGCACCCGGGCGGCCCCGCCAGCAGCGCGGAGCGCGGATGTGTCCAGAGATAATCCACGGCGGCGTCCGCGCAGCCGCGCACCTGTCGCGCGATACGCAAATTGAGCGAGGAAATTTCCTTGATCGTGCTGATCTCGTCCCCGCGCTGTACCGCGCTGCCGCAAATGCCGAGCCTGTGTCCCCCCGGTATCGTCACGAAGCCGCTGCGCAGCATATTCTGCGCCGCATAAACGGAGTGATCGGTCGCGGCCGCGACGATCCGGTTGATCGTTTCGCGTGTTGCGGTCAGGTTTTCCAGCGCGATCTCTTTTCCTCCCGCAGAAAGCCAAACAGGTTGTCCGTTGCGCACGCGAAGCTCTTCCGGACTGATACCCGTCCGTTTGATTTTCTCCTCAACAGCCGTCCGGATGTTTTCCGGACAGATCTGCAAAGCCTGTCTGATCTCCTTTGTCATCGTACTTCAACTCCCACAAGACCTTATGCGCCCGCAAAGTAAAGTAGGACAAAAAAATAACGCGGAAAGCGTATTCGCTTCCCGCGTCAGTCGATCGGTTTTTCGTTTGTTACTGTGCAGAGGCACGATGCAGCGCAAGATAGACGCCCTTGCTGATGGCGCTGCCAAGCACGGCACAGACCAGAGCCTCGATGAGCCCCTGCAAGCCGACAAACAGCACAATGAACAACAAGAAATTCTGCGCGCCGAGATTGGTCACAAAGCCCTGAATATAGCTCGTCCGGTAGAAGCACAGACACAGCGTCGTCATAAAGAAGATCGTGTTGAGCAGCGCGCCGCTGAGCGACGCCGCAACAAAAGCGGCCATGTCGTACTTTTTAGGGAGCCGGCGGTGCAGCGCGCGGAAGATCAGCCCGCAGCACCAGCCCATCAGCGTCCGCGTCGGGACGCAGACAAGGAATGTGAAAAACGGCTGGATCGCCAGCAGCTCCGCGCCAAACGTGCTTTTTCCAAAGCATTCGGCAAAGCTGATCAGACCGAAAACCGCGCCGAGGATCGCGCCTCCGGTCGGTCCGAGTAAGATCGCTCCGACAATGACCGGCACCTGTAGGATCGTCATTTCGATCACCGGCGTCTTGATCATGCCAAGTCCGGTCGTCTCCAGCAGCAAGAGCACTGCCGTAAGGACGCCAAGTTCCGTCAGATAACGTGTGTGTTGCTTATTCATAATTTCCTCCTGCTGTCGCTCCGTGTAAACGGATGCAATGCATATTATGTTCCCGCCAAAGGCGAAAAACTCAAATTTCTTCTTCCACCGGCGCGGTTTCGCCGTTTTGCATCTGCTGCCACTGCTCCTTGGTGATCAGAAGCTGGCGCGGCTTTGCGCCCTCAAACGACCCGACAATGCCGCGCTCCTCCATCTCGTCGACGATGCGCGCGGCACGTGCGTAGCCAAGCTTCAGGCGGCGCTGTAGCATGGAAACGGACGCCTGACCGGTCTCCAAAATGACCTCCACCGCGGCAGGAAGAAGCTCGTCGCCGTGGTTGTCGTCTGCGGAGGAGCGACCCGCGTCGCCCGAACCGGCCTTTCCGCCTTGCTCGGCACGCTTGTCGATCTGCTCCATAACCTCAGAGGAATAATTGCTGGAGCAATTCTGCTTGATGGCGTTGACAACGCTCTGCACCTCGTCATCCGTGACGAAGCAGCCCTGCACACGCTTCGGCTTTCCTTGTCCGAGCGGTGCAAAGAGCATATCGCCCTTGCCGACAAGTTTTTCCGCGCCCTGCGTATCGAGGATGATGCGCGACTCCATTGCGGAGGAGACGGCAAAGGCGATACGCGAGGGAATATTGGCCTTCATAAGGCCGGTGATGACGTCCGCAGAGGGACGCTGCGTCGCAATGACCAAATGGATGCCGCTGGCACGTCCCATCTGCGCGATGCGGCAGATGGACTCTTCCACTTCTTTGGCCGCAACAAGCATGAGGTCGGCAAGCTCGTCGATCACGACGACAATCTGCGGCAGCGGCTCCAGCTCCGGATCGCCCTGAACTGCCTTGTTATAGGACTCCAGATCGCGCACGCCTTCCTCCGACATCAGGCGGTAGCGGCGCATCATTTCCGTGACCGTCCACTGAAGCGCGCCCGCCGCCTTCTTTGGGTCGGTCACGACCGGAATGAGCAGGTGCGGAATGCCGTTATACACGCCAAGCTCGACCATTTTCGGATCGATCATGATGAGCTTGACCTCGTCGGGCTGCGCCTTATACAGCAGCGACAGGATGAGCGTGTTCATGCAGACGGATTTGCCCGAGCCGGTCGTGCCCGCGATGAGCATATGCGGCAGCTTGGCAATGTCGCCGACGATGCAGTTGCCGCTGATGTCCTTGCCCACCGCAAAGGAGATCTTGGACTTGCTTGTCTTAAACGCGGCAGAGTCGATCACCTCGCGCGCAAAGACGGTATTGACGGATTTGTTCGGCACCTCGATGCCGACGACCGAGATCTTATCCGGAATGGCGGAAATGCGTACACCCGTCGCGCCGAGGGAGAGCGCAATGTCGTCGGCAAGGTTCGTGATCTTGGAGAGCTTCACACCGCGGTCAAGCTCCAGCTCATAGCGCGTGATCGCGGGGCCGCGAATGACGTTCACGATATGCGGCTCGATCCCGAAGCTCTTGAGCGAATCGGCAAGGCGGCGCGAGTTTTCGCGCATCTCCGCCGTAGCATCGACTGTGCCGCGTCTGCCGGGCTGAAGCAGCTCGACCGTGGGGAAGACATAGACCCCCTGCTGCGGCTTGTCTTCGATCTGGCGGGCAATATCGACCGCCGCAGCCGCTACCTCTGCCTTTTTCATCTTTTCAGGCTCCTGCGCCGCGACAGGCACGGGTTTGGCGGCGGGTTGCTGCACGGGCTCCACTGCAGGCCGTTCTACCGACTCCTGCACGGCAGTGGCAGGATCCGGCTCCTCAGGGTCTTGCAGCTCGATCTCGTCGATCGTGACCTGCTTTGCCTTACTGTTGACCAGAAACTCGTCCGGCGAGAGCACGCGCGACTTCTTGGTCTTCTTTTTCGTCTCGTTGAGCGCCGGAGGATCGTCAACCGGAATGTCGATCTCCGCGTTGCGCTTGCGCTCCACCCGTTCAATGTGCTTGTTTGCAAGGTGATTGACGATCCGCTCGGCGCGGTCGACCTCCGGTTCCTCCTCACGCGCCTTCTCCGGACGCGGCCGGTTGCGGATGGCGTTGATCAGGCTGCGCAGGGAGATGCCCATCAGGTTCAGCACCTGCAAAAACAGCAGGCCGAAGGACGTGATCAGCGCACCGACGGGCGTGATCGCCTTGGAAACACCGATCGCGAGCAGGCCGCCCAGCAGGCCGCCGGTGTCCGCCTTATAGCCGCCACGATAGAGCTGTCCGACCATGTTGAGCTTCGGGTCGATGTCAACGCCGAAGATCAGATGGTAAATCACCGCCATGGTCAACGTCACCGTGAAACAGTAAACCACGCGCAGGATCGGCGCCTTTTTCCCGCGAAACAGCAGGAAGGACGCATAGAAGAAGGACAGTGGCAGAAGGTAGCGGCCGATCTGTCCGAGCAGCCCCGCGAAAAATTTTGCGCAGGGCGCGATCAAGAACGCCTTCGTGTTAAAGCAGCAGATCAGCGCGTAAAAGCCGGCGATCAGGAAAATGATTGCAAACAGCTCTTTGCGATCCTGCTGGCTCTTTTTCTTGTTTTTGGAAGAATTTGAGGTCGTGCGTTTCTGATTGGTTGCCAAGGTAAGTCCCCCTCTCTAAGAGTTGATGAGCGCAAGGATCAGCATGACTGCGGCCAGATCCCAGCAATAGTAGGAAAACACGGCAAATTTGCCTCTGTTCAGCAGGTACTTAAAATACTGCACGGCGAGGTTTCCGCAAATTGCGGAAACGATGCAGGCAAGCAGGCACGGGAGGAACAGAGAAAACGTGAATTTTGCGAGCGCCACGGCGCGAATGAAGCGGAAGAAAAACAGCGCGATCGAGGCGGCAAGCGCCAGAAGATAGGTCAGCCGGAAATTATAGTCCGGCGCCAAACCGCAGAGCTTTCCCGCGCTGTAGGATGCGGCGACCGGCGAAAGCCCCGGCAGCACGCAAACGGCGCGCGCCGCGCCGACCACGGCGACCTCCGGCAGCATGACCGTCTTTTCCGTCTTTTTCCCGTCGGCATAGCGGGAGGCAAAGAAGATCAGCGCTCCGTTGAGCGCAAGAAAGACCGCGTTCACCACAAGACCGTTCAGCCGCTCTGCCGCAGCCGTAAAGATCAGGGACAGCAGACACGGAAGCAGCGCGCACATACCTAACAGGGCGCTTCTTCTGCGCAGCGCAAGCGCCGGTGAAATACGACGACGGCGCGGCGGCCGCCGCAGTACGCGCATACCGGCGCGCAGGCCGCACCAGTCCGCTGCAAAAGAGACGCGCAGCGCAAGGACAAGCCCCAACGTGATCGCGGCGCGCAGGTAAAGCCCGCCGCCGGAAAAGACGGACGGCAGATGGAACGCGCGATAAAGCACGGAGGCGTGCGCGCCAAAAGAGACCGGCAGCAGCTCCGTCACGCCGCCGATCATGCCATAGAGAATGGCTACCCAGATGTTCAAATCATGTTCTCCTGTATGTAAGCGGGGCGCTGCCCGCAAGAATTTCCAGAGGATGTGTCAAACCTCGGAACATTATAGCACAAGTCATGGAAAATTTCTATCCTTTTTTTCGCTTGCGTTTATCGGAGGCGATCATGCGATGGAGCGTGTCGAGTGCGTCATGCAGGCTGCCGAGCCGGTCGATCAGACCGCTTGCGACCGCCTCTTTGCCGTAGATGATCGTTCCTACGTCCGTTGCGATCTGTCCGGTCGCCATCATATAGCCCTGAAAAGCCTCTCTGCTGATGCGCGAATTGGCCGTCACAAAGTCCGTGATCTGCTCCTGAATGCGCTGAAAATAGTGATAGGTCGCCGGTGCGCCCACGACCGTTCCGCTCATGCGCACCGGATGGATCATCATGCTTGCGCTGGGCGCGATCATGCTGCGCTTGGCGGAGACCGCGAGCGGTATGCCAATGGAGTGCCCGCCGCCCAGCACCAACGATACGCTCGGTTTTTTCATGCCGGAGATCAGTTCGGATATTGCAAGCCCCGCCTCGATGTCGCCGCCCACGGTGTTGAGCAGGAGCAAAAGGCCGTCGATCTCCTCGCTCTCCTCAATGGTCGCAAGCAGGGGCAGAACGTGTTCATACTTTGTGGTTTTTACGGTCTCCGGCGCGACCTGATGCCCTTCGATCTGTCCGATGATGGTCAGCGTGTAGATGCTGCTGTTTTCCCGCTTGGTCAGACCTGCGCCGAGCTCCTCTAAACGCTCCTGCGAAAGGCTCTTTTCTTCATCCATTGCCATCCCTTCCTTCCGTTGTTAGTATGACCCATGAAACGGAATTTAGACGCGGCACTTGAAAAAAGGTGCGCTCTCTGATATAATGAAAAAAAACACAGGAGGCTTCTCTATGCAGCATTTTGAATATAAGACCCACGGCACCTGCTCTTCCATGATCATTTTCGATCTGGATGGCACCACGATCCATAACGTCCGCTTTATCAACGGTTGCTCCGGCAACACGCAAGGCGTCGCCGCACTCGCGGAGGGACAGCAGCTCGACACGGTGATCGCACGTCTGCGCGGCATCCGCTGCGGCAGCAAAGCGACCTCCTGCCCCGATCAGCTCGCCTGCGCCCTGTCTGCCGCGAAAGATCAACTGTAACATATCAGACTGTCAAAAAAGTCCGTAACCGTCAAAATCAATGTCACTTAGTTAGCAAG
>OIYV01001065.1_pt1 | contig 13738 bp, 11 predicted proteins | sample 1588251 | NCBI WGS metagenome assembly OIYV01 (sample SAMN03283282) | human gut metagenome | biome: human-associated habitat; material: feces | host: Homo sapiens | place: Peru | collected 2012
TTCCATTGACGATTCGGCAACAAAGCATAATTTATCCCCACAAATTTTCCACTGAGCCGAAATATGGGGGTGATTTGTTGTTTAGTTTCGGATTAGGCATTTTGCGAGGCGGGAGGCTCCGCGGAGGCCTTTGCTGGTGATGTGGTAGAGCAGGGGGAGGATGAGGCGGCGGAGGGGGCTGCCAGCGGCGAGGCGGCGGTAGGCTGGGGCGTACAGCTCGCGTGCGGCCTCGATTTTGCCCTCTTTGGCGTAATGCGCTGCCAAAACGATGCGGCGGAAGTCAATCAAATGTAGCATTCGCTCTTTTTCGGGGTGATTTGAGTTCGCCACTTGATGTGTGGCCTCGTCAAGGGCTTGTTCCCATCGTCCGATGCGGTCGGAGAAATTGGTGCCCGTGATGGAAGCCTCGCCACTCTCATATATATCCACAAGGGCGTCGCTTATAGTTGCCACTCGTGGCTGTCCCAACATCAGTCTGATGCCCAATTCCCAGTCGTCCCACTGCAAGACATCATTGTTCCAACCGCCAAATTTGGCAAAGTACTCGCGGCGCACGGCATAACGCTGTGTGGAAAATATGCTATGCAGAATTTGGTTGGCAAACAGGTCGGTGGAGAAAAAAGGGAGATTGCGTAGGTTGCCGTCAAGGCTGTGCAGACACGCCTTCGTCGCCACAAGGTCAAGCGCACCGCCATGCTGAGTAATGGCATTGCGGTATGATTCCACAAGTGTTGGACGCATGGTGTCGTCGCTGTCGAAAAACAGCACCCAATCGCCTTTTGCCTCGGCAAATCCGCGGTTGCGTGTGGCAGATGCCGTGTGATGCGACTCTTGAGCCACCACCACCTCAAATCCGTCAGCTGAATGTTGATCTTGAAATTCTTGCAGCACACTCAAAGAATCGTCGGAACTGTCATTGTCAACCAGCACCACTTGAAGTGGGCGGTAGGTCTGCGCCAGCACCGAAGCGAGTGTGGGTTTCACCTTCTCGGCGCGGTTGTAAACAGGTATGATGATGGTAAAAAGCATTGTGTCAATTTATTTCTTCTACAAATATAGTGCAAATCTATTGCAGAGCAACAAGTTCGCTTGATTGCTGTGCTGAGATGCCGCCTATTTTCTACAAAGATAATGGAAAAACACTAATATGTGAAAAAAAACCACTATCTTTGACATTTAATCATCCCCTTTCAACAAAAACGAATAAAAATGACATTGCAGCTCCTGATATGCACTTTCAACGACGGAATCAAGCGAATCCCCGACTTGTTGCTCCCACCTATCGACGGTGTGGAATACCTTGTGTCGTGGCAGCAAGCCGATGATTTCACCCCCCACGAATTACCGGAAGAAATCGCCGACCGCTCCGATGTGGAAGTGACCACGCTGCCCGGGCTCGGTTTGAGCCGAAACCGCAACAACTGCTTCCTTCATGCCTCAGCCGACATCTGCCTCATCTGCGACGACGACTGCCGCTACACACCCGAAGGACTTCGTGCCGTGATCCACGCTTTTGAGCAAAACCCCGATCTCGACATCATCACCTTTATGGCAAAAAACGACTCGGAACAGAAGTTCTACCCAGCCACCAGCTTCAACCTAAAGGAAAAGATGCGCAATTATTATGTCACATCATTTGAAATAGCTTTCCGACGCTTGCCTGTGATAGAGAGGGTGAAATTCAACGAACACTTCGGGCTGGGCTCCGATATGTTCGGCGCAGGAGAAGAGGCGATTTTTATAGCCGATGCCATTGAGGCCGACTTGAATTGCCAGTTTTTCCCCACACAAATTGTGGAGCATCTTGGCCCCACCACATCAGTCACACGCGCAGGTGAAGCAAGCGTGCTGCGTGCCAACGGTGCCATACTCTACCACAGCTACCGCACCACCATGTGGCTCCGCCTGCCCCTGCTGGCATGGCGCGCCCACCGCAGTGCCAACGTGCCCTTCACCTACGCCCTCAAGCACCTCTACCAAGGCATCACCCAAATGCGCCACCTCACCAAAAATTCCTAACCTCCCCCACAAATAGTAGGATAAGCGTTATTTGGAAAGCGAAGAAAAGAGTTTTGACACTAAGGATACCAGTTGTGTCACGCTTTCTTTGTCTGCTACAGGGATATTGATGCTGGTTTGTCCGGTAGCTTCATCGGTTTTCACGATGCTGTCAACCAAGCGTGCTGTGGCTTCGGGTGACTGGAGCGTTTTCGCAAGTCCAGACAAGAACGACATGCCTTTTTCCACGAGTTGTTCGGGTGTGTCGTCGGCTGTGCTGGGCGTGGTTTTGTGATGCTCGTCATCTGGTTTCACCGACTGTTCTGCCTCTGCTTCAGACTCATGCTCCTCAAATTCAAACTCGTATTCGAGGTTGTCAGGACTGCTGGCTTCCGGGGTGTCGTGCGTGTCAATAGCGTCGCGGTTATCCTCCAAGTCGTCGGAGGAAACAGCCGTTGCAGGTTCTTTGTCCGCATCTTCTTCAATTACGCTGCCCACCACATTGGCGATGGTGCTGAATTTATCGTCGCTGATGAAAATCGAGTCGTCGCCATTGTCGAGCACTCCCTCAAACATGTTTTGTTTGAATCGCAATTTGCCTATCATATTTTCCTCGATTGTGCCTTTCGACACAAGGTTGATAACCTGAATGTTGCGCTGCTGGCCGAGGCGATAAATGCGGCCTATACGCTGTTCGAGCACGGCAGGATTCCATGGCAGGTCGAGGTTCACAATCAGCGATGCCGACTGTAGGTTCAATCCCGTGCTGCCGGCATCGGTGGAGAGGAACACACGGCAATCAGGATCGGATTGGAAACTTTGCACGATAGCACCACGCTTTGGCGAAGGCACTCCACCGTGAAGATAAACGTGACCTATGCCTCGCTTTTCAAGTTCTTGCACCAAGAGGCGTGTCATTCGCTCCCATTGGCTGAAAACCACCACTTTCTCATCACCACCCTGTATCATTTGGTCGATAATGTTGAGGCATTCACCAATCTTCACATCATATCGTGTGTGCTGGTCGAGAATGAACGTGCTGTCGCACACCATGCGCATCATATTGAGGTTGAGCAGCAATCTGTGTCTATCTTTCTCCGAGAGGAAGTGGTGGGCGTTCCATTTGTGAATGAGTTGAGCCACAGTCGATGCGCACTCTTCGTGAATGGCCATCTGCTGATCCGTCATAGGCACGAGCAAATTAGTGTCGCGTCGGTGGGGCAACTGCATTTCCACATCGCGCTTTCTGCGACGAATCAACTTCTGCTTCACTTGGGAGCCAATAGTGTTGAGGTTGCGGTAGCCCAGCACCTTCCCTGTATCGTTGGTCACAATGCACTGGTCGCGGAATTGATAGTATGGACCGAGGCAATACTGGTCCACCAGTTCCATCACCGAGAACAATTCTTCAAGTTTGTTTTCGAGTGGTGTGCCTGAAAGTGCTACCATATATTTTGATTTCAGCCGTCGGGCAGCGGAAGCAATCCTCGTATGCCAGTTTTTCAGGCGTTGCACCTCGTCGAGAATCACCATATCGGCATCAATATGCCCCATGAATTTGGCATCGTTTGCCATTGTGTGATACGAAACGATTTTATAGGTGGCTGCATCGGCATAGAGCGCTTTTCGCTTTGCCGCATCACCTTCAATCACCATTACATCGGCTTTTGTGAAGCGTTCAATTTCGCTCTTCCACTGATATTTTAGCGATGTGGGGCAAACCACCAGAACGTTGCCCAGCAGATTGTGCTTCCGTAGCACTTCTGTTGTGGCGATGGCTTGAATGGTTTTGCCAAGTCCCATCTCATCGGCAATCAGCGTGCGCCCCTGTCTTACGGCAAACCGCACACCTTCTTTCTGATAGGGGAAAAGGCTGACGCTCAGCAGCGAATCGAGAACCTCATCGGTCAGACCGTTGACTATTTCGGCGCGCGTCTTGCTTTCACGCACCTCAAGCACAAACTCAAGAGCATCGTCGTAGCAGCGGAAAGTGTCGGAAATCTGCCGAGCCTCGTTGAGCAGCGTCGGAAAATACTCATATCCATTTGCGAGAAGCACCCCGTCGGCATCAAAATAGCGACTTGCCAACTCCTTGAACTCACTCTCACATTCCGAACCTATGCGAATACGGACCGTGCGACCTTTGCGATACGACAGATAGATGCTCGTGTAGGCAGGTATGTCGCGATGAACACGCATTTTGCGGCTGTTGCTAATTTTGTTTTTCACAGCCTCAAGATGCTTGCAAGTACCTAATTGCGAAGTCTTGAAATCAAGACATGAGCAATAGTTCCACACACTATCTGCTCCACGATACACCACCTTGTATCTCCAGTGCGTGTGTGGGTTGCGCACCCAATATTCGCCTGGTGCCGACTCCTCGTCGATAGGCTCAATGCCGAAATTTTCGGATATGGCAGCTTGCTGACGCAAAGCCACTTGCCACTCCTCCAGCGTCATTCCACTCGGCCTCGTCACCTCCGACAATCGCTTAGCAGTCTTCTTCTTAGCTGCATTCTTGGTCACAGTTTTCTTCTTCGCCATCTTCATCAAAAAACGTTTAACTAGTTACATCCACAAAGATACTCCCCCATAACATTCCCTACAACCATTCTCTCATTTTTTTCACAGAGAATCACACTATAATTTGCCTAATAGCTCCAAATAGGTCATTTCTGAGTTTTTCACCTCAAAAGAAGTAACGATTTAGCGACTGTTCTAATTTCGGCAATATGCCCACGTCTGCTGTCAAGTAGCTCTTCTCTGCTACAAAATACAATAACTACACGAAATTACAATCGCTACACAATCGCTATATTGCTATACTGCGAAGAATACACACAAAATAGATTAATTCATGATGATTATCGCAAAATTTAATGTATATTTACAGCAAAATTCGGTGAATTTATGAAACTGAACAAGATAAAAGATGTCTTAGATAGCAAGGGTATTTCACAAACCTGGCTGGCAAAACAGTTAGGTAAGAGCTTTAGCACTGTCAATTGTTATGCTCGGAACAAATACCAACCTGATTTGGAGACACTTCTTGAAATCTCAAATATTTTAGAAGTTGACCTCAAGGATTTGATTACGAACAAGAACGAAAGAGTGTAAAGAACTCGTAGTTTTCTGTCTTACGAAATTATGTTATAGAACTTCCGATAATAAAACGTTATTAGAACATGAGCATAAGCAAAGATTTAACAGAAGAGGATGTCAAGTTCCGCTATATCAACGAAGCCATCATAAACAAGGGATGGTCAAAGGATAGTATATTTATGGAACAGAAGGTTAAATTTACTGACGGTAAAATTAGCCTTCATGGCAATTTTGTGCATAGAGAGAAACCTAAGTTTGCCGACTATGTGCTTTATGCAAACAAGGCAACACCCTTAGCCATTGTAGAGGCAAAGGATGCCAACCACTCTGTTTCTCATGGTCTGCAACAAGCCATGACTTATGCCCAAATGCTTGATGTCAAGTTTGCATATAGTTCAAATGGAGAGGGTTTTGCCGAACATGACTTCTTAACAGGCAAGGAGCGCACTTTTGCTATGGATGAGTTTCCTACAAAAGAAGAACTTATAGAAAGATACAAAAGGGAGGCTAACGATGGCAATGGGCTTAATGAACAAGAGTTGGCGGTCATTGAGCAGCCTTTCTGTACAGGTCAGAACATTTTTCCGCCACGATATTATCAGCGTAATGCTGTAAACCGCACAGTCAACGCCATCGCAAAAGAACAAAATCGTGTGCTTCTTGTCATGGCAACGGGCACAGGCAAGACATACACAGCTTTTCAGATTGTATGGCGTTTGATTTATAGTGGTTTGAAGAAGAAAGTGTTGTATCTTGCAGACCGCAACATATTGGTTGACCAATCCATACAACAGGACTTCAAGCCGTTAAACAAGGTGACGCACAAAATTGACTACTCAAAAGACAAGAATCATTTGGAGGAATTGAAATCTTATCAAGTGTTCTTTGCGCTATACCAACAGTTGATTGGACAGAATGATGCCAAGAACTATAAGGAGCTGTTTCCTAATCCCGACTACTTCGACCTCGTTATCGTTGACGAGTGCCATAGAGGTAGCGCAAAAGATGATAGCAACTGGCGAAACATCTTGGAATACTTTTCTTCGGCTACTCATATTGGCATGACTGCCACGCCAAAAGAAACTAAGTATCAGTCAAGTATCGGCTACTTTGGTGAGCCTGTTTATACATATAGTCTTAAAAATGGCATTGAGGATGGTTTTCTCGCCCCTTTCAAGGTAATCAACATCACAACTAACATTGGCGATGAGTGGAGACCGACAAAGGGACAAAAGGATATTTATGGCAACGAGATTGAAGACCGCATTTATAACAACAGCGACTATGATTACAACATTGTCATAGAAGACCGTATAAGGGAAGTTGCGCAAGAGATAACCAACTATCTGAAAAGCACAGACCGCATGGCGAAAACCATTGTGTTTTGTGCAGACGAAGACCATGCCGAGCATATGCGTGTCGCATTGACCAATGCCAATGCTGATATGTGCAAGAAAAATCCTGATTATGTGGTGCGTATAACTGGTAGTGATGAATACGGAAAAAGTAAATTGGATTACTTTATTTCTGTATCGTCTAAATATCCTGTCATTGCTACTACAAGCAAGTTGCTTTCAACAGGTGTTGACTGCAAGATGACAAAACTCATTGTACTTGACCAACAAATCGGCTCTATGACCGAGTTCAAGCAGATAATTGGCCGTGGTACTCGTCTCCGTGAAAAGGAGGGAAAGACATACTTTACGGTTATAGACTTTCGCAATGTAACGCGACTGTTTGCAGACCCAGATTGGGACGGACCGATTGAGATAGACCCGAACTATCCGCCCAAGCAGAAAGAGCCTAAGCCGTATGTACTTCCTGAAGACGACGAGTCTAAAGGCGTGAAAGAAGCCGATCCTGAACCACGTCCCAAACCGATAGTTGCCAAGGATGGTTGCCAAGTTATGGTCATCAACAAGGTTGTTTCTGTCTATGACACTAACGGCAAGTTGCTTCGCACGGAAAGCATTACTGACTATACAAAGAAAAGCATTGTTGACTCCTACGCAACGATTGACACGTTCACTTCCAAGTGGCAAGAGACCAAGAAAAAGTCAGACATTGCTGAAATGCTCAAAGACTGTGGTATTGACCTTGCCACATTGAAACATGATCAAAACATGGATGATGTGGATGATTTCGATTTCATCTGCCATATAGCTTACGGCAAGAAAACCCTCACACGGCGTGAGCGTGCCGAGCAAGTAAAGAAACGTGATATATTCAGCAAGTATGGCGAACAGGCACGGCTCGTGCTTGAAGCCCTATTGGATAAGTACGCCAAGGAGGGTGTGTCAGAATTGGAAAGCCTGACAGTGCTTGAAAATGACCCGTTCCGCAAACTGGGTTCAAAGGCAAAAATCGTGAAGTTCTTTGGTGGCAAGCAAGGCTATCTTGATGCCGTAAAGGAATTGGAACAATACATATATAATATAGCATAAAATCAACACAAAATATGAGTTTATCAAATTTCGTAAAACGAGTACGCAACATAATGCGCAATGATGCCGGTATCAACGGTGATGCGCAGCGCATAGAGCAGATGGCATGGATGCTGTTTTTGAAGGTCTATGACGAGAAAGAAAATGATTGGGAGTTAGACGAGGATGACTACAAGTCTATCATTCCCGAAGAATGTCGTTGGCGCAACTGGGCGCATGACGATGGAAGCGGTAATGCCTTGACAGGTGATGAGCTACTTTCGTTTGTCAACAACACATTGTTTGTGGAACTCAAAAAAATAGAGGTAACACCCGATACCCCTATCCGTCAGGCTATTGTAAAGACCACATTTGAGGATGCCAACCAATATATGAAAGATGGTGTTCAGCTTCGCCAAGTGCTGAATGTGATTGACGGTTTGAACCTTGGCGATTATGAAGAAAGCCATGCTTTTGGTGAGATATACGAGACTATCCTTAAAGAAATGCAGTCGGCAGGTTCGTCTGGTGAGTTCTACACCCCAAGAGCCTTGACAGAATTTATGGCAGAAATAGTCAATCCGCAGATTGGCGAGAAAATGGCAGACTTCGCCTGTGGCACAGGCGGCTTCATCACAAGTTGGTTGGGCGAACTGGATAAAAAAGTAAAGACTGCCGAAGACCGCAAAGAGTACAATCAATCTGTATTTGGCATTGAAAAGAAACAATTCCCATATATGCTATGCGTGACAAACCTCTTGTTGCATGGCATAGACACTCCATTGGTTTATCACGACAACTCGCTTACAAAAGATGTCCTCAACTATACGGATGAAGATAAGTTTGATGTTGTGTTGATGAACCCTCCATACGGTGGCAACGAGAAGTCGGATGTCAAGTCGCATTTTCCTTCCGATATGCGCAGTAGCGAAACTGCCGACTTGTTCATGGTGCTCATCATGTACCGACTGAAGAAGAATGGTCGTGCAGCGGTCATTGTGCCTGATGGTTTCCTGTTTGGTGCCGACAACACTAAAATTGCTATCAAGACCAAGTTGCTCCGCGATTTCAACTTGCATACCATTATCCGTTTGCCGGGCAGTATCTTCGCACCTTACACTTCGATTGCTACCAACATTCTGTTCTTCGACAATACCAGTGCAGAGGGTGCTCCAGAAGGTTATTCTACAAAGGAAACGTGGTTCTATCGCCTTGACATGCCAGAGGGATACAAACATTTCTCCAAAACCAAATCCATGAAGTTGGAGCATTGCAACCCAATCCGTGAGTGGTGGAACGACCGTAAGGAGATTATCATTGCCGATGGTGATGAGAAATCACGCTGCTATCCAGCGCAAGAGTTGATAGATTCAGATTGTAACTTCGACTTGTGCAAATTCCCGAAAGAGGATGAGGAAATTTTGCCTCCAGCCGAGCTGCTCGCCGACTATTTTAAGAAACGAAAAGCTCTTGACCATGAAATTGACAAGACTTTGGCAGAAATACAGCGTATCTTGGGAATAAATGTGAATGTGGATGAATTGTAAAATGTGGGACTGTGTTCCTCAAATCTAAATAAACAAATTTGTGAAACACGTCTCACAAATTTAGAAAAGAAATCTATGGTAAACAAAATATCAAATACTTCCAATATTGACAAACTGTTTCTGGATGTAAAGCAAATAATAGAAGAAGGGCGCAGGCAGGGCGCTGATGCGATTAATGCTGTTATTTGCATGACAAATTGGAGAATTGGTAAACGCATCATTTTGGAAGAGCAGCATGGGGAAGCACGTGCTGAATATGGTAAAAACATAATCAATAATCTGTCTAAAAGACTGATTATTGAATACGGAGACAATAAAAGTTTTGCTCCAAGAGACTTGCGTAATTACAGACAGTTCTATCTGACTTTCAATGATTTTGAGATTTGGTACGCGCGCGTACCAAATCTGAATTGGACACACTATCGCTCTTTACTTCGTGTGCAAAATAAAGAAGCCAGGAAATGGTATCTAACAGAAGCCTCTAACGAACATTGGTCAACACGCACTCTTGACCGAAACATCAATTCGCAATACTATTTTCGTTTGCTTCACTCTCCCCAAAAAGAAGCTGTGGTTGCAGAGATGAAAGCAAAAACTGCCGATTATGACAAAGATAAATTGGAGTTTTTAAAGAATCCAATTGTGGCAGAGTTCTTGGGATTGTCTCCAAATAACGACTTTACCGAAACAAAGTTGGAAACAGCTATCATAGACCACCTCCAAAAGTTTATCATGGAGCTCGGTAAAGGCTACGCTTTCGTTGCTCGTCAGCAACTTATCCGAACGGATTTGAAAGATTACTACATCGATCTCGTCTTCTACAACTACATATTGAAGTGTTTCCTGTTGGTTGACCTAAAAACGACAGAAATCACTCATCAAGACATAGGACAAATGGATATGTATATCCGTATGTATGATGAACTGAAGTGTACGGAGGGAGATAATCCTACAATCGGTTTGCTGCTATGTGCAGAAACGAGTAAAGACCTTGCACGTTACAGTATTCTTCACGACAGCGAACAGTTGTTTGCGGCAAAATATTTGACTTACCTCCCAAAAGAAGAAGACCTCATTGCAGAAATAGAACGACAAAAAGAATTTTTCGAGTTGCAAGAGAAAGAAAAAAACAAACAATGAACGGAAAGCAATTAAAAAATAGCATATTACAATGGGCGATACAAGGAAAACTTGTACCGCAGGATCCTAATGACGAGCCAGCAAGCGTTTTGCTTGACAAGATTCGTGGGGAGAAAGAACGCTTGATTAAGGAGAAGAAAATCAAGCGCGACAAGAACGCATCCATTATCTACCGTGCTGACGACAATTCCTATTATGAGAAGATACTTGCCACAGGGGAGGTGAAGTGCATTGATGAGGAGGTTCCGTTTGAGATTCCTGTTGGGTGGGAGTGGTGCAGACTTAAACATATTTGTTCGATGCAAGCTGGCAAGAATATATCTGCAAACAAAATCTTCTCAGACAAATCTGATTCTCATCCTTACAGATGTGTTGGTGGAAATGGATTGCGAGGATATACAGAGAACTTTAATTCTCATGGGCATTATTCAATTATTGGCAGACAAGGAGCATTATGTGGCTGCGTAAACATTGAAAAAGGAAAGTTCTACGCAACAGAGCATGCTGTGGTTGTAGATACATATGAGATTTTATCACCTTTGTTTATGTATTATTTTTTGACCGCATTAAACCTAAACAAATATGCAACAGCTACAGCTCAACCAGGACTTGCTGTTTCTAACGTATTAGAAGTAATGTGTCCTTTGCCTCCATTCAACGAAGGTGAGCGCATAATCGAAAAATTATCCCTGCTCATACCTTTGATTGAGAATTACAATGTTATTCAAGAAAAACAGGACATACTCAATGACTCAATAAAGGAACAGTTAAAAAAGTCCATTTTACAGGAAGCAATTCAAGGAAAACTTGTTCCACAACTTGCAGAGGAGGGTACAGCGCAAGAACTGCTTGAACAGATAAAGGCTGAAAAGCAGAAACTCGTTAAGGAAGGTAAGTTGAAGAAGTCTGCCTTAGCTTCTTCTGTTATATTCCGTGGTGACGATAACAAGTATTGTGAGAAGATAGGAGAGGATACTGTATGTATTGATGATGAAATACCTTTTGATATACCAGTAAATTGGGCATGGGTACGACTTGACGATATTTGCTCTTTTATTCATAGAGGAAAATCACCAAAATATAGTCTAATAAAAAAGTATCCAGTGGTTGCTCAAAAGTGTAATCAATGGTCAGGATTTTCAATAGAAAAGGCGAAATTTATTGAACCACAGAGTATTTCGTCTTATAAAGAAGAGTATATTTTGCAAGATGAAGATTTGATGTGGAACTCTACAGGATTAGGTACATTAGGAAGAATGGCTATATATTACAAAAGACTGAACCCTTATGAGTTAGCTGTAGCAGACAGTCACGTTACAGTTATTCGTCCTTACAAACAATATGTCGTTTCTGAGTACCTGTATTATTATTTTGCAAGTAACACTGTTCAGTCTGTTATAGAAGATAAATCTGATGGCAGTACAAAACAAAAGGAGCTTTCAACGAAAACCGTTAAAAGCTACCTTGTTCCTTTGCCTCCTTTGCAGGAGCAAAAACGTATTGTTGAAAAGATAGACCAATTAACGCAGTTGCTCAAATAGCTTTTCTATTTGAGCAACAATGCGTTGTTGCTCTTTAAATGGTGGTATGGGGATTAAAATACTACCAACCTTTTTTACAGAAACAAACTCAAATGTTGTTTTTCCAGATAACCGTTTAAGAGTTGGCTTTAATGTCTTAGCATACCAAAATAAATAATTATCTGCTAACATCGGTTTATTGTATTCAGTTACTGTAAGTGCATTGAATTGTTGATTGGTCGTCAACTCAACCATTGCCAACGCACATTGCCCTATTGATGCTGTGCAGCATAACAACACACTGCCAGCTCTTACTATTCGTTCTTTAGATGTCGCTTCTTTTGTAATTTTTTGCTTTGTAGAATGTATTAGTTCTCCTTGATTTTTAATGTCCTCAACAGTAAACCAATTGATAGTGCCGTTATCCCAAAATTTTGTTTCTGAGCGTAATGGCGTAAAGCCATTTACGATAGAACACATAGAAGACAGTCTACTCCAAGTCCAACTTTCAGGTATTTCAAAGGGAATTTGCTCAGTTATATCCAAGCATTTTTTGCCTATCTGCTCATAATACTTGTTATCGTCACCATGGAAGATTACAGAACCATTGAGGGCTGACTTCTTTAGTTTACCATCTTTGACACGCTTCTGTTTCTCCGCTTTTATCTGGTCAAGTAGTTCTTGCGCTGTACCTTCTTCGGCTATTTGTGGAACGAGTTTTCCTTGTATAGCTTCTTGTAGAATAGACTTTGGTAACTGCTTTGCCAAATAGTTGTCCAATTCTATCTTCTTTTCTAAAAGTTGATTTAATCTCATTTTCAGATGTTCCATATTTATGCTGTTTTGAATTTAGTGTGGGACATCTTCTCATAATAGGAACTCATAGAACAATTTCATGCCTATTTATTAGGATAACTATATGTTTCACTAATAAACAAAATAGAAATGGAATTAAACAAATTTGAAGAGTTCCTAAGCCAAGGCAATATGGCTAAGAACACGATTTCGGCATATCTGTATGCCGTGAAGGAGTTTGGCTCTCGACACAAAGAGTTGAACAAAAGAAACTTGTTGGTTTACAAGACCTACTTGATTGAAACTTACAAACCAAAGACGGTGAACCTCCGTATTCAGGCGTTGAACAAGTACCTTGTATTTGTAGGCAAGACTAAGCTCCGCTTGAAGTCGGTCAAGGTGCAGCAACGTTCTTATTTGGAGAATGTCATCAGCAATGCCGACTACACTTTCTTGAAGAACAAGTTGAAAAAGGAAAACAACTTGGAGTGGTACTTTGTGGTGCGTTTCTTGGCTGCGACTGGTGCCAGAGTGAGCGAACTTGTGCAAATCAAGGTTGAGCACGTGCAAGTGGGCTACTACGACATCTACACCAAGGGTGGCAAGATACGGCGTATCTATATCCCCAAGACATTGCGCACCGAAACAGAAAAGTGGTTGCAGACAGGCAACCGCACGAGTGGCTATCTCTTTCTCAATCGCTTTGGCGAGCGTATTACGACAAGAGGCATATCACAGCAGTTGAAGAACTATGCGGTGAAGTATGGCTTAAACGAAAAAGTGGTTTACCCCCACTCGTTCCGCCATCGCTATGCCAAGAATTTCTTGGAGAAGTTCAACGACATCGCCCTGCTTGCCGACCTTATGGGGCATGAAAGCATCGAAACAACGCGTATCTATCTGCGAAGAAGTTCCTTAGAGCAACAAGAAATCGTAGATAAGGTTATCACTTGGTAAGGTGGTGATATAAGTTTGTCGGTATAAGAGTGGAAAGAAATCCCGAAGAAAGAGTTTCCTTGAATGCCATTCCTTGGAATGAATGAAATGTATTCCAGCATGTCATACCAAGCATAACGCATTCGGGTTTCTTTTTATTTGCGCTTTCGGATAATCTGATTTCTGAAGATTGGTTTTTCGCCGAAGACGAGCGGTTTTTGGGGTTCAGTGGAAAATTCCTGGGGATAGATTATGCAATGTTGCCGAATTGTGAATG
>OIYV01001067.1_pt1 | contig 13730 bp, 18 predicted proteins | sample 1588251 | NCBI WGS metagenome assembly OIYV01 (sample SAMN03283282) | human gut metagenome | biome: human-associated habitat; material: feces | host: Homo sapiens | place: Peru | collected 2012
TTGAAACAATTTTTAACAGCGAAACAGAATTAGAAGAATTTTTAAAGAAATATTCTAAAAGATAAATTACAATTTATATAATAGTTCTATGGTCATTGGGGACGGAGTTTTTTGACAATATAGAAGATTAATTGTAGTAAGTAAATATTTAGCAAACAAGCACAAAAATAGATCTTCTGCATAATATATACAAAATTATGCAGGAGGTTTATTTTTTATGGATTATGAATTAATGGTAAATGGAAATGTAAAAATTGGAATGCAGGCACCCGATTTTGAAGCAATTACTACATATGGAAAAGTATCTTTAACGGATTATAATGGAAAATGGCTTGTTCTGTTTTCACATCCTGGAGATTTTACCCCAGTATGTACAACAGAAATGATTGCTTTTTCTAGAGCAAATCAGTATTTTATAGAAAGAAACGCATGTTTACTGGGGTTAAGTATAGATTCTAATCCATCACATTTGGCTTGGATGTATGATATTTATTTAAAAACAGGAATTAAAATTCCTTTTCCAATAATTGCAGATAGAAGTGGTGAGATTGCTAGAAAATATGGTATGATTTCAAGTGATATCAGTAATACAGAAACGGTTAGAAATGTATATATAATAGATCCTGATGGAATAATAAGATTAATATTGGTATATCCAATGAATGTTGGAAGATGCATACCAGAAATCTTAAGAGCATTAGAAGCATTACAAGTGTCTAAAGAATGCAAAGGTGCTACACCAGCAAACTGGACGATGGGAGGACCTGTTATAAATCCTATACCAAATACATTTTGTGGATTAGAAGAAAGAGTTCAAAATGTAAAAAAATCCAAAAATGGTATAAGTTGGTATTTAAATTTTAAAAATCCGGATGAATGTAATTGCAATAAAATAGATAATTCAAAAGTAAAAGAAATAGAAAATAAAAGAGAAGAATAATTGATATAAAAATGCACATAATAAAAATATAAAAAATTAGGAGGTATTTTTATTATGGACGAAAAACAAAAAATAAATTGTACAGTTGAAAGTTGTAAATATAATAATTGTAACAAGCAATTATGTGAGTTAAAACAAATTGTAGTTTCACCAATTCCAGATTGTGATACAAAACAATGTGATGAATCAATGTGTTCTAGCTATGAATATAATAATAAATAGTAAAGCGGAATTTATTCCGCTTTGTTCCTATAATATAAAATTCTTAGTTTTCTAGTATTTTAATTTCATTCAAGGATATCATAAAAATTTTTAAAAATATATCCATTTGATTTTAGGTAGTTTATAGATTCTTTTAGTACTGTTGAAGAATTACTTACATAATCTGTGTCATGCATAAGAATAATCAGAGAGTCTTTATTTTTTGAAGTTTTTATTAAATTATTAAGTAATTGTTTCTGACTATATTTTTTTAAAGAATCATTATTTAAACAGTTCCAATCTACATATGTATAATTCATATCATTTAATAATTCTAAGGCTTTTTTCTTATGATACTTATTTGAAGGAGACATAAAACCATTAGGAAATCTAAATATATGCGAGCAATAGTCTTTTACACCTATTGCATTTCCAATTGCTTCATCAGTTTTTTTTACTTCATTTTTAAATGTTGTAGCATTCTTATATAAATTTTTATTATTATGACTATAACCATGATTAGCTATAAAATGTCCATCTTCAAATGCTCTTTTTACAATTTCAGGGTATGTATCAACATTCTTTCCTACTACGAAAAATGTTGCTTTTATATTTTCGTCTTTTAAAATATTAAGAATCTTGGGAGTAATTTTGGGATCAGGTCCATCGTCGAAGGTTAAATAAGCCACTTTTTCTTTATTTTTTGTAATATTGCTTATTTTGTTTTTTAATTCATTTGAAATTAAAGAATTTCTACTTAGTTCAACAGCAATGCAAGTTGTATTAGTAAAAGAGAAAAGGCCTATAGTAGTAATAAGAATTATTGCTATAAATAAGAACAATATTTTTCTTGGAATAATAATTAAGTTCATTTAATCACCTATATAAATTATATGTGTAGGAAGTTATATTAATGAAAAAGTGTATATAAAATAGATACAAAAAAAGATTAGCTATGCTAATCTTTTTCTGGTGCGGATGAGAGGACTCGAACCTCCACGCCGTTGGCACTGGTTCCTAAGACCAGCGCGTCTGCCAGTTCCGCCACATCCGCATTTATCTTTAAGACATATTAAATATTAGCACAAAATATTATGCTTTGTCAATACTTTTTAATACATTTTAAATAAAAGATAATAGACTATATAGTATCCATATGATATAATTAGTTTATAATTTTATTTTGGAGGAAAATATGAATATTGGAATAGATATTGATGGTGTAATACTAGATAGTGAAAAAACAATTAGAACAAAGGCTGAACTATATAATACCATAAACTTAAATAATAGACCTATTAAAGATGCTAATGAGCTAAGAATTCAAGAGAAATATAACTGGACTCACAATGAATTTACTGAATTTGTACATAAATATTTTGTGGAGTGTTCTGAAAATTCAAATTTTATGCCATATGTGAAAGAGGTAACAGATTTACTTAGAAAAGATGGCCATAAATTAATAATTATAACAGCAAGAGGTAAATATCTTAAAGAAATGAGAACAATAGTGGAAGAAAAATTTGAAAATGAAGGTTTAAAATTTGATAAGTATTATTGGGCACAAGAAGAAAAAGCGGATATATGTGTAAATGAAAATATAGATGTTATGATAGAAGATTATTATACAAATTGTATAAAGATTGCTAATAAAAATATAAAAACATTATATTTTAGAGATGCAGGAATTAAAGAAATAAAAGATAATTCAAATATAACAGAAGTACACAATTGGGGAGAAATATATAAATATATTTTAAATATGGCAAAAGAAAGAAATAATAAAGTCTAAGGAGTAATTATGCAAAAAAACGAAGAATATATAGTAGATATAATTGATAATGGATTTGAAGGAGAAGGAATAGCTAAAATTAACAATTTTACAGTTTTTATTCCTGGAGCAATCAAAGGTGAAAAGGTTAAAATATTAATAGTGAAAGTATTAAAATCACATGCCTTTGGTAAAATATTGGAAATAATAAGTCCATCTTTAGATAGAAATAGTGAAGTTGATTGTAGTACATATAAAAGATGTGGAGGTTGCAATTTAAGACATGTTAAATATACCAAAACATTAGAAATAAAAAGAAATATTGTACAAAATCTAGTAAATAAAAGCTTAAAAGATAAAATTACTGTAAAAGAAACAATTGGAATGGAATCACCATTTTATTATAGAAATAAAGCTCAATTTCCAGTGGGCATAGATAAAAAAGAAGATCCTATAATTGGTGTGTTTGCTAACAGAACACATGAAATTATACCAATAAATGAGTGCCAAATACAAACAAAAGAAGCTCAAGAAATTGCAAAAGATATATGTGAATTTGTGAAAAATAATAATATTAGTATTTATAATGAGAAAAAACAAAAAGGAACATTAAGACATATAATTGTAAAAACAGGGTTAAAAACAAATGAGATTATGTGTATATTAGTGGTTAATAATCCTGACATTCCAAAGGAAGATGAGTTAGTACAATACTTAACAAGCAAATTTAGCAATATAAAAACTATAGTAAAAAATATAAATAATAAAAATACAAATGTAATACTAGGAAGTGAAAATATTAATTTATATGGTGACGGTTACATATTTGATAAATTAGAAAATTATACATTTAAAATATCACCATTATCATTTTACCAAATAAATCCAGTACAAACAGAAAAACTATATAATATAGCACTACAAGGAGCAACTTTAACAGGAAAAGAAGTAGTATTTGATTTATATTGTGGAATTGGTACAATTGGAATTTTTATGGCTAATAAAGCTAAAAAAATATATGGAATAGAAATAGTAGAAGAAGCAATAAAAGATGCTATAGAAAACTGCAAAATAAATAACATAACAAATGCAGAATATTTAGCAGGTGATACAGAAAAATTGCTTACAGATTTAATAGAAAATAGAAAAATAAAACCAGATGTAATAGTAGTTGATCCACCAAGAAAAGGATTAGATAATAAAACGGTAGAAAACATACTAAAAATTAAACCAAACAGAGTAGTTTATGTAAGTTGTAATCCTGCAACATTAATGAGAGATTTATCAAAACTAGAAAGTGAATATAAAATAAAAGAAATTCAACCAGTGGACATGTTTCCATTTACAAGCCATGTGGAATGTGTAGCGGTGCTACAACTAAAATGAGACATGTAATGCTTGATTTTGAAATGGTTTCAGAGATTATAACTTTTGAACAAAAAGGCAGATTTGGTAAAGAAAAACATCAAAATTTAGGTGTGAAAGTTAAAGTAATTGCTTAACTGGTAAGTGGAAACACATAAAATATTTTTTATAAAATTGAGCAAAGTGCTTGAAAAACTGGGAAAATCGAGATTGTATCTACGGTAGGCATAACAGGGATAACTTTTGTTGGTTAGTAGATATGAGGAAAAGTTAAATGTTTCAAGTGTTAGAGGAAATTTATTAGAATGAGTTATAGAGAATCTTTATTTAAGTAAGTGTCAGTAGATATGTGCTGATGCTTATTTTTTATAGGACGAAAAATTAGAAAAATCCGTGCTATAACATTTGCAAAATAATTTTAATCTCCAATAGAAATAATATCAAGGGTAAATGAACTCACTTTGTTCGCTCTTGACATTATTTCTATTGGAGATTTTGTGGTGGTTAAGCAAATGTAAGGATAAATATGTTTGTAAATATTGGTAAAAAGCTATGAATAATTAGAAACTTGTGATATAATTCAAACATAGTTAAGGAGCGAAAAAATGATATTAGATTTAAGTAAAAAACAACATGTACCATTAATTAATATGTATAAAAAATGTAAAGGAATAGCTTTAGTAGATAAATATTTGCCACAACTAACACCATTAAATAAGATGTATCTAATTGATTCTTTAGAAGATTGGGAACAAGTTGAAAGTGAATTTCCAGTTACAATGATGACAGCAAGATGTGATTGCCCAAGAGGAGTAAATGGAAAGTTACCTAGTGGTCAAACTTTTAATAGAGATAGAGTAAAAGGCTATATACAAGAGGTAAAGAGTGCTGTACCAAATGCAGTAATTATATTACAAGACATGAAGAAAGGAACAAATGAAAGAATACATACTCAAGGTGCAGTGTGTCTTGATGTGAAAATTGGCGATTATGTGTATATGGATTATGTAGGTCCAAGTTTTGATTGTAGAGAAATGTGTTTAGGTAAGGCAACACATGAATCGTGGAATATTCCTTGGAGTGAAGTTCCTTTTATGAAAGATTCTGCAATAACTAAATATAAAACTTCTGAAATAAGTCAAGAAGGATATATAGAAACAACTAAAGAAAGAATAGCTTTTCTCGTTAAAGCTTTCCCGGACAGAGCAGATGAAATATTTGAGACAATGCCAAAGAGATATAAAGGAATTAGTAGGCAGGCTTTTAGAGATGTCAGAGATCAGGTCATATTTCCGTTATGGATGCAACATGAACAATTATTAAGAGATGGATTAGGTTCTTTCGGTGTAGAAGTTAATATAGTAGAAGATGGAACTTTAGTTCCAATGGAGATACAAGTTCCAGATAGATTTAAAGAAAAAAATATCAATTCTAATGAAAGGTAGGTAAAAATATGGAAGAATTAGTTGATGTGTTAGATAAAAGAGGAATGTATACAGGAAAAACAGAAACTAGAGCCAATTGCAGCAAATACGGATTATGACACAAAGCAGTTTGCGTATTTATAATAAATTCTAAAGAACAAGTATTATTACAAAAAAGAAGTGCAAATAAAAAGACATGGTCTAATATGTGGGATGTAACAGCAGGAGAAAATGTACTAGCAGGGGAATTTGGATTTCAAGCAATAATGAGAGAGTGTAAAGAAGAGTTAGGAATTGAATTAAATAAAAATGATATAACTTTTATAGGTTCAGTAATATCAACAAATAAGAAAGGCGATATTATTAATAATTATTTTAATGAGTATTATATTGCAAACAAAGAGGTAGATATAACTAAACTACAACTACAGAAAGAAGAAGTATCAGAAGTAAAATGGATGGATAAAAATGAAATTATAGAAAGAATTAAAGACAATTACAATGGAATTACTGATAAAGAAGGCTGTTGGAAATATTTAATAAAATATTATGAAATGTCAGAAAAAAGTATATAAAATAAGAAAAAAGAAAGGTGTCAAATAAAATGAGTAATATGTTTGCTATTATTGAAATTGGAAGTAATAATACAAAAACACATATATACAAAGATGAAGATGTAATATATGAAAATACTACGACAATTGAATTTAAGAAGAATTATAAAAATGAAAATAAAGTTAATGAAGAAGATTTAAATAAATTATATAAAGTAATTGACAAAGCTTTGAGTTACACAAAAAATGTAAATATCTATGGTTGTAGTATATTTAGGAATATATCAAAAGAAGAACTAAATGAAATTAATGAAAAGTTATATAGTAAATTTGGTTTAAAAATTCAAGTTGTATCTCAAGAAGATGAAGCGAATTATACTGCTCTAGGTTGTTATAATAATATTGAATATAATGGCAATATTTGTGTTTTTATAGGTGGCGGTGGCTCTATAGAGCTTATAATTGTAAATAATAAAAAAGTCATAGATAAAAAATATTACAATTTTGGAGTTGTAGATGTTACAAATAAATTTGATACACTAAAAAATGATGTTCCAAGTTGTTCTTTTGGGGATGTTTATGATTATATTGATCAACTAATTGATGATATAAATGTTAAGGCAGAAGTTTTAATATTAGCTGGGGGAGATCATTTATATTGGTATAATAATGCTAGATATAACTTAATAGAGAATACTTTATATAAAAATCAAAATCAGAAATATATGCTAACAACTGAAATGAGTGACAATTATGATAAAGATGCTTTAGTGACTTCTTTAGATAGGATTAGAGCAAATAGTGATAATCCAAAATGGTTTGATGGCTCAAGAGCAATGAAAGTAATTACTAATTTAATATCTCATAAAATTGATGCTAAATATATTATACCAACAAAAATAAATATGGAAGATGGATTAAAAATGAAAAAGATATAATCAAAAAAATCGATATTGTAAAAATAGATTGGAGAGAAGTTTTTATGGATAAGCCAATAAGAAAAGCAGTAAGATGCTATTTAATAAAAGACAATAATGTGGTAGCAACTAAATATAAACAAGGAAATAAAGAAGGATATTATGACATACCTGGTGGGAAAATTGAAGAAGGAGAATTACCAGAGCAAACAGTTATAAGAGAGATGAAAGAAGAAACAGGATTAGATGTCAAAAATTTAAAGTATAAAGGAAATATGATAATTGAATATCCAAACAGAATATTTGATTTTGATGTATTTGTTGCAAGTGAAAGCGAAGGCAAACCACAAGAATTTGAAGAGAATACATCAGAGTGGATTGAAATACCAGAGCTATTACATAAAGAAAAAATATTATCTAATATAATAATTTTAGATAGATTTTTTATAAAAGGTTTAATAGATGATACATGTAATTTTAAAATGCATATTGATGTAGATGAGCAAGAAAACATTTTAAATGCAAAATATAATTTGGAAAAATTGAAATAAATAAGCTGATAATTAAAGGAGCCAAGTTATGGAATATATAGATATATTTGATGAAAACAATAATCCAATAGGAGAGATAAAAGAAAAACAGCAAGCACACGAAGATGGAAACTTTCATAGAACAGCACATATTTGGATTATAAATGATAAAAATGAATTATTGTTACAAAAAAGAAGTGCAAGTAAAAAATCACACCCTAATTGTTGGGATATATCAGGAGCGGGACATATAAGAGCAGAAGAAAGTGTAATTGATGGGGCAATTAGAGAGTTAAAAGAAGAATTAGGAGTTGAAGCAGAAGAGCAAGATTTGCACTATATTACAACAATTAAAAGTACAAAGAATCCTAAAAATATGGAATTTCAATATGTTTATTTACTAAATTGCAATAAAGAAATAGAAGAATATATTTTTGAAGATGGTGAAGTGTCAGAGGTTAAATATGTTTTCTACAAAGATTTAGAGAAAATGGTGGAAGAAAAAGTAGAAGGATTATTAATACACGAAGAAGAATATAAATATCTTTTTAAATATATTAGGAATAGAAACATAAAGATAAGAAAATGTACGGTTGATGATGTAAATCCAATATACGATATTCAAAATATTGTAATAGATAATTTTAAAGAAGAAGAAAAAGGATACTTTTTACCTTTCAAAAAAGAAACATATCTAAGAATACTTAATGACCCTATAAATGATGGCGAAATATATGGTGCTTTTTTAGATGACAAAATGATTGCATGGATATTCTTATCAGTTTCAAACAGAATGAAAGAATTAAAACAAATGATTCCGAATTTAGAAGGAAGTTGTGCTGATATAGATGGTGTTATTGTATTACCAGAATATAGGGGATATGGACTACAAAAAATATTAGTAAAACATCTTGAGAAGATGGCGAGAGAAAAAGGAATTAAAAATATTATTGCAGAAGTAACCTTTGGTAATGTTTATAGTTTAAGAAATTTAAAGGATTTAGGTTATGAAGAAAAGACTTGGTATCAAAAAGATGAAAATATTAAAAGATATATTTTGTTAAAAAAATTAGGAGAAGTCGAAAATGAATAATACTATTAAACCAATAATATTTGATTTGGATGATGTAAGAAGAAAAGCTGAAAATGGTGATAAATTTGCATGTTATATTTTAGGCAGAAGTTATGACAGTGAAGAAAATGGAGCAGAGCAAAGTTTTGAAAAGGTAATGTACTGGTATGAAAAAGGAAAAGAATTAGGAGATCCTCGTTGTGCTTATGGAGTTGGTGCTTGTTATTATTTTGGGGATGGAGTAGAAAAAGATAAAGAAAAAGCAAAACAGATACATATTGAGGCTTATGAAGCACTATTAGAGCTTATAAATAAAGAACAAGAAACTCCGAGAAGACAAGCATTTTCTAAGTTTTGTTTAGGTGCTTATTACTATTTTGGATTTGGAAATGTTGAAAGAGATGAAAATAAAGCATTTGAATTAATACATGACTGTGCAATGCAAGGACATCTTCCAGCAATTTATGATTTAGGGGCAAATTTTTATTATAATGGAGTTGGAACAGAGAAAAACTTGAAATTATCTGAATATTATTTGAAGATGGCAGTAAATGCAGGATTACCAAGAGCAAAAGCTAAGTTTGAAGAATACAAAGATACATATGAAAGTGAGATTGAAAAATAGTTAATTTAGGAGGAAAAATAAATGGAAAATTATTTTATAATACATGGTTCATTTGGGAGTCCATTTGGAAATTGGTTTAGTTGGTTACAGGATTTTATAGAAACAGATGGCAAACAAGTATATGTACCAGACTTTCCAATTGGAGTAGGATATCAGAATTATGAAAATTGGAGTAAGTTGCTAAAGTATTATTTAGATTTAGGACTTATAAATGAAAATACTACAATTATAGGACATAGTATTGCACCAATATTCATATCAAAATTTCTAGTTGAAAATAAAGTGAAAGTTAAGAAATTAGTATTCGTATGTGGATTTAATAATTATCTAGGAATAAATGAAGAATATGATAATGTTAATAAAACAATGTATTTTGATAACTTGGAAGAGGTAAAGCAATATGCTAACGAAATTATTTGTTTTTACTCAGATAATGATCCATATGTAAGATATGAAGTAGAGAAAGAATTTGCAGATATAGTTGCAACTGAACAAGTTTTAATACATAATGGTGGTCATATTAATAGTGAGAGTGGATTCGATACATTTGAAGAAATTGTAAATTATTTGTAGAATTATTTAAAAATATTTATGAAAAAATTTAAAATAAAGAGTTATAAAAACTAGACTTTTAGAAGAAAAAAATATATAATGCGTTTATATAAAATATTTGCTTAAAGGTGGTGAATATATGGAAGGTTTAATTATTGATGGATACGAAATTATCAAATATGTAGGCAAAGGGCAATTTGGTACAGTATATATTTGTAGAAAAAATGAAGAAGAATATGCAATGAAAATATTTAATTTAGAATATGTTGCAACAGAATATAATATACATGGAGAAAATAATAGAATAAAACGCGAAATTGAAGCCTTAAAAAGAGTAAAACATAAAAATACAATTAATTATATTGATGATGGAACTTTTGACAATAATAATCAAAAATATATATATGTTATAATGGAACAAGCGAAGGGAATAGAGTTAAAACGCTATATAGAGAAAAATACTCTATCATTAGATGAAATAGTACTAATAATAAACCAAATCCTTGAAGCATTAGACTGTATGCATAAAAATAATATTATACATAGAGATTTAAAACCACAAAATATTTTTATAGATGAGAATAAGACAATTAAAGTTTTAGACTATGGTTTATCAAAAATTATAGATTTTACATCTATTACATCAACAGGAGATATGATAGGAAGTCCAATTTATATGTCACCAGAACAAGTTATGGATAGTAAACATATAGATTATCGTTCGGATTATTATAGTTTAGGAGTCATATTATTTGAATTATTATCAAATAGATTTCCATATAATGCTAATAATAGAAATGAATTATTTTATAAAATATTAAATGAAAAGCCTATTTCAATATTGCAATATGTTCCTGAAATCCCTAATTACATAGATAATCTCATTATTAGTCTACTTGAAAAAGATGTATATAAAAGACCAGATTCAGTTGAAAAAATAAAGGAAATGTTGCAAACAAAGAATATAGTAATTAATGAAATTGAAGATATCAATCCAAGTTTTTACTTACGATTATATAATGAAAGTACAATAATGAAAGAATTTTACAAAGATGGCAATAAAATTGAAAATGCTATTTTTCCAATAAACTTGCAAGGAAATCAAAAAGGAGTATTAAAACAACTATCTACTAATAAAATTAATTATATTTTTGATCCTTCTACAATTAGATTAACGTATGACACATTTTCAGATGTCAAGGGATTAGTTGAATTACCTTATGCACCTAATGGATATGATAAATATGAAATTAGAGATTTCGACAGCATAGAGAAGAAAAGGGAATATGTAAAAAATGTAGTGCAAGAACAATTAAAATATGATAGTGACTATATTTTAGCTCCATTTCATGCTAGCAACAATTCTAGTTTTGTAAGTATAAAAGGGGATAATTTAGATACATGGTTTACTTTAGATGTTAAATTATTGAAAGAAACTAAAGACTATATGATTAAAAATAAAATTGATCGAAAATTAGTAATGGGTGTTTGTGTAAAGAAAGATATCTTAACAACTGCAAGTGAAAGAGAATATTTATTAAATGTGCTAACTAGCTTGCCAGTAGATATGTATATTGTATATGTTGATACTATTGATTATAATTCAAATATATCAGAAATATACAATTATATGATAACCTTATTAAAGTTACAAAAATTCTCGAATAGACCTGTAATTGCGGGAAGAATAAATTCTGCATTTGGTTTAGTTTTATTATCATTAGGATTATATGCTTTTGAGAGTGGTGCATCAAGATTTGAAAATTATTATGAAGAATTATATTCTGAAAAAAGTAATCCATACAACATGTATGTTACATATTATATACCTAAATTATTAAAGATTATTTCTATCTCTAGAAAGGATCCTTCTAAATTGGTAGGTATATTAGACAGTGAAGTGGGAAATGATTTAAAATGTGATTGTCCATATTGCAAAGGTAAAAATATAGAAGAAATTTTACAAGAGAAAAATTGTAGATTACATTTTTTATATAATAGAAATAAAGAAATAGATTATTTAAGAAATTTAAATGCAGAAGAAAAAATAAATTATATAACTGGATATATTGATAATGCAGTCAGTTATTATCAAAAATTAAACCCAGTTTTTAAAACTAATGATTGGGAGTATTTAAAAAAATTACAGAAGATAGTACCAGATTTAGTTAAAGATTTGGAGTAAATAATATGAAAGAAAAAGATTTAGTAAATATATTAAATGATTATATTGAAAGTAAAAAAATCATATATGGAAATGAAATAAGGATGGGAATAGGAATTCCTGATATAATGATATGTTCAGAGATGTTAAAAAAAGAGAGTTTAATAACTGATTATTATGCATTGAAGATATATGATTATATCAATAAAAAGAAAGTGGATAATATAGAAGAAATTACAAAAAAAGTTTCAATGTCCAAAAAGAATATTTGTAAATATATTTATGAATTAAAAGAAAAAAATATATTAGAATTTGAAAAAGACAAGATAGAAGTATTAAAAAATTTAGATTTACAAGATATAGGCACAAATATTTCGATAGAAGTAAAGCTAAAAGATTGGAAAAATGGTATATTACAAGCTAAAAGGTATCTAAGATTTTCGGATTATTCATATTTAGCTATTTTAGAACAATACCAAAAAAATATTGATTTAGATGAATTGAAAAATAGTGGAATAGGTCTAATTGTTGTAGGAGATAAAATAAAACAAGTTATTAAACCTAAAAAATCTAAACAGTGTGACAAATATTTTAAATATATTTCTATTTCTTCTTTATTGAATAAGCGTAACATAGATGATAATATAGAATTTAATTCTAATAATTTATTATCTATATGGTAAGAGATAAAAAGTATTGAAATTTTGAAGTGAACCCTAATTATTAGATAAAAATTTAATGAGAGGGTTCATTTTTATGTCTAAAAAATACATTACCTCAATTAAAATTGAGGGCAGGATAGCGTGCATCACTCAACGCATATACACATTGAAGGACAAGCCTTCAAGAGTTAATAAAAGAACAAAAATTTTATGCAAAAATGATGCAGAAATTCACCCAATGAAACCTATAAAAAATGCCTTTTAGAGTGCGAAAGTTCACCCGGTGTACTAAAATCAGTTCACTTAATGAACAAATGCAGAAAAAATAGTTTACAAAGTTCACCGAGTGAACTAAAGAATAGAGAAAAATAAATTACGAGTTCACCCGGTGAACTGAAAATTAAAAATATAAAATTATCAGTTCACTAAGTGAACTAAAATAAAAAATACAAGTTTACTCGGTGAACTTGCAGAAATGTAATAAAATTAAGTATAAAAACCTATACAACAATTAACATAAAACGATTTTAAATAGACAAAAGGGAAAAAAACGGGAATTGATTTTAGGAAAACTCGATATTATAATGGTATTATCAAAAAATGTAAAAACAAGAAGTCAGTCGAAGCTAGCCGGCTGGCTTTTTCTGTTGCCTTTTTTGAAATTTAATCAAGTAAGGAGAATTTTTATGTTATATGAAATCAAATTTGATAATACCAAAAACATCAAACTAAATGAAAACATTTTTAATTGCAGTATAAAAATAGCAATACTAAACAAAACATTTGAAGCGGGACTTATTAAAGAAGAGAGATATAAAGAACTAAAACAAAATATTTTACAAGAATATAATTTAAGCCATATAGGTATTTAACAATTTTATCTTTTGATGTATAATATGCACATAAAGATTCTCTAAACTTGAGAAAGAGAGGTTAATTTTGAAAGTACAAGT
>OIYV01001069.1_pt1 | contig 13716 bp, 32 predicted proteins | sample 1588251 | NCBI WGS metagenome assembly OIYV01 (sample SAMN03283282) | human gut metagenome | biome: human-associated habitat; material: feces | host: Homo sapiens | place: Peru | collected 2012
TGATGTACTCGGATTACTACCCCGTCGCGGTAGAATTCGGCCTCAACCGCCCGGAGTTCTACGCTGCTCTGGCAAAGGCGTTCCTGCTCGACAAGGACGGCCAGGGGCCGGAGCGGAAGCTCATGGCGTATTATGAGCATATCGCAAAATGAAAGAATCCCTCTCCAGAACGGAGAGGGATTTTTGCTTGCCATAGAATCTACATTTAAACGGGATTCATTCATGCGTACCGAATAAATGTATAATCGTCAATCCGCGAGGGGATAGAGGGTGACGTGCATGTCGCTGCCGGATTTGGTGTAGGATTTGGTCTGTTTATGGTAGAGGACTTTCTGCAGGACAGTTTTCAGGAGGGCGTTTTTCTCCTGCGGGGATGCGGCGAGCGGGTAGGTCTCGAGGACGCGGCGGACGGCGGGGGCCAGACGGGCGCGGGCCTGTCTGGCACGGGCCAGCTCATGGATCGTGGTCTGGCTTGCCTCGATGCGGTCGACGATGACCTGCTTGTCAGCGGCGAGCGCCTGCGAGCGCTGCAGGAAGATCTCCGGCGTATAGACGCCGGTCTCGACCAGCTCATACGCGCGGGCCTCCTGCGCCTCCAGCTTGGCAAGCTGCTTGCGGTCGGCGGCGATCGAGGACTCGAGCGCGGTGCGCATGGGCGTGTCATCTGGCGCAGCGGCCTCACCGAGCTCCAGCTCGCGCAGCCAGCCACGCAGAGCATCCAGCACGGCGTCCTCCACATCATCATACCACGCGCTGACGGTCGTGCAGCCGTAGGAGGGACAAAGGAGCGTATCGCGGCGGTTGCCGGACGACGGGCGGCGCACCATCACGCGGCCGCACTGGTCGCAGCGGACGAGCCCGGCGAGGCTCGTCACGGTCCCCCATGCGCCCTTGCCGCGCGGGCTGGCGCTGGAATAGCTCAGAGCGACGGCCTTGTCGTACTGCTCCTGCGAGATCAGGCCGTCGTGCAGCCCTTTATAAAGCTTCAGATCTTCCTGCCGGGTGCGCGGGCGGCTGACGACGACAGCGCCGTCGACAATGCGCTTCGTCTCCGGTCGGCCGCCGGATTTGATCCAGCCCGCATTTGCCGGATTGCGCAGGATATCCAGCACAGAGTCCGCGCGCCAGAGGCTGCCGGAGTTGGTCGGGACGCCGAGGCTGTTCAGCCGCGTGGAGATCGCCTTCGCGCCGATGCGCGCGCAGCCCTCGCCGGTGTACCAGTTGTAGATCTGCTGCAGGACGGGTGCCTGTTCCGGGTGCGGGACGAGCTTGTAACCCTTGTCATTCGGCAGCTTCTCACGCGACCAGCCGAAGGGCGTCTTGCCGGAGATCCATTTGCCCTCGCGCAGAGACGCCTCCTTGCCGCGGGACAGGCGGCGCTTGATGGTGTTGTACTCGCGCCGGGACATAAAGAGTCCGAACTCAAAGTATTCCTCGTCCATCTCGTTGTTCGGGTCGTAGGTCTTGTTCGGCGTGATGATGCGGGTGTCGGAGTATTTAAAGGTCTGGGCAATAATGCCCTGGTCGATGGTGTCGCCGCGCGCCAGACGCTCGACCTCCATGACGATGACGCCCGCGTAGTTGCCGGTCTCGACGAGCTGCAGGACCTTCTGCACCTCCGGCCGGACGGCAATGGAGTCGCCGGTCACGACCTCCTCGCAGATCTCCACGACGTTCAGCTCGCGGCTTTCGGACAGCGACAAAAGCGCGGCCCGGTGCCGTTTGAGCGTGTCGGTCTGGCCGAGAGCTTCGGCCTCCATGTCCTTCCGGGACTTGCGCAGGTAAATGATGTACTGCGCGAGCGGGTCGGCGATTTTCCAGGTAGATGTAAATTTCATAAGCAGATTCTCACCACAAGGGCAAAAGGTTATACGGATACCGCTCCGGCGCTGGGCCGGGGCGGTTTGATTTATGCGCGGAACCAGCCGATCGATGGGCTGAGCACGTCGGCCACAAGCGCAAGGGCACACAGCAAAAGAATACCTAAGAGGATGAGCGTCACAAGCCGGTGCATGCGCAGGGACTTCTGATGCTGAGCAAGCTGCACACGAAGCGCCGCGTTCTCGGCGCGGAGTTTTTCAGCATCGGGAGGCTCGGAAGGCTCGGCAGGCTCATCATGCGGGATGCCGAAATACTCATCCATAGAAACACCCATCTCCCGGCAGATCGGGCCGACCGTGTAAACAGACGGATTTTTGATGTCGCCGCGAAAGAACTGGGAGACGGTGCCGACGGAAAGGTCGGTATTTTCGGCGACGTCCTGATTTGTTTTGTGCGGAGTGATCGTCTGCTTCTGCTCACGGCACAAATCAGATAATTTTTCCTTCAAAACATGTCATTCCCCCCAAAAAAGCAAGACGTCTGACTGCAAAAAGCAACTGCCATATCTTTACAAGACTACCGTGGACAGGCTACCCTAAAGTTACAGACGGCTCCCGGTCGCCTGCGCAATCAAAAGCCCGCGCCGTTGTTCGGCCAGCGGCGCGGGCGACATCTCAAAAACCAAGCGCGTACATGAGGCCGGGGATGACGCGGACGAACAGGAAGCAGCCAGCACAAAGCGCAAGGGCAATGACGATGATAACTTTCCGGACTCTGCGGGGACCAGCGACGGCGGACTCGTATTCCTCAGGCGTCATGCCATCCGTGTACTCATCGTAGAGTGGGCGCCCGGCGTCGTCTGTGAACTTGTTATCATAGATCCGGCAAAAGTCGACCAGCGTGCCAATGCCGCAAAAGCCGAGCGTAAAGAGCCAAAGAAGCCCAGTCCAGATCTTGCCGACGTAAAAGCGGTGTGCCCCAAGCCCGCCGAGAAAGATACATAAGAGCAACGCCGTCGACCGCTTTTTCTGCGCAGGCTGACGCTGCACTGCGGACTTGGCCTGATCGCGGACGTAGTTAACGGTGCCGCAGCCGCAATAAGGGCAGATGAGAGCCTCGTCAGAGATCTCCTTCCCGCATTTGTTGCAGTACATGATGGCAAAACCTCCAGTTTGATATGTAAATTTTTGTAGACTCTCATAATTGTAAACATCGAACGTATGTTCTAATATAATCATGCGAGTCAGGAAAAGGAACCTACAAATATTGTAAGCCACTGCCGAGGAAAGCACAACCGGGAAAATGAACAAAAAATGAATGGTCTTTTTGTGGAAGAATGGGGGAACGGATAGATGACGCGAAGTTTTTACCTGCAGGACATCCGCCGCATGCTGCGGCTTGCGACGACGGAACAACTCGATCTGGTCTGGCGCTTCCTGCGCGGGCTGGTCGCATAGAGAAAAAAGAGCCGAGGGCGGTCATCCGTCCTCGGCCATTTTTTTTGCGATCTCGGCGAGCAGCTGCCATTCGTCAACGCTGAGCTTGCTGATGATCGATACAAACCGCTTGCGCGGCGAGTCGTCCGGGTCGTGCATGACGACGCCCATGAACTCGGCGATCTCCTGATTCCTCGTCAGCTTCTGCTTCATCTCGCCCTCGCCAGTGCGGAGCCAATCTTCGTTCACATTAAACTCCCGGCAGATCAGCTTAATAAACGGCTCATTCGGGCTCGTCTTCTCGCCCTCAAGGTTTGTGATCACGCCGCGGGTCGTGCCGAGACGTTCGGCGAAGTCGGTTTGAGAGAGTCCGGAAGATCTGCGGATCTCTTTGATTCGCTCGTTGATGGTCATTGAAATCACCTCATGACTATATTATACACGCGATGGATGTATTGTCAATACAAAAAGATGAAAAATATTTTACGGATATGTATTGACAAAACATCGAAATGGTGGTACAGTGTAGTCACAATACAAAACACAGAAACAAAGTGTTGTGACAACGCGAGGTGAGAACAATGTCCGAGAAGGAAAAGCAGGCAATCGAGAGCCTGAACAAGAGCACGGAAAAGCTGACGCCTGCGCAGATGCAGCGTCTGAGCGATATCGCCTATGGTATGGCGCTGGCGAAGGAGAGCAAGAAAGACGAACGGAAGGAGGCGTGAGCCGTGGCAAGCAAAAAGGTGGAGGACATTACCGATCTGATGCGAGAGACCGAAGCGCGGGAGACACCCGAGGAACAGAGATCGTGGATGTATCGGAACTGGAGCTACATGATGCGCCGGTGCTACCGGGATAAAGGCTATGAAGGGCGCAGCCCGAAAAAAGCGTACAAAAAAGCCGGGGTGACCGTCTGCGACGAATGGAAGGACTACTTCCGGTTTAAAAAATGGGCGCTGGCAAACGGCTACGACGAAGAGAGAAGCAACGGTGAAAACGTGGCAATGAGAATGTGCCCGGGCCGGATCGGCGACAAGGGGAATTTTGAACCGGGGAACTTTGAGTGGATCACGCTCAACGAAGAGATCCGCAGATGGAACCACCAGAGTAAATGGAAAAGATTTTGGGCGCGAGTATCGCATACCATGTGGGACGTGGGCAAGATGCTGTTGGGCATCATGCTTGCGCTGCTGCTGATATGCATAATGCTGATAGTTTTCGTTACTACTTGGGGAATAATCCGAGGATTTCTAGGAAGCTGAGGGGACGACCAAAGATCTCAATACTGGAAAGCTGGAGCGCTCCAAGCGCAATCAACGCAGAAGCAAGAGCCAAGAACACGGAAATAACGGAAATTACAACCGGGATAAGCCGGTAACGCCGATCTCGCCGGGATTCCTCAAAAGCAGCCTGCGAGCGGGTATCGAGGGAAACGGGGTCGTTATCATCGAACGTGCAGCGGGCATCGAGATTGAGATCGTCAAGCTCATCTTGCAGGGCGCTGTAATCTTCAAGGTGAAATTCTTTGAGGATTCTCTTGAGCGTCCACTTGTTATCAATTTTTGTACAGATATCGTATTGCCTATTTGTCATAAAATCGCCTCCGTCCAACATCTTACCACGCGGGCTGGGGTCGGACAAGAGCAAAAAGCGTAAAGCTGTAAAATCTGGAAAAACTAACGCCGAAAGGGGGCTGACCCATGAGAAAACCGTATGACCCGATCGCGGACGAAGAGCCGCACATCGTGGCCGAGTATCATTTTCCAAACTGCACGGCGTATATCGCCGACAACTACCTGCGCAGGCTGACGCCGGAGCAGAAGGAGGCCAACCGGCAGGCTGCCCGCCGCGTGGCGTGGCAGATCCTCGAGCGGGCCGCAGCCGAAGGGCGCCTGCCCGCGGCCAGCAATTAAACGCGCCGCAAGGCGCGTACATAGGAGTCGATATTATGGCGAAGGTAAAGACCTACACCCTGACGCTGGATGCGCAGGAGCTGCATGATCTGATCGAGGCGGCGCTGGTCTGCGAGTGCCAGGCGGCGCAGATCATTAACGGACTCAAACGAAAGGGACTTGACCTGGACGCGCAGAAGCTCGTTACACAAAACGCCCGTCTGGCGCGTCTCGTCAGGCGGATGCAGGAGGCGAAGGCATGAAAAAGCTGATTCTGACAACGGCTGAATGGCTGCATCTCAAGTGGATACTCGAAAGGAACATGATCCGGATGGATGCGGATGCGTTCCGTCTTAAAGAGGGAGAGCCGGGCAGCGAAGCAAGGCGGGAAGCCATTGGGAAAGAGCTCGAGAGCATTGAGAAGGAGCGCAGGAATATCGAGTGGGTGCTGGAAAAGATCAAGGCGGCGGACAGTGTACAGGACGGAACGGAGGAGAAAAAATGAGAACGAATCTTGCAGAACGGCTCGGGCTTGAGCAGGAGGAAGAGACCAGGGAGCGGCAGGAGCGGCTGCTAGAGGAGCTGCGGTACCGGGAGGCCATGCGGCGAGTGGCGAAGACCTGCTGCGTGTGGCTGGGCGGCGCGGCCTTTGTGCTGGCGGTGATCGCCGGGTATGCGGAGATGACCGACGCCTGCGTCGCGACCGGCGCGATCGCGTTGGGCCTGACGACCTACGGGATCCTGTGAAGCCGGTGAAGGACGAGCCCAAGATCATCGTCGAGCTCCGGCCGGATCAGCTGGCCAGCCTGATCGATGCGTTGGGCTTGGCGTCAGGATGCGAGCAGGAGGACGCCGAGTGCCTGAACAGCATGGACCGAGTCAACGCGCAGTGCGTCGCCGACACGGTTGCCAGGCAGGACAAATACGCGAAGCTCGCAGCCTGGATGCAGCACGTGCAGGAGGAATCAGAGTGAATTATTTTGCGCCGCGCATGCGGCCCATCCCGCCGCCCTGCGGCCGGAACTGCCCGGCCCGAAGCGGCACATGCCGCGCCGGGTGCTGCACCTGGACACTCTATGAGAGCATTCGGAACCACATCTACGACGTCAACCACCGCGACAGGGACAGCCTGCAGCCCGATCTTGCAGCGGGAAAGCAGATGGTCCATGCCGACAACCAGATAAGGAGGCGCAAACACATTGCGAAATAGCATCGATTACCCCGGCGAGCGGGCGCCGCGGCGCCCCGCCGTGATCGCACAGGCCGGATACACCGGACAGAACCACTTTTCCGTTACATATGGCGATCAGAAAGTGATCGTCCGCGCCGAGGACGGCTATGCGGCCCTTTTTACCGCCGCCAAGCACTGGGGCTATAAATTTACCCGCCCGGAGTACCATCAGAACGCCCGCGCAACCAAGCTCCACTACACGCCGGACACCCGGCCGGGGGCGCTGAGATGAGGCTTGTGTGTGACGCCTGCCAGGATATCACGAACATCGAGGCAGACCGGATGGAGATCCAGGGTGACAAGCTGATGGTGTACAGCCGCGGGCGGCTGGTGTACGTGGCGGATCTGGGGCAGATCATGCTGGCCAAACTGACGCCGGGGAGGGAGGACGGCAATGGACTTAGAACAAACCGCGATTGAGCGGCTGAAAATGGCATCGGATATGAGCCTGCGCCTGTACAAGCAGCCGCTGGTGATTACATACTCCGGCGGCAAGGACTCGGACGTGCTGCTGCATCTGGCTGGTGCGGCGGGGATCCCATATGAGGTGCTGCACAGTCTTACCACGGCGGACGCGCCGGAGACTGTCTGGCATGTGCGGGATACCTTCCGCCGCTTGGAGCTGGCAGGCGTAAAGTGCACAATCGATACGCACCGGACACCGGACGGCGAAAACGTGACGATGTGGAACCTGATCCCGCGTAATTCCGTGCCACCGACAAGAATCAGCAGATATTGCTGCAGGGAACTGAAGGAAACCGGCGGAAAAGGACGCTTTATTGCGACGGGAGTCCGGTGGGCAGAGTCTGCAAGGCGGAAGCAATCACACGGCGTTATGGAAACTAGCCACAAGGACAAAGACAAGCGAATTATCCTGATGAACGACAACGACGAGCGGAGAATGCTCCTGGAAAACTGCCAGCTGAAAGCTCGACGGACGGTAAACCCAATCATCGACTGGAAAGACGAAGACGTTTTCGGCTACTGCGACGAGCAGAAGGTTGCGATGAACCCGTTATACGCCTGTGGCTGGAAACGAATTGGCTGTATCGGATGCCCTCTTGCCAAAAAGGCAACGCGATACGCCGAATTTGCAAGGTATCCGAAGATTAAAGCCGCATATATCCGTGCGTTCGGCCGGATGCTCAACGAACGGAAGAAGAGGGAGCCATCGAACGACTGGCAGACAGGAGAGGACGTGATGCACTGGTGGATGGAGGACGGCGTGCTGCCGGGACAAATGGTTCTTGAAGGAATGGAGGAGGACACGCTATGACAGACAAGGAAATCGTGCAGGCGCTGCGGTGCTGCGCAGATTATAGCTGCAACGCAAAGTGTCCGGCATTTCCCGTCGGACTGGATTGCAGAGAAGAAATGCACAAAGAGGTGCTTGCTTTACTCGAGCGCATGACCGCCGAGAACGCGGCGCTGCGGGAGAAGCAGCGGTGGATTCCGGTGACGGAGCCGCCTAAGGAATGGAAGGATGAGAAAACGGGATACATGATAAATTACTTAATTAACTGCGTGTACAGCGGCGTTGACGTCGGGAGTTATCACGCGGAGGCCGGATGCTGGCTGTGCCGCGGCCTGCCGGTGACGGTTACCCACTGGATGCCAATGCCGGGAGCACCGGAGGAAGGAGAAAAGGCATGAAAGCTGTTTTAATCAGCATCCGCCCGGAGTGGTGTCAGAAGATTGTGAACGGGCAGAAAACGATCGAGGTGCGCAAGACGCGCCCGAAGATGGATACGCCGTTTAAGTGCTACATCTACAAATGCGGAAACGGCAAAGTCATCGGGGAATTTCTGTGCGATAAGATCATCAACATTAACGGCGCGGGAAGGATCCCGTCGGATGCTGCGCGGCCAACCTGCCTAGAGCCTGCGGAGCTGCATCGGTATCTCGGAGCTGCCACCGGCTTCGGCTGGAACATCTCAGATTTGCGAGTTTACGATCACCCGCGCGATCTGTGGGAGTTTACCGGCCTGCGGCAGACAAAATACGGCCTTGCGCCCGGGCCCATCACCCGCCCGCCGCAGAGCTGGCGTTATGTGGAGGAAGAGACATGGAACGACTGACAAGTCCTAATATCAACGTAGACCTGGATACCGACCGATTTCTGCACGCCGCGATCGGCGGCAAGGAAATCGACTGGAAGCAGAGCCGGGACAGCACGCTCAACGTGCTGATCAACGGCCCAACGAGCAACGGCTTTGGCAAGGATATTTTCCGCAAGATGGCCCGCGATCTGTACGGACGGCTGAAAGCCTACGAGGACACGGGGCTTGAACCGGAAGCAGTAGAAACGGTTAAGCTTGCGCTATGTGCAAAGCACATGGTTGATCTCGAAACGCTCAACAATACGCCAATCAGCAGGCTTGTAGAGCTTGCCGAGGCCGACAAGGACGGGCGCGTCAGGATCATGCCGGAAAGCCAGAACGAAACATGCGGGAATTGCGACAATTTCAAGCGCGAATCGGGAACCAGACACGGGTTGTGCGCGAAGCGGCCGCACCCGCGCAACAGATACGGGAAAATAGATCGCAGCAGGAAATTTATTGTGTACCAGAACACACAGAGTTGCAAATTGTACACACCGCTCTGCCTCTGTGCAGAGCGGGCGATGAAGGGAAAAACATGACCAGAAAACGCGCAAGAAAGATCCTCATGTCTATCGGCACGAGCAGAAACCATGCAAACTGGGGGCTGACAGCAAAGCCGCGCTGGAAGACAAACGCCGGTGTGGTAGAGGATACGCTGACAATCACCCTGTATGCGAAGCTGCTGCGGAAGAAAATAGACGAGGGCGGAATAACGAAGGAATCTGCATTCCATGCGGGAGAGATGAAGGCAAGTGAACTTTGGTTGAGGGAGGTAAACCATGCCTGACGAATACATCAGCCGCGAGGCGGCGCTGAAAGATTTTGAAGCCAGCAACGCTCACAATCCGAACTGGACGCCTACGCGGGTAAAAACGCTCCTGCTGCGTCAGCCCGCCGCCGACGTTGCGGAGGTGGTGCGGTGCAAGGACTGCAGGTACAGTAAGTATGCAGCGTGGTGCGAGGGATATGCGTGCTGCAGAACAGTTGGAGAGTATCATCACGCAGATTTTGGATGCACAGCCGGAAAACCGCGAACAAACGGAGTTACAGAATGAGCGGGCTGCGGTTTGAGTCCATGGCGGACATGCCGCCGCGGATGCGGGAGCTTTATGCCAGGCAGCAGATGCCGAGGGCTGCAGCGCCAGCCACACATTGCAAGGGGAGCCAGGGGAAGACGAAGTACGGCAGCCGGGAGGATACGCGCGGCGAGCTGCGCTTCGACAGCCAGAAGGAAGCCCGGCGCTATGACGAGCTGATGGTCATGCTGCGGGCCGGGATCATCTCCGACCTGCGGCTGCAGCCGCAGTTCACCTTGCAGGAGAGCTACATCACCGAGGCCGGCGAGCGCATCCGCGCAGTGCGGTACACGGCGGACTTTTCGTACAAATTCGGAGGCAAGCTCGTCGTCGAAGATGTGAAGTCCAAGCCGACGCGGACAAAGGAGTATCTGCGCAACCGCAAATTCATGCGGTCAAAATTCGGGATCGAGATCCAGGAGGTCTAACATGCCAGAAAAAAACGAGAGCAGCCCGCGCGAGGCATGCGGGCTGCCGAAGCAGGGCAATGCCTGTCCGTATGCAAAGCTCGCGCCGGATCTTTGCGCGCGGTGCGGCTGGAACCCGGAGGAGCACGCGCGGCGGCAGGCGCTGCCGCTGACCGAGAACGCCGACGGGCTGCGGCACAAGGACATCAGCAAGCCCGAGGACTAAGACCAGCAATCAGCCGGGGAACCATATTTTTTCGGACTTATGCCGCAGCCGCTCCGCCATGAGACGGCTGCGGGAGGATCAACCCGGCTTTGCACCCGGCCCGCGAAACCTCAAGCCCGCGGGCCGGGGATAAAAAGCGCGTGTGGAACGTGCGCGCGGATGGGAACCGTCAACGTTACCCCACGCCGGGTGTCGGGATCGCCCGGCGGCATCGTGTTACCTCCTTATGGAAAGCTGCCTGAGCAGACAAGGGCAGCTCGTCTGCGGCGACAGGGGGACGCGCAGGCGCAGGCGGTGCAAGTCCGCCCTGCATAGGGGCCGAGAGACCGGCCCCTGACGAAAGGAGAATGGAAATGTCACACGTAGTCGATCTGACGGGCATGGACTTTGGATATTTGCATGTCATCGGGCGGGATACCAGCAAAAAAGGAGACACGACACACTGGATCTGCCGGTGTAAATGCGGGACCATCTGCAGCAAGGACGGAAGATACCTCCGGAACGGGCATGCAAAAAGCTGCGGCTGCTTCCGGAAAGAACGCGCGGCCACGCTCGTCACCAAGAAGGATCCAGCCAAAAAGCCAAAAACCGAACCGAAGAAGAAAAAATTCGGCCGCGGCCCGCAGCGGGCAGGCTTCGGGATCTGTTACAACCCACTCTGCCCGACGCGCAACAACTACCGCGGCGCCTGGAGCTGCACCGAATGCCGCTTCTGCCCGGAACGCAAATTTGCCAGCCAGTCAAGGCGGGAGATCATCACAATTTGAAGGGAGTATCAAAATGGCAGGGATCATGGATATGTTTTCGGTCGAGCTGGATGAGTTTGTAAAGGACTATGACGATTTGCACTGGGACGTCAGTTTCCGCGGCGAGGAATACCCGCCGCGGATTGTGATGGAGCAGACGACGCCGCCGCTCTACAAGATCGAGGATGACGGCTCGAAGACGCTGGAACCGTACCCGACCATCCAGATCATCGGCAGGCCAGACACAGAGGTCGTCACGACCGGAAAGCTGAAGATCAGCAAAAAGGACTTCACCAAGCTGACAAACCGCGCCGCCGCTCTGCTGGAGCTGTTCCTGCACGGGTTTATGCAGGAGCGCAAGGAAATGGAGGCGGCGCAGGAATGATTTTGCTGGAATGCACAGTCGCAATGCGTGACGGCGATCGGAAAAAGCTTCAGGAGAAACTTGCGGCGGAGATCGGGCAGCCAGTCGTTCTTCTGCCGAACAGCGCGTCGCGGGCGAAGGAGCGGAATATCCTGTTCCTTTGCGACAGAAAGGCTTGCGAGAAATGCAGCTATCCACAGTGCAGGCATACGCAGGAGCTAGAGCACGCCAGAAATTTCGCACCTGCTGGGTTTACGAAGCGCACGGACGGCGTGTGGGTAGAGCAGGAGGGCGCAACGATGGAAGGGAAGATCGACCAGGACAAACTTGAAAAGAGGCTGGTTGAAGCAATGAGGGAGGCGATGGGGATTGAAGGAGAAAAACGAAGTTCGCATGGTCTGGCGCTGGGATGATATCTTCCGTGTCTACCGATGCCCATACTGCGGCCGCCCGGAGAAACCGTGCTTCGAACTCTGGAAAAAAGGCGGTTTGAAAAAGAGCCTGCCGCGCCGCTGCACATACTGTAAAGGAGAATTGGAAGGGGTGGAAGGAGAAGAAAATGATCATTGAGATTTTGGAGCTTGCTGCTGCGCTGGAGTGGATCGCGCTGGGCGTGCTGGGATTTTTCGAGCTGCGCAGCCAGAAACGCAGGCTTGAAGAAGCGATAAAGGAATTGGAGAACGCTATCCGCTGAACGCATGGCCGGAATTTCCGGCCACGCTTTGAGCGGGCAGAGATGGGAGGAGCTGAGACTATGGTGAAGAGGCACAAGCGCCGGAAGTTTTCCGGGAGGGTCTGTGAGCAGATCGTGTACACGGTGGCGGGCAGCACAGATCCGAAGACCAGCCGGCCGAAGAAGCCGCGGTTCCAGTCGCAGGAAGAACGCGACGAGCTGAACACCAGGGTCTCGGCCGGGAAGTTTGCCGGAATCGTCAACGCCAACTTCGGGCCGACCAGCTACTACTCAACATTGACGCTAGACCCAGAGCATGAGGTACATACCGCGCAGGAGATGCGCAGGATCCGGGACAACCTGTACCGGCGCTTGGTGTATCACTACCCCAAGGCAAAGATCGTCATCGTCTACGGCCGGGGAAAATCGACCAACCGCTTCCACCTGCACCTGATCACGGACGGCATTCCGGCCGACGAGCTAGGCAGGCTCTGGGGCCTCGGCAGTGTCATCGACTGCAAGCCGCTGCGGAAACACAACTACTACCTGGACGAAAACGGAAACAAGGTCGACCACGGGCAGGACTACACGGCGCTGGCCAACTACCTGCACGGCCACTGGCGCAAGGAGTTCGGAGGCCACCGGTACAAGGCCAGCCGCAGCTGCGTCCGGCCGGAGCCGGAGCCCGCGACCGAGGCGGTCCGGGACTACAGCCCGACGCGCCCACCAGTCGCCCCGCGCGGCTACATCCTCGTCGAGTCCAGAGCCACGCAGTACGGGTTCCTATATTTTAAATATGTATGGGATCCCAAAAACGAGACACACAAGCGGAATGGGAGCCGCCTTCTTTAAGCCTTGTAAATGTGTTGAGTTTTGTGACGAAGAAGGAAGGAGCTGAACAGATGTCGAAACCGAGATACTGGTGGTACGGGAATGTCTGCCGCACCATCGGCGAATACCCGAAACTGAGCCGACAGGTTCGGGATATGAGCCGGCAGAAGATCACGCCGGGATATTCCTCGCAGCCAGGCGGGCAATCCTCCGGCCGCGCCGTCGAGGACATTGCGGTGCGCGTCCTGTCCTCACGGGAGTACGAGGACTACACGGCAATCCAGTCCGCCATCAAAACCGTGCAGACCTGGCGGGACGGCGGCGATGTGCTGGAGATCGTGCGCCTGCATACATGGATCTGGCCGCGCGAGAGTCTGGAGTCCGCTGCCCGGCAGGTGCACGTGAGCACATCCACGGCCAAGCGGATGTACAGCCGCTTTGTCTACGAGGCAGCGCGGGCAATGGGCTACCGCAAAAGTTGAGCTAACAGAGCCTAAAATCTGTGCTACAGTGATAGCGTGAAGAATTGGAGGGAACAGGATGCAGCCATGGGCCGCACGCTTTTACGCGTCCGGGCGCTGGAAGAAATGCCGAGCCGGGTATATCAAGTTCCGCCGGACCATCGACGGCGGCCTCTGCGAGGAATGCAGAGACAAGCCGGGCTACATCGTCCACCACAAGCGGGCGCTGACGCCGGACAACATCACTGACCCGGACGTCAGCCTGTCCTACTCAAACCTCGAGTACGTCTGCAAAGACTGCCACGATCAGTTTGACGGGCACGGCGTCGCAAAAGCTCTGACGCAAAAAATTTTCTTCGACGCCGCCGGCGACCCGATCCCCCCCGTCGCGCGAGGCCGGGGCGCCGGCTGAATCACCGCACGCCCTACCTCGGAAGAATACGCAGG
>OIYV01001071.1_pt1 | contig 13706 bp, 14 predicted proteins | sample 1588251 | NCBI WGS metagenome assembly OIYV01 (sample SAMN03283282) | human gut metagenome | biome: human-associated habitat; material: feces | host: Homo sapiens | place: Peru | collected 2012
GGTTTGCTTGGAATATTGAACCGCTTATTTTTCAATAAAATAAATTTTCAAAACATATAAATTACAATTTTGCAAATAGGTAGATATATAGTAATTTGAAAGTGAGGATTATATGAAAAAAGATATTATTAAATTTATATTATTAACCTTAGTTATATATAATATAATACCAATTATTAACAAAATAGTACCCGAAAGTACAAATTATACTTTTTTGAGTGATTTATGGATTGTTTATCCGTTGTACTCATTGATAATATCAGTGCTATTTTGTAAAAAGTATGGCTTAAAAATAATGGTGTCAATATTGTTAGTTTTATTATTTATTCCAACAATGTTTATATTTTATAATGACTCAGTTCTGATATTTATATTTATATATCTTATATTATCAATAATTGGATGTTTTATAGGTAATAAAATAAAAAATAGTTAGTCAAATTACAAGTTATAGATTAGTTTGAAATATAGCTAATCTATTTTTATGCCCTCTTTCCCCATCTTGATTTTTTCCTTTATTTTTTATATAATTTATCTACAATTATTATTTATATTTTTAATTGTCGGAGGATTAATATGAGAGATTTACAAATTGCTTTTGATTTAAAAGCTCAAAGTGAATATTTTATAAAATATAAAAAGGAAGAATATACAGACAAATTATTAAAGTCATATAGAAAAGAAACTAAAAATAAAACTAAAAAATTCTATATTTTTGAAAAGCAACAACCGACTCCAGAAAATATTGGAACATTTTTACTCGCTTTCTTAAATACAGATTTTAATGATATTACTTCTTGTAAAGATTTTATATTTGAATATTTGTATGTTAATTTGTTAGTTAGAATAAATAAAGATATTTATACAGAAAGTGAAATACATGGAGGTAATACTCTTATTACAGATATCAACAATACAAATTTTGATATTATTTTATCTGAAGAAGAAATAGAATATTATTTTGATAAAATATATTCTAAATTCAAAAATGACTTTTTAGAATATCAAAAAATATATAGAGCTTTAGCAAATTTCAAATATTTTGAATTACTACAACAAGATATGTCTAATAAAACAAAAGAAGATAAATTAAAACTAAAGGCAATAAAAGAAGCAAGTAAAACAGAAACTTACAATACTTCTCTTTCGACTATTGCTTCTACTACTTTAGATTTAAATGTTAATTTTAATTTGTTACCATTTTATACAGATAAAAACAAAGAATATATTATAGAGAATATTCCTTATTACTTTTCTTCTAAAATGTATTATGATATTTTGTTTATATCTTTTAGAGAATTTGCATCTTCTAAGGAGAAAATACAAGTTCAAGCTTGTCAAAACTGTGGTAAATATTTTATACCACTAACTGCACATGATACACTATATTGTGATTCTTTATTTGATGGTAAAAGGACTTGTAAACAAATTGGAACTGAAAAAGCATACTTAGAAAATCTAGAAAAAGATAATCTTTTAAAGATATATAGAACTAGAAGTCAAACACTTTGTAATCAATCTAGAAGAATTAAACTAAATTCAAAATCTAAAGCACCTGAAATGTACGAATGTTTCAAAAGAGAAGGTCCTACACTAGCAAGAAAATATAAAAAAGGACTAATAAGTGCTGAAGAATTTAAAGCTTTTCTTGATAGTACATATTTAAAATAAAAGCATTAAAATCAATTTCAAAGTGCAAATTTTGCACTTTGAAATTGATTTTTTCTAAAAAATGTTAAATTTATAAAAATAACATGCAAAAATGCGCCTTATTTTAAAATAAGATGCATTTTTTTATTTAAATGCATCTTATTTTATTTTTAATTGCATATTTGCGCCTTATTTTATTGAATTAAATCAACTAATTCTTTAAAATAATATTTAACATATCTATCTTTTCCTTCCTCTGGAATTATAATTCCTTCATTAACTAATTTTTTTATATATCTATTTATTGTTGCATTATCTATATTTGTTTTCTTACTAACTTCTTCATGCAGTCTTGAACTTTTAAATATTGGTGTTTTAAATAATGCATCTAAAACATAAATACTGTTTTTGCTATTAATTATTTCGTTTATTTTTGTTTTATACTCATCATATAAATTTTGTAGTTTCTTTATTTTTTCAATATTTCTATTTGCTTGTTCTTCAACTGCATTTAAAAAGAATTCAATCCATTCCATCCATCCCTCTTCATCATCTGTAACGGAATTTAATTTGTCATAATATTCGTCTCTATTTTCTTCGAAATATTCACTAATGTATAATACTGGCCTATTTATAGTTTTTTTATAAAATAAAAATAGTGGTATTAACATTCTTCCTATTCTTCCATTTCCATCTTTAAATGGATGTATTTTTTCAAATTGAACATGTATGATTGCTGATTGTATTAAAGATGATTGCTCTTCATAATTTACTATATAGCTTTCAAGATTTTCTAAATTATCTATTAATTTTTCTGGTGTAACTGGTACAAAAGATGCTGTTTCGATTGTACTTCCTGGTTTTCCTATCCAATTTTGATCTTTTCTAAATTCTCCTGGATTCTTATCTTTTCCCCTTGCACCATTTAATAGTATTTTGTGTATATTTCTTATCATCCACAACTTAATTGTATTTTTATCTTTTATTTCATTTTCAGCATATTCAATAGCTTTATTGTAATTTGTAATCTCTATAAAATCATCATATTTATTTTTTATCTCTGTTTTTCCATCATCAGCTTCTAATTCTAATATTTCAGTTAAAGTTGCTTGTGTACCTTCTATTTTTGAACTTAAAACAGCTTCTTTTTTTGTCAATGGATTTAAAAATAAATCCCTACTTATATTCTTTTCTTCTAACATACCATCAAATTTAGATACGCTTGAACTTGCTGATATTAACTTTTTTGCTATTCTATTATAATTTATCTCTTTTTCAAAAGGTAATTCTCTTGCCATATATGGTTCCATCTCTCTCATCTCCTAAAACGCATTATATCATTTTTTTGCGCCTTAGTCAATAAATCTTTTTAATATTATATGCTTTTATTTAATTTAATATACTTTCATTTTCTATATGATTCTTGCAAAATTCACACATATACCCTACACTTCAAAAAATTTTTTAAAAATATCAATTGTTGGTTAGACTCTTGAATTGCACCATAGTATAATTAATATATACAATCTTTATATTTCAATCTCTACTAGTAGATTGATGTACTCTCTCCCACACGGAAAGGAGGATTTTATGGCAGGGAGTATAGAAAAAAGAGGTGACAACACATATAGGTTAGTGTACTTTTGTGGTAAAAACCTAGATGGTAGTCCTGCAAGACATACAAAAACTGTTCATTGTACTAAGAAAGAAGCAAAAGTTGAACTTGCTAAGTTTGTTGCAGAGGTTGAGAAAGGAAATGTTATTGAGGGTAACTCTATTACATTTGAAGAATTTACAGAAATATGGAAACGAGATTATGGCTCTAAAGAACTTGCTCCAACAACTTATGCAAGATACTTAGCTATATTAAAAACTAGAATTCTACCATACTTTGGTAAGTTTAAACTAGATAAGATTAGACCAACAGACATTATGAAATTCTATGATATGCTTGAAAGTGATACACAGATTAGAAGGCTTAAAAATAACAGAGGCGAAAGGCTTAAAAAGCCATTATCTAAAAAAACTATTTTAGAACACCACAGACTTCTTCGTGCAATGCTACACAAAGCTGTATACTGGCAACTAATTGTAAATAATCCAGCAGAAAGAGTTCAGCCACCACGAGTTCATAAACCTAAAAGAAGATATTATGATGATGAGCAATGTAAATTTTTATTAGAGCATTTGGAACAACTAAATGCAGATAATATTAAATACAAGGTAGCTATTATCATAACAATATTTACTGGAGTGAGACTTGGCGAACTTATGGGATTAGAATGGGATGATATTGATTTTAGAAATGGAATCATTAGTATTAATAAGGCTAGTCAATATCTAGCAGAAAAAGGAGTATTTACTAAAGACCCTAAAACAGAAAGCTCTGTTAGAGAGGTAGCAATACCCACATTTGTAATTTCTTTGCTTGAAGAGTATAAGTTATGGTATGAAGAACAAAAATCACTTTACGGAGAATTGTGGCACGATTCTAATAGATTATTTGTACAAGCTGATGGCAAACCTATGCATCCAGATACAATTAGTAAATGGTTTGTAAAATTTGTAGGAAACATCGGTCTTCCCGTAATCAACTTTCACGGGTTAAGACACACAAATGCTACGCTTTTAATATCTCAAAATATAGATATTGCGGTTGTAGCAGCAAGATTAGGACATGCACAAATTACAACTACATTAAACTTTTATGTGCATCCTGTAATATCACACAATAAAGTTGCAGGAAATGTGCTACAAAATTTATTGTTAGCACCAAAAAATTGAAAAAAATGATAAAAAGCAAAATGATGATTTTTACTGAAATATATAGTATTTGAAGGTTATAAAAAGTTTGATTTCTCCCCAAAATCTCCCCATTTGAGTAAAAAACACCAAAAATTGGAGAAAAAAACTTGCAAAGATACACCTAAAATACCCGAAAGAAATTGTTAGCGAAGCGATATTTCTTTTGGAAGAGGAGCAGTAGCGCCAAGGCTTTGGCTGTTTTTTTGAACAAAAAAACAGCTAGCCTTTTAGCTAACTGCGACGTGGTTGCGGGGGTAAGACTCGAACTTACGACCTTCGGGTTATGAGCCCGACGAGCTGCCAACTGCTCCACCCCGCGATATTCATTTTTACTACTGTATTAGTATACTCTTCTTTTGTATATTTGTCAATACTTTCACTAAAATATGTTCCTTCTTTGTAAATTTTATGCAAATTTTCAAAAATTATTCATAAAAATTGCCAGCCTGAATTAACAGGCCAGCATTACACTTACAAGAGTTTTTCCCATTCTTCTGAGAATTCATCTTCTCTGTTTTTAACAAATCCATTTGCAATCACGACTCTTCTGGTGTCAGAATCAGCCATGTTTATACAAACTTGAATTCTCTTAACATCAGTATTGTTTTTTCTTATAAACTCTATAAACAATCCCAATGCAGTTTTTGCAATATGACTATTTACATCATACGAAGGCAAAACATAATAACTTGTTAAAAGAACATCATCAATTAGCAAAGCTTCCAATGCTCCAAGCATCACGTCTGTCTTTTCATCTACAATTGCTAAAGCCGGTTCAAGATTCATATCTCTTTGGATATAATCATTTAACATGGTTTTGCAATCGCACTTAAGCACCAAACAAAATGGAATCATTTTATTGGCAATACACCGTCCTAGATTTTTTTCGTCCTTTTCTTTGAACTTTCTAAGAATAATGTTTGCCATAAAAAAGTCCTCCTTCAAAATAGTGTACATAAAGTATATCACATGTTTTGCAAAATTTCAAATATTAATTATTTATTGTAGGTATTCTTAAAACTTCCCCTATATAAATTAAATTTGGATTCTTTATGTCGTTTAGTTCAACAATACTTTCTATACTAACTCCGATATTCTCTAGCTATTTGTGTTAAAGTATTTCCTCTTCTTACAATATACAATTTGTGACTAGTATCATGTATTTGGTTATTATTTAAAATAGGAACTTTTATTTTTTGACCCACATAAATTAAATTTGGATTTTTTATATTGTTTATTTTAGCTAAATATTGATATGACGTGTTATATTCTTTTGCGATTTGGCTTAAAGTATTGCCTCCCTTTACAACAACATACTTTAAATTTTCTGTCCTGTCTGGTACTGTATCTGTAGGAATTTTAGAATTATTATTTAAGAATATTCCTCCTGTAAATTCATCTCTGTCTACATTTCCATTTATGCCTTTAATTCTTCCTCTGTCAGTATATTGAAATCCAACCCAAGTATCCCATTTTCCATTACTTTCTGGTTCTTCCACAAAATAATCTGCTACCCATATAGGATACTTATTTGCAAGTTCTTTACTAAATACCTCTCTTGCATTATACGCATCACTATAAATTACGCATTCTTTACCACTTAACTCCTCCACTGTAGTTAAAAAAGCCATTGCCACATTGTTTATTTCGTTTACTCCTAGCCCATTAAATACCTCAAAATCCATTGCCAATTTGCATTCTGGTTCAAGCCCTTTTATATTGCTAACAAAAAACCTAGCTTGCTCTTTAGCTTCTTCAGTATTTGTAGCTGTTAAAAAATGATAAAATCCTGTTCTTAATCCATTTGCTTTTGCCTTATCATAATTTTCTCTAAAATATGGATCTTTATAATTTGTTCCTTCACTTACTCTGATGTATACCACTTCTATTCCCGCTTCTGCAACTTCTTTAAAATTGATATTTCCTTGCCATTCGCTTACATCAATTCCCTTGTACACTATCTCATCCGAAGGTGGGAAAGCAAATATTGGTATGCTTATAGTTAATACAAACATTATCAAAAGCATTAAAACTATTAATTTTCTCTTAACCATATGTACCTCCTATTAAAATATTATGTTTCAATCGCATATTTATTACTTTTATATATTTAAAAGCTCTGTCATACCTTAATTATTGCAAATTAGCGCTATATATGATAATATAATTCTGGTGATAAATATGAAATTTTTAAATGAAATATTAGATTTTTTTAAAAGTCTTACTATGGAAAATGCAATAGATATTGGAATAGGACTAGCAATTATTGTAATTTTTAAAATAATAAGCTCGTCTCTTGCATATATCATAGTAAAGATGTTTAAATTTAAAGTTAAAGATAAAAATAAAATTAAAAATAACGGATTTTATAAACCACTAAAATCTTTCTTCATTATTTTAGGAATATATATTGGATTTATGGTTTTGAAATTACCAACAGATGTTTTTGCTATTATAACCAAAGTATTTAAAATATGTGTTATATTACTTGCTACAAAAGGGTTTTCTAATTTGTTCGATTCAAATTCTGAATCATTTGCTAAATTACGCGAAAAACTTAACTTTAATGGAAATGACACAACAATTAACTTTTTTAGCAAAGTTGCCAAGGCATTAATTTATATAATAGCCGGCTTTATCCTAATTACTGAACTTGGTTATAACTTGGGTGGTTTAGCAACAGGTCTTGGAATTAGTAGTGTTGTAATAGCACTTGCTGCTCAAGATATTGCAAAAAGCTTTTTAGCAGGTATCTCTATAATATCTGATAGACCTTTTGAAATAGGTGATTACATTACTGTTGGTGAGCTTTCTGGAACTGTGGAGGATATTACTTTTAGAACAACAAGAATAAGAAATGCAGATAATCAAGTTATAGTTCTTCCAAACAGTATTTTAACAGATAATAATATTATAAATTCATCTAAAAGAGATTGTAGAAGATTCCGTATTGTACTTACACTTGAATTGGATACTCCTTTAGAAAAAGTAACTCAATTAACAGAAAATATAAAATTAGCTTTAACAACTCACCCACAAGTTATTAATGAAACTGTAAAAGTATTTTTTGAAAAAATTTCTGCTGATGGAATTGATTTATCAATTGACTTAAAAACTAGTGCTTTAGAATACGTTGATTATTTAAAATTCAAAGAAGAAATAAATTACACTTTATTAGATATGGTAAATCAAGCAAAAATAGGTCTTGCATATCCATCACAATCAATTTATTTAAAGAAGGACTAAAAAATGTTAAATAGTTGTACTCTATGCCCACATAATTGTAAAGTTAATAGATTAGAAGGAAAAAAAGGTAGATGTAAGTGTGATAATACATTAAAGATTGCACTTGCATCTTTGCATATGTTTGAAGAGCCATGTATTAGTGGCACAAATGGCTCTGGAACTGTATTTTTTACTAATTGCAATTTAAATTGTATATATTGCCAAAACTATGAAATTAGCCAAGGTGGAAAAGGTAAAGAAATTACTATACAAACTCTTGCTGATATTTTTATTAAGCAACAGGAAAAAGGTGCTCATAATATAAATTTAGTAACACCTACAATGTATGTGTACCAAATAATTGAAGCGATTAAAATTGCAAGAAAAAATGGGTTAAAAATTCCAATTATATATAATTCTAATGGATATGAAAATATAGAAACAATAAAGATGTTAAATGGCTATATTGATGTTTACTTACCTGATTTAAAATATTACACAAATGAATTGTCTAAAAAGTATTCTAATGTGGATAATTATTTTGAAGTTGCAACAAATGCTATAAAAGAAATGTACTCACAAGTTGGAAATGCTATTTTTGATGATAATGCAATTATTCAAAAAGGTGTTATTATTCGTCATTTAGTTCTTCCAAATCATATTCAAAATACAAAAAATATTTTAAAATGGATTAATGAAAATATGCCAAAAGATATATATGTAAGTGTAATGGCTCAATATTTTCCGACTTACAAAGCAAAAAATGATTCTTTAATAAACAGAAAATTAAATAAAAAAGAATATAAGGAAGTTTTTAACTACTTATATTCTCTAGATTTACAAAATGGATATATTCAAGAATTGGGAAGTCATGAGGAAGAATATGTTCCGGACTTTAATTTAAGCTTCTAATTCTTGCTATATTCTCTAATTGCATCTTCAAACATTCCTTCTATTTTTTTCATGCTTTTTTCTATTCTATACTCATTTGCATGTTCTGCATATTTTGTTTCCATTTGTTTTCTTTCGGCTTCATTTTCAATCCAATAATCAATTTTTTTAGCTAAATCATCACTATTTCCTGCTTCAAATAAACTTCTGTCATCTAATGCAAATTGAGGAGTTGCAGATTTTGGACTGTTTGCAATTATAGGAACTATTCCACATGCAAATGCTTCTATACAAGATATTGCTTCTATTTCTGCATCTGCTGAATGTATATAAAGATCTGTCATTCCAAGTAACTCCAATAAATGTTCTTTATCAAAAAAGCTTATTACTGGTTCATTTACTAATTTTTCTCCTAATCTTTTATATTCATTATACTTTGGACCTTTCCCAGCAAGTACTAATTGAATTTTATCACTATATTTTGATTTAGAAATTGCTTCAAATATTAAATCCTGTCTTTTTTCATTTGATAATCTTCCTATCATTGTAATTACAAATTTATCTTTAAATTCAGGACTTTTTTCATTCTTTCTATATTTAAACTCTGGTCCTACTCCATTTGATATTACATATGTTTTAGCAGTATATCCATGTTCTTTTAATTCATTTGCTATAAAATTACTAGGGCAATGAATATGTTTAAATTTATTGAAAAACTTATCTCTAAAAAAGCTATATATTTTATCATTAACTTTTGTGTTCTTTCCAAGACCTATTGTGTATGTAATATTCTCTGGTTGTACATGAAAAGCAGCTGTACGTGGTGTTTCTAATTTTTCTGCTATTTTTAGTGCTTCATAAGATAAGAAAAATGGCATATAAAAATGAACCACATCAACTTTTGAAATAGCTTCTTCTAATACATCTTTATTTGGAACAGCGAATGTCATTCCTTGAGATTTTATTATTTTAGAAACTATTATAGGTAGTGGCAATTTTTTAACTACATATTTATTTTCTGCAGGTTTTCCTGTACTTACAACATATACCTCATGACCTAAGTTCATTAGTCCCTCTGCAAACCTTTTTGCAGAAATTGTTGTACCGTTATTCGCATCATCAAATTGATCTATAACTATCAAAATTTTCATTAATATCAACCTCACACAATACTATACAATAAAACTCGAAAAAAATCAACTTTTGTAATCTCAGGGAAAAAGGGGACAAGCCCCTTTTTCACCCCATTGTTTTTATTTTTAAGTAGTGATATAATCTTCGTGATTGGAGGGAGAAAAATGAAAGATTTATTTAAAAAGGCTGGTTTTACATCTATATTGTCTTCGATAGTGTTCTTACTTTTAGGAATTTTACTTGTTGTAAGTCCTGAGGGTATTGTTAATGCAATTTCTTACATTATTGGTGCATTGCTTATTGCAACAGGTATTGTTAAAATAATTTCTTATTTTACTTCAAAAGGAGATTATTTGTTTTATGATTATAGGCTTATATACGGAACATTATGTATTATCTTAGGAATTCTTGTAATGGTTAGTGGGGCTGTTATTGCTTCTTTCTTTAGAATTATTATTGGAATATGGATAATACTAAGTGGAATTTCAAGATTAGACCTTTCTGTAAGGCTTAAAGGTGCTAATACTAGTTATTGGTTTTTAAGTTTACTTCTATCTGTTTTAATACTTATTGCTGGTATTTATATAATGGTTGCACCTGGCACAATATTAGTTACATTAGGAATTATATTAATTTCTTATTCTATTATGGATATAATAGAAAGCATTATATTTATGTTTAATATGAATAAACTATTAAAATAGAGCACAGAAAAAAAGGACTTTTTTAGTCCTTTTTTTCCATGCTCTATTTTATAATTTCTATTATCTCTTTATTTTTATCTTTTATTTTAAGTATTACCATAGAAATTGCAACAGCTACAAATGTAAGTAAATATATTAATAAACTTATTTTCCAATTTCCTTTTGTAATATTTGCTCCTACCATTGTAGAAGTAATTACTGACGGAAATCTTACAAGTGTTGCTATTAATATAAACCTTAATGGTTTTACTGGTAATAGTCCACCTATATACACAAATAAATCTTTTGGAGTTCCTGGAAGCAAAAATATTAAACATAAAACCATTTCTAAATTAGTTTCATTTTTTAATAATTTACTATTCATTATTTTTTCTACTTTTTCTTTTTTAAAAAAATTGTATAAATATTTTTTTCCTAATTTTCTTACAGAAAAAAATATTATTATTGTAGTAATAAGTACAGATAAAGTTATAAATAGCCAGCCACCCCATGTACCATAACACATTCCTGCAAGCACCTCAAAAGGTTCTCCTGGTAATACTACCAACAATATTTGCAATACTTGCAAGCTAAATAATAATAGCAGTCCTAAAAATCCCATACTGTTTATTTTATTTCTAAAAGCAATCTGACCTTCCGTTGTAGACAAATCTTTCATAAACGGAGCAATTCTCCAAAAAAATATTGCAAGTACTATTAATATTACAGCTGTTAATGTTATTTTTATTATTTTTATTTTCTTTTGATTCTTCATTTAATTCCTTCCTTGCTATTAAACATTAGTTTAGCATTTCAACATATAAAAGTCAAATAAATTGGAATTTGTTTGGTTTCGGGTGAATTCAGGACAGTCCCCAAAATCCCCAGGTTTGGTGATTTTGAAGGACAGTCCCTAGAATTCCCCCTCACACAAATTACAATTTTTAAAGGAGAGATAACATGAAAAATAAAAAGAATACAAGATTTTCAAATAAAGTAAATAAAATATTAGAAGTTCCAAGAGAACTAACTGAAAATTCTCCTAAATTCACAATAATAGGATTTGATGAAATGCTTATTGAAAACTATAAAGGAATCTTAGAATATGAGGAATTTTATATAAAAGTAAAAACAGAAATAGGAAATGTAAATATAAGTGGCTTCAATCTTAGCCTAGAACAAGTGACAGAAGATGATATATCTGTTAAAGGGAAAATAGAAAGTATAGACATAGAAAGAATTCTAGATGAAGAATAAAGTTTAAGAAACGGAGGAGAATAAAATTGTTTCTAAAAATCTGGCTAAACTACATAATTGGATATGTAAATATAAAAGTAGAAGGATATTTTTTAGAAAGATTTATAAATATATGTATAAGCAAAAAAATATTTTTATGGAATATAAAAAGGAAGAAAGCAAGTTTACTATATGCCAATATTAGCATAAGTGACTATAAAAAACTAAAAGAAATTGCAAAAAAAACAAAAACTAGAGTAAAAATAGAATCAAAAAAAGGAATTCCATTTATACTTCATAAATATAGAAAAAGAAAAATATTTGCAATATTATTAGCATTAGTAGTAATAGGGTTAATCGCAACATCTAATTATATATGGAATATAGAAATTAAAGGAAATGTAGAAATATCAAAAGAAGAAATAATAGAAGAGCTAAATAAGCGAGGCCTAAAAATAGGAACAAACAAAAATAAAGTCAACACAAATTCAATAATAAATAAGGTAAGATTAGATAGAGAAGATATTGCTTGGATAGGAATAAACTTAAAGGGAACAAATGCAATAATAGAAATAAAAGAAGCTAAAAAAGCACCAGAAATCATTAATGAAAGTGAATACTGCAACATTATTTCTAATAAAACTGCAATGATAACAAAAATTAATGTACAAAATGGAACAGCAAATGTAAAAGAAGGAGATATTGTAAAAGAAGGAGATATTTTGGTAAATGGTTATTTAGAAGGCCTATATACTGGAATTAGATATGTACATGCAAAAGCAGATATAGAAGCAAAGGTATGGTATTCAAAAAAAGAAAAATTTTATTATAATCAGCAAATCCAAGTTCCCTCAGGTGCTACGGAAGAAAAGTATACATTAAATATAAATAATTTTAAAATAAATTTTTATAAAACCCTTTCAAAATTTGAAAAATATGATACAATAAATGAAAATAAAAAATTAATGTTATTTTCTAATTTTTATTTACCGATTGAACTTATAAAAACAACAAATTGTGAATATGAAGATCAAGATGTAACATATACGGAAGAAGAACTTAGAAGCAAAGGAACAGAAGAATTAACAAATAAACTAGAAAATGAAATAGAATGTAAAGAAAATATTGTAAATAAACAAATTAATGTATACGGAAACACAGAATACGTAGAAGTTGAAGTCATATATGAAGTGCTTGAAAATATCGGTATTAAAGACAAAATATTATTTTAAAGGGATAGGTGATATTATGGAACAAAAGAGCCTAAGGGTTTTAGACACAAACAAAACATTTTTTTCAAAAATAACTAGCACTATTACAAAAATACTTATACCAACGAAACTAAGTATTAACAGCATGATGATTTCAATAAAAAGAAACAATTTAATAAAAGCATACACAAATTATTGTATAGCAGTGGAAGAAAATGATATAGACAAAAAAGAAACTTTATTAAAAAAGTATGAAGAACTTTACAGCCTATATCTTGAAGCAATAGACAAATACATAATAGATTCTGTCTACAAAAAAGTTAAAAATCGGAACAGCTTCATCTTTTGAGAAAGAAGCATTAAGCAAATATTATTTGGTTGTAAGCTTAAAAGAAAAACAGTATTTAGAATATAAATATAGAAAACAAGAATATTTATTAAAAGTAGATTATGAATCAGTAACCAATTTAAAAAAAGAAAGTATAATAGAAAAATATAATAAATTTTATACTGCCAAGATGGACACTTTATATAAAGGATTACTTAAAAACTATTCTATACAATTAGCCGATACAGTCTCTAGTAAAGTTGATTCTATAGATAATACATACGATAAGATTTTTAGTACTCTAGAAACCTATATTTCTGATGTTTTGCCAATAAAGCTAAGAATAAGCAATAAAGAGAACTATAAAAATATAATAGAAGACTACGAGAAATATGAAAGTATGCTAGTAGGAAAGTTAGATGAGAGAGATAGAATAAGACAAAAGATGGTATTACTAGGAATAAGCAGAGAACTATTCACACATAGCTTACCTCTAATTGCAGCAGAGCAATGTTATGAAAAACTTATAAATGATGTAAGAAA
>OIYV01001073.1_pt1 | contig 13699 bp, 8 predicted proteins | sample 1588251 | NCBI WGS metagenome assembly OIYV01 (sample SAMN03283282) | human gut metagenome | biome: human-associated habitat; material: feces | host: Homo sapiens | place: Peru | collected 2012
CAGCTCGAGGAACAGATGGGGGCCGATGCGCTCGAGAACTCCCCCTGGTACCTGCTCGCCCGCACGATTCTGCTGTTCAAAACGAACAAGATGCGTCCGGCAGCACGCGCGCTGCGCGAGTTCGCAAACCGTTGCGAAGGCGGCGCGTTCTTTTTGCTGAATCCGGTGTACCAGACGCCATACCTCCCCTGCCGCCCCGAGCCGCACGACCCCTGGGACCTTTCGCATCAGGCGGTTTGGGAAGCCGACGGAATTATCTCGGACACCCCCGACTTTGCCCCCTGGGCCAACGTCTGCGAAGACGTATCGCAGCTTGCCCAGGAATTCGCGCGCCGCTACGGCTTTTAGCGACGCGATCGCCCCGACCATGTCATTAACGTTAGGAACGGCTTCATGAACCTCCGCTCATCTTTCGCCTGCACCTCGAGCGATATCGCCCGCTGGGGACTGCGCTCTGTCCTCAAACGCCAGGGCGGCGTGCTTCCCGGCCGCATCGCCATGAAGATTGACCCCAAGCTGCTGAGCGACCTCGCGGACCTGGTCGACCGCAGCGTCGTGATCACCGGCACCAACGGCAAGACTACTACTTCGAACCTGATCGCCGACGCCGTCGCCGCCAGTGGGGCCACCGTGGTGTGCAACCGCGCCGGCAACAACATGGAACCGGGCGTGGTGGGCGCGTTGCTCGAGGCGCGCAGTGGCCTTAAGCGCGCCGGCAACGGCAAGCGCGTGGGCGTCTTTGAGTGCGACGAGCTCTACACCGTGCGCGTTCTGCCCAAGCTCAAGCCAACGTACTTTGTGCTGCTCAATCTGTTCCGCGACCAGCTGGACCGCTACGGCGAGATCGACCATACCCAGGACGTCATCGCCCATGCGTTGGAGCTTTCACCGGCAACGACGCTCATCTACAACGCTGACGACCCGCTGTGCGCCTCGATTGCGGCGCGCGTTCCCAACGCAAGCATTGCCTTTGGCATCGACGGCGCCACCAACACCGAATCCGACCGCATTAGCGACTCGCGTTTCTGCTCGCAGTGCAACGCGCCGCTGGAGTATGACTACGTGCAATACGGCCAGCTCGGCTCCTACCATTGCCCCTCGTGCGGCTGGGCGCGCCCCACGCTTGTCCGTCGCGTGACGGGCGTGGAACTCGGTTGCGGCGGCTACGGCTTTGACCTGGTCTTTGGGGCTGAGCCCGACGCGGCTGCCGCACACATCGCCACGCGCTATAACGGCCTGTACATGGTTTACAACGTTGCCGCCGCCTTCTTTGCCGCGCACGAACTGGGCGTTGATACGGCGCACCTGCAGCCCACACTCGACGCCTACGTGCCCGCCGGCGGTCGCATGGGTCGCTGGAACATCGCCGGCCGAACCGTCGAGGCCAACCTGGCCAAGAACCCCGTGGGCTTCGATCGCCAGATCCAATCCATTAAGACAGCGGGCGGCAGGCTCTGCGCTTTCTTCCTCAACGATAACGATGCCGATGGACACGATGTCTCGTGGATCTACGATGTCGACTTTGAGCGCATCGCCGACACCCCGGGGCTAATCGCCTTTGCCGGCGGCACGCGCGCGCACGACATGCAGGTACGCCTCAAGTACGCCGGCATCGATGCCGCGATCATTTCGGACGTCGCGCAGGCAATTGGCGCTGCGGCAGACGAGGCCGCCGGCGACATCTTCTACGCCGTCGCCAACTACACGGCATTCCCGCCGCTGGTCAAGGAACTCGACGGGCTGAAGAGCACCGATGCGGGCACCGTTGCCGCCCGCGCCGTGGCACGCGCCGATGGCAGCGCTGTCCCCGCCGATGTCGCACCGGTCGAGCTTTCGCGCCCGCTGCGCATCGTCTACCTGTATCCCGATGCCCTCAATCTGTACGGTGATGGCGGCAACGTCATCGCACTCGAGCGCCGCTGCGCCTGGCGCGGCATTCCCGTGCGCGTCGACGAGGTCCGCATGGGCGAGACGCTCGATCTTGCCGATGCCGATATCGTCATGATGGGCGGCGGCGCCGACCGCGACCAGCTGGCCGTGGCGCACGAGCTGCTCACTCAAAAAGATAAGGTCGCCGCCTACGTTGAGGATGGCGGCTCGCTGCTTGCCATCTGCGGCAGCTACCAGTTGCTTGGCCGTTCGTACTACATGGGCGAGGACCGCATCGAAGGCTTGGGCGTCATTGCCGCCGAGACCGTGCGCGGCTCCGACCGCCTGATTGGCAACGTCGCCGTCAAGACCGACCTGGCACCCGAGCCCTTCGTGGGATTCGAGAACCACGGCGGCCGCACGCTTCTGGACGCCGACGCCACCCCGCTTGGAACGTCCGTCGTCACGGGCACCGGCAACAACGGCGACGATGGCTTTGAGGGCCTCATCTACAAGGGCGTCATCGGCACGTACCTGCATGGACCGGCGCTACCCAAGAACCCCGAGCTCGCCGACTGGCTCATCGCCCACGCCCTCGAGCGCCGCGGCGACGCGCAGGCCACAGCCCTGCTGCCGCTCAAGCCCCTCAACGACACCTACGAGCACGCCGCCCACGACGCCGCCATGAAACTCCTCCCCTAACCACCACAAAGGGGACAGGCACCTTTGTGGTGGTTTTGACCCATCCCGTCGGTTTGTCTCGATCTGTAACATCTAGACCGCCAAAAGCCGTCTTATTGTTACAGATCGGGATTATTCGGCCAGGCCTACACCTTCTGTCTCAATCTGTAACAGGAAGAGCCAATTTACGTGCCCAGATGTTACAGATCGAGATGTTTGATGATCAGGATAGATACCCCCACTCCTGTGTGGTGGTTTTCCGGTTTGTCATCGATATACGAACCGGCGAAAAAGTCTGCTATACTCTTTCCCGCTGTCCCCATCGTCTAGCGGCCAAGGACGCCACCCTTTCAAGGTGGATATCGCGGGTTCGAATCCCGCTGGGGGCACCATTTGAAATCTGAAGCCCGTTACCAATTCGGTGACGGGCTTTTTTCTTCCCCAACGCCGGGATTCGAACCCGACAGGGTGCGAATCCCGGCAAATCGGCGGCAAAACGGACTCCAAAGCGTCCTTCTCAAACAAAAAGCCGGGGCCCGCACGATGCGGACCCCGGCTCAATACCGTGACGATATGTCAGTTACATTCTACACGTAGAACAGGATGTCGTCGTAGGTCGGGACCGGCCAGTAGTCGGCGGCCACGATCTCCTCCATGGCATCCACGGCGGCACGCAGCGTATCCATAGCGGGAACGACCTCGTGTGCATACACGTTGGCCTGCTCCTGGCCATCGAGAGCCTCGGCCTTCTGATGCACGGCGTCGAGCGCCTTGATAGAGTCGTTGATGGCGGTGATGCCGTTGCAGAGCTTGTTGAGCGTGTTCTGCTCGCACTGCATGGCGGCCTCGGCACCGGCGGCACGAATAGTCTCAAGGCCCTTAGCGACCTTGGTGGCATAGGCGGTAATGACCGGGCGATAGGTACGACGCGCCTCGCGAACCATCGTGGTAGCCTCGATGTTCATGAGCTTGTTGTACTTCTCGAGCTTGCAGTCGTAGCGGCACTGGGCCTCGGCCTTGGTCAGGACACCCGTCTCCTCAAAGAGCGCAATGGCCTTATCGGAAACAAAGGCGGGCAGGGCGTCGGCCGTGGTCTTGTTGTTGGCAAGGCCGCGCTTCTCGGCCTCAACGGGCCACTCGTCGGAGTAGCCGTCACCAGAGAACAGGATGCGCTGGTGGTCGGTCAGGACCTTCTTGCAGTACTCGAGCGCGGCGTCCTGGAACTTATCCTCGGGCGTACCCTCGAGTGCGTCGGCGAAGGACTTGAGCGACTTGGCCACGGCGGCATCGAGCACCAGGTTGGAGTCGGAGACGTTCTGCTCGGAGCCGCAGGCACGGAACTCGAACTTGTTGCCGGTGAAGGCGAACGGGGAGGTGCGGTTGCGGTCGGTGTTGTCCTGCATCAGCTTGGGCAGGGTATCGGCGCCCAGGTCGAGCACGCCGCGCGTGGCATGGACGGAAGCCTTGCCATCGATAATCTTCTCGACGACCTCGGTAAGCTGGTCGCCCAGGAAGATGGACATAATCGCCGGAGGAGCCTCGTTGGCGCCCAGACGATGATCGTTGCCGGCCGAGGCAACGGAGGCACGCAGGAGCTCCTGATAGTTATCGACAGCCTCGATCACCGCGGTGAGGAAGACGATGAACTGCAGGTTGTCGAGCGGGGTGTCGCCCGGGTCGAGCAGGTTCTCGGACTCGGTGCCAAGCGACCAGTTGTTGTGCTTGCCCGAACCGTTGATGCCCTCGAAGGGCTTCTCGTGCAGCAGGCAGACCAAGTCGTGGCGGGAGGCGATGAGCTTCATCTTCTCCATCATGACCAGATTCTGGTCGATGGCCTCGTTGACCTCGCCATAGACAGGGGCGAGCTCATGCTGGCAGGGAGCAACCTCGTTGTGCTTGGTCTTGGCGGGAATGCCAAGCGCCCACAGTTCATCATCCAGATCCTTCATATAGGCCGAGACGGTGGGGCGGATAGCGCCAAAGTAGTGCTCCTCGAGCTCCTGGCCCTTGCAGGGAGCAGCACCAAAGAGGGTGCGGCCGGTGATGACCAGGTCCTTGCGCTTGCGGTAAGCGTCCTTCTTGATCAGGAAGTACTCCTGCTCGTCGCCCACGGAAGGAACGACCTTCTTGGGGGTCTTACCAAACAGCGCCAAAACGCGCTTGGACTCACGCGAGAGCGCGGTCATGGAGCGCAGCAGTGGGGTCTTCTTGTCCAGGGCCTCGCCTGTGTAGGAGCAGAAAGCCGTGGGGATGCACAGGACATCGTCCTTGATAAAAGCGGGGCTGGTGGGATCCCAGGCGGTGTAGCCACGGGCCTCGAAGGTGGCACGCAAGCCGCCGTTGGGGAAGCTGGAGGCATCGGGCTCGCCCTGGATGAGGTTCTTGCCCGTAAACTTGGTAATGGCGGTGCCGTCGTGGTTGGGCTCCAGGAAGCTGTCGTGCTTCTCGGAAGTAATGCCCGAAAGCGGCTGGAACCAGTGCGCGTAGTGCGTCGCGCCCTTGGAGATGGCCCAGACCTTCATGGCGTGGGCAACGGCGTTGGCCACATCCAGGTCGAGCGGCTCACCGCCCTCGAGGGTTGCAGCAAGGCGCTTCCAAATGTCCTTGGGGAGGTAGTCCTTCATGACTTCCTCAGAGAACACCATGGTCCCGAAGCGGTCAGTAAGTTCGGCCATACGGAACTCCCTTCGTATCGGCACCGCGTGAGAAGCGGTGTTGATTACTAACGAACGAGTCATAGCTTAGACTCGCCGTGTTTCCGCAACATTACCGTTATGTTGCTGTCGCGAAACCAATCAATGAGGTTACCCTATCGAGGCGGCGTTGCCACCCTCAACAGCCAATCAACTGCATAAATTGCAGACCTCTCCCCATGGTTTAAGGGTAGTCAATTTGGGACGGGCTTTAATTAACTGGTATTTCGCATCAGATACCATTCAATATAGCCCCATCCTACATTGACCGCTCTGTTATAGGAAATGCCGATAGCAAAGCATCTTTGATTGGTATCCTCAAATAGCGAGCGAAACTCCACCGTGACACAGCGGTGCTGTAGAATCCTTACAACACATCACACTATTACGTATCTAGAGGAGCACGATATGCGCGTCGACGAGGTTTTTAAGCAGGCAGCATCCCAGGGCACTGCGCCCGTTTCGTTTGAGATGTTCCCGCCCAAGGGCGAGCTCACCCTCGATACGGCCCGCGAGGTGGCAGGCAGCCTGTGCAAGCTTTCGCCGAGCTTTGTCTCGGTCACCTGCTCGGCCGGCGGCTCGGGCAACGGTGCCACCACCGCCCCCATCGCGCATATGATTTCAAGCGAATTCGATACGCCCTCGGTAGCACACCTCACCTGCGTGGGTCGCACGCATGCCGACATCGCCGCCAAGATCGACGAATATCGTAGCGCCGGCGTGGAAAACGTCCTGGCCCTGCGCGGCGACCTGCCCGCCGGCGCGACCGAGGACGACAAGCCCGCCTCGGACTACGCCTACGCCCGCGACCTCATCCCCGAGCTCGTCGACGCCGGCTTTTGCGTAGGCGCCGCGGCCTACCCCGAGGGCCACATTGCCTGTGAGGACCTCAACCTCTCGGTCGAACACCTCAAGCAAAAACAGGACGCCGGCGCGAGCTTCTTTGTGACGCAACTCTTCTTTGATAACGAGTGCTTCTACCGCTTCCGCGAGCTTGCCGATAAAGCGGGCATCACGGTGCCCATCACCGCGGGCATCATGCCGTTTATGGGCAAGTCGCAGATCAGCCGCATGGTCTTTATGTGCGGCGCGTCGCTGCCCTCCCCCGTCATCAAGATTCTCGCCAAGTACGAGAACGACCCCGAGAGCCTGCAGGCAGCCGGTGTAGATTATGCCGCCCGCCAGCTTTGCGACCTCAAGGAGCATGGCGCCGACGGCCTGCACCTGTACACTATGAACCGTCCTGCAATCGCCGCGACCATTATGGAGCGCCTGGGGTAATGGAAAAACCGCACATCGATACAACCGACGTCGAAGTGCCGGCCGACCTTGCGTCGCCGGCGCTTTACCGTGTCGATGCTGCCCACCACCCCCGCGTCGACCGCGCCGAGATGCTGCGGTATCTGGGCTACGGCGGTCAGCAGATTGAGCCCGAGCTTGCACAACGTATTGAGCTTGTGGTCGAGCGCCTAGAACTAGACATTGAGCCCCGTGGCGTGCGCCGCGTGTTTGCCGTCGATGCCACGGGCGTCGACGAGCAGGGCGAGCCTTGCATCCGCCTCGTTGGCACCAATGTTGAGCTGCGAGGTCGCGATATCTATCGTCACCTTAAGGATGCCCGCCTGGCGGCGCTCATGGCCTGCACCCTCGGGATGGCTGCCGAGCGCCGCCTGCGGACCACCGGAGCCCAGCAGCCCCTGGAGGGCGCCGTGCTCGACGCCGCGTGCTCGGCATATGTCGAGGCAGCCGTTGAGCAGATGGACCAGCAGGTCAAAGCCGCAGCCGCCGTCCACGGGCTCGCCGGCAACTGGCGATTTAGCCCCGGCTACGGCGACTGCCCACTCTCGGCACAGCGCTCGATCGTGGATGCACTCAACGCCACACGCCTCATTGGACTCACCGTCACACCCACCAGCCTGCTCATGCCCACCAAGAGCGTGACCGCGGTGATCGGCCTGTTCGACGGCGATGTCCACGATGCCCAGAGTCGCCCCACCTGCAATATCTGCCGCATGCGCGAGCACTGCCGCTTCCGCGCCGCTCACACCACCTGCTATTCCAGCCATTAGGAGCCGCCGATGTTTACTCCGCTTATCACCCATGATTCTGACGGCGCTGCGTTGGCGGCGCCTGTCAATGCCGCGCGCTGCAACGGCGCCGCGTACAAGACGCGCACGATCGACGACCTGCACATTAAGGATGACCGCCTGCGTGCCGCCATCGAGGGCACCGGGCACCTGCTGTTTGACGGTGGTATGGGCACCATGTTGCAGGCCGCCGGCATGAAGGCCGGCGCCCTGCCCGAGCTCCTCAACTTTGAGGAGCCCCAGGTCATCACCGATATCCAACGTCAGTACGTCGAGGCGGGCTGCGACGTAATCACCGCCAACACCTTTGGTGCGAACGCCCATAAGCTCGACGGCGCCGCCACCGTGGCCGATGTCTTTGCCGCGGCCGTCAGCTGCGCCCGCGAGGCTGGCGCCCGCTACGTCGCCGGCGATATCGGCCCCATCGGCGCCCTGCTGCGCCCCTTGGGCACTCTCAGCTTTGACGAGGCCTACGACCTCTTTGCCGAGGAAGTGCGCGCCGGCGTCGCTGCGGGCGTGGACCTCTTTATTATCGAGACCATGACCGACCTGGCCGAGATCAAGGCGGCGGTCCTCGCCTGCCGCGAGAACTCCGACCTGCCCGTCTTTGCCACCATGACCTTTGAAGAAGACGGCCGCACCTTCTTGGGCACGAGCCCCGAGGTCGCCGCCATCACCCTCGACGCCATCGGCGCCGACGTCCTGGGCATCAACTGCAGCCAGGGCCCGGCCGAGCTCCGCGGACTCGCCGCGCGCATGCTCACTGTCACCGACAAGCCCGTCATGGTGCAGGCCAATGCGGGACTGCCCCGCGTGGACGATGACGGCAACACCGTCTTTGACATCCAGGCACCCGAGTACGCCGAAGCCGTCGCCGGCATGATCAAGGACGGCGTGAGCGTCGTCGGCGGATGCTGCGGCACCACGCCCACGCACATGGCAGCCCTTCGCACCCTCATCGACAACCACACGCCCCACCCGCGTCACCGCAAGCCCAGCATGTCGGTCACGAGCGCCCAGACGGTCGTGGACCTTCCCTGCGACGGCCACAAGATTGCTGTCATCGGCGAGCGCATCAACCCCACCGGCAAAAAGCGTCTGCAGCAGGCCCTGCGCGATGGCGACCTGGATTACGTCGTGAGCCAGGGCATCAGTCAGCAGGAGCAGGGCGCCGACATCCTGGACGTCAACGTGGGCCTGCCCGAGATCGACGAGGTCAAGATCATCCAGCAGGCAACCGAGCAGCTCCAGGGCTCCACGCTTCTGCCGCTGCAGATCGACTCCACCGACCCCGCCGCCGTCGAGGCCGCCGTGCGCCGCTACGCCGGCAAGCCCATCATCAACTCGGTTAACGGCAAGCAGCAGATCATGGACGAGATCTTCCCGCTGGTCGCCCACTACGGCACCAACGTCGTCGGCCTCACGCTCGACGAGGGCGGCATCCCCGATACCGCCGAGGCCCGCTTCGCCATCGCCGAGCGCATCGTGGCCGAAGCCGCCCGCTACGGCATCGGCCCGGACCGCATCCTCATCGACTGCCTGGTCATGACCGCCTCGACCAACCAGCGCCAGGCCGAGCAGATCCTGCGCGCCATGTCACTGTGCAAGGAGCGTCTGGGCGTCAAGTGCGCGCTCGGCGTATCGAACATCAGCTTTGGCCTGCCCGCCCGTCCGCTGCTGGGTTCGGTCTTTTTGGCCGCCGCCTTTGGCGCAGGTCTGGACGCCCCCATCATGAACCCTGGCTCCAAGCGCTTTATGGACACCGTCTACAGCTATCGCGTGTTGAGCGTCGAGGATGAGGGCTCGACCGGATACATCGAGCGCTACGCCGGCTGGACTGATCCGTACAAGATCGCCGCGAACCCGGCAGCAGCCCAAGCTGCCTCGAGCGATGCCGTGCCTGCCGCAGGCACCACCGCAAGCGCCGACGACGATCCCATCCGCCACATGGTCGTCTCGGGCCGCAAGGGCGAGATCGCGGCCGAGACCGAGCGCTTGCTGGCCGACTATGACGCCATGGACCTCATCAACAACCACTTTATCCCCGCCCTCGACGAGGTCGGTGTCCTCTTTGACCAGGGCAAGTTCTTCCTGCCGCAGCTCATGGCCTCGGCCGAGGCCGCGCGTGTGGGCTTCGACACCATCAAGCGCCTGATGCCCGCCGGCGAAATTGCTGACAAGGGCAAGATCTGTGTGGCCACCGTCAAGGGCGACATACACGATATTGGCAAGAACATCGTCAAGATGCTGCTCGACAACTACGGCTACACCGTCTTTGACCTGGGCCGCGATGTCGATCCGCAAGAGGTGCTCAAGACCGTAAAGGAGCGCGACATTAAGCTCGTCGGTCTCTCGGCGCTTATGACCACCACCGTCGTCGCCATGGAGGAGACCATCAAGCTGCTTCATGCCGAGGTTCCGGGCGTCAAAATCATCGTGGGCGGTGCCGTGCTCACCCCCGAATACGCCAAGCAGATCGGCGCGGACTACTATGCCAAGGACGCCGCCGAAAGCGCGCGCATCGCCGAAGAGGTCTTTGGCCGGTAACACAACGGAAACAACCCCACACCAAAACGTGCCGCATGTGCCACTTGGCGCGTGCGGCACGTTAGAATAAAGGGGACTATGCTCGTTTTGGCAGATAGGAGCGCAAGGATGGCGATCACGCCTGCAGAAATCGCGGAAACCCGCGGCATGGTTGAGGAGCAGAACCTCGACATCAGGACCATCACCATGGGTGTTTCGCTCATGGGTTGCGGTGACGAGAACCTCGACCGCATGTGCACGAAGATCTACGACCACGTGACGCACACGGCTGAGCACTTGGTCGAGACCGCCGAGAACCTCGAGCGCGAGTACGGTATCCCCATCGTCAACAAGCGCGTTTCCGTCACCCCGGTGGCGCAGATCGCCGCTTGCTGCAAGGATGAGGACCTCACCCCCATCGCGCATGCCCTCGACCGTGCGGCCGAGACCCTCGGCATCGACTACCTGGGCGGCTTCTCCGCGCTCGTCCAGAAGGGCATCGGCGACGCCGACCGCCGCGTTATCCAGTCCATTCCGCAGGCGCTCGCCACCACGAGCCGCGTCTGCTCCAGCGTCAACGTCGCCAGCCTGCGTGCCGGCATCAACATGGACGCCGTGCTCATGGCTGCGCAGACCATCATCGACGCCGCTAAGCTCACGGCCGACCAGGACTCCGTCGGCGCTTCCAAGTTTGTCTGCTTTGCCAACATGGTCGAGGACTCCCCGTTCATGGCGGGCGCTGTCCACGGCGGTGGCGAGGCCGACGCCGTCATCAACGTAGGCGTCTCGGGCCCCGGCGTTATGGCCGCAGCCCTGGAGACGCTGCCCGATTCCGCATCGATGATGGAAGTCGCCGAGAAGATCAAGCAGACTGCCTTTAAGATCACCCGCGCCGGCGAGCTCATGAGCCGCGAGGCCGCCCATCGCCTGGGTGTCGAGAAGGGCATTGTCGACCTGTCGCTGGCTCCCACGCCCGCCATCGGCGACTCCGTTGCCCGCATCCTCGAGATCATCGGTGTTGGCACCTGCGGTGGCCCCGGCACGACCTGCGCGCTCGCGATGCTCAACGATGCCGTCAAGAAGGGCGGCGTCATGGCCAGCTCCAGCGTCGGTGGCCTCTCGGGCGCCTTCATTCCCGTGTCCGAGGACGCCGGCATGATCGCCGCCGTCGAGGCCGGTGCGCTCTCGCTCGAGAAGCTCGAGGCCATGACCTGCGTGTGCTCCGTCGGCCTGGACATGATCGCCATCCCCGGTGACACCCCGGTCGAGACCATCGCCGGCATCATCGCCGACGAGATGGCTATCGGCGTCATCAACAACAAGACCACGGCCGTCCGTGTGATTCCTGCCATCGGCAAGGGCGTGGGCGACTGCGTCGAGTACGGCGGCCTGTTTGGCCGTGCGCCCATCATGCCGGTGAACCCCAACGCCGGCACCGTGCTTGCCCACCGTGGTGGACGCTTCCCGGCGCCGCTGAACTCGCTGAAGAACTAGCCTAGGGATTCGGGCGAGGAGCCCCGCTGCCCGGCGGCGGGCATATAAGGTCGCCTGCTCGGACAGTCCTGGCTCGCACGGAGAGCACATTAAGTGCTCTCCGGCTCGTGCGGAACTCGCGACAAACTTAAACCGCCGGCAGCCCGGCCCGGGAATCCAACGTGCTCGTCGGGGCAACGTTACCTGCCAAAAAGGGACAGGTTTATTTTGGTCGGTTTTATCTGGGGAAATGTCGCACTCCAGCGGTGATCTGCTCTCATCTGTCGCATGGAAATCAGCGGCGCTTTCGGAAGTATATCGCTCGGTCTAACCGTCCATTTAACGCAAAAAAAGGCCGCTTCCCCTAGTAGGAAACGGCCCCAAACCTTACGAATAGACGATGGTAAAGGGTTCCGACGTTTCGGCGCCCCCTGTTGAAGTGCAGCGTGTGCCCTCAAGCGTTACTGAGACCACTTGGTCGACATCAATCAACTTCGTTGGCACCCAGATGTTCTCTCCGCTATTGCGCGTATAAGAAAAATATAAGTTGAACGCCCCTGCGTCGTCATCTTCGATAATCTGCTCCGATCCATCCTTGTAGGTAACCGTCAACTTCTTCGTGACTGCGTCAATGCCCAGATCATCGATGTGTGTCTGGATAGAAAACGGGCTGATCTCGAGAGGCGAGTCATCGGAGCGGAGTTCCTTTGTATCGACGTACGCTCCAACGCTAAACTCGGGCGTCGATGCCTCGAACGGCTTCGCATTCTCGCCTTCGCCCTCGGTCCACGAGATATTCCAGGTGACCGCATGTTGAAAACCTCGCTCGCGATCCATAGAAGCAAAGTACATCGTGCCATTAATGACAGTATCGCTTGATGTGTCCTTATCAATGGTGCAGCGCGTATCAGCCCATTCCTCGCCGAAGTTCATGCCGGGCGTGCCGATGCCTTGTTCTTCTTCACCATAGAGAACAAGTTCGCCAGTCTCTGCTGCCGGCTTGTAGTAGTTAACACCATTTGGATTGGACAACGTAAACGTCACAGCACCGCAGCCGTTTTGGTCGATTGCCATCTCATGGATATCAAGCGTATAGCCGTTGCCCTCGACGGACAGATTAACTTTCTGAACTGTGCCCTCCAGGCTTTGGGGCGCGATGCCATCACCGAACTCTCTGGTGTAGGTGTACTTGGTCCCCGACGAGCCGCCATTGGTCCAGGTGATGGAATCCCCGTTGCCGTGGTTTCCCCAGGCTGAGGCAAAATAGCTGGAATTGATAACGGCGTAGGCGACCCCTCCGGTCGCCAGCACTCCGACAAGACACCCGATTATGGCAACGTACAGAGGCTTCGCGTGACCCCTTTTGCGAAGGGGCTCGCCCGCAGCTGCATTAAGAACGCGATCGGCAAGATCGTTATCGGCTTGGACGGACTCGAAGGCCTGCTTGATTTGATTGGATTTCACGGTCGCCCTCCTCCAGGATGAACTTAAGCTTTGATCGGCCGCGTGCTAAACGTGTTCGAACAGTCGCGGCCGGCACATGCAATAACTCGGCAATCTCTGAAGTCGAAAAGCCCAGATAGTAATAGAGCACGATGGGAACACGGAATCGTTCCGGAAGGCGCATGACGTCGAGCAGGACATCCTTGGTTTCCTCCGGTGCCTTCGAAAGCGAGTCGGTCAGACTCTCAATATCCTCCACGCGCCTCCATGGCTTTCGAAAAAGCGATTTGCACTCATTGATCGTGACCCGGATAAGCCATCGACGAAGATGCTCCCGGCTCTCAAAATGCCCATCGCTTTTGAGCAGTTTAAGAAAGACATCTTGAGCAACATCGTCGGCGTCGGCGCGATCACGCAGATACGTCAATGCGATCCGAAACACGACATCTCGGTGTTCCTCAACCGCCTGTCTAAATGCTTGTTCTTCCATAATCACCTCCCGGTGACGTTAATGATTCTTGCTGAGGCCCTCAACATAGATACGCTTTGACCGAATGAAATGTTTCAAATTCAAGCATGAATAACCTACCAAAATAAACCTGTCCCTTTTTGGCAGGTTTTCTTCAGCAAAAAAAGGCCCGCTCCCCTGTTGGGAAGCGGGTCTTTGGAAGGGCGGTTAACGTACTAGGAAGTTACTCCTCGTCGTTGTCCTTGGCCTCTTCGGCGTCATCGGTGTCTACGAGCTGGTTGAGCAGCTCGTCGAGGGAAGCCATGTCCTCGTTGATGGCACCGTTGGCGGGAGCCTTCTTGTCGTCGATCGGGGCGCCCAGGAGCTCCTCGTCCTCGTCGGCGTGATGCGTCGGAGCAGCGGAGGTGCCCAGCAGGATGTCGTCCGGACCGTCGGGGCTAAAGACCATCTGCAGCAGC
>OIYV01001075.1_pt1 | contig 13686 bp, 12 predicted proteins | sample 1588251 | NCBI WGS metagenome assembly OIYV01 (sample SAMN03283282) | human gut metagenome | biome: human-associated habitat; material: feces | host: Homo sapiens | place: Peru | collected 2012
GAGGGTGCTACAGTGAAGCGCAAACAAGAGAAAGGCATCACATGGCATTCGTTTCGCTCGCCATCATCGCACTCGTGGCCTTTGCAAGCCCCTTCATCGCCTCGGCGATTCCCGGAAAACCCGTTCCCGAGACGGTCTTTTTGCTCGTGTTCGGTGCGGTGCTGGGACCCCATATGCTCGGCGTCATCCATGTAGATGCCGAGGTCTCGCTTGTGTCCGAGCTCGGACTGGCCTTTTTGTTCCTGCTTGCCGGCTTTGAGATCGACCCCAAGAGCATCACGGGCGTCGAGGGGCGCTACGGCTTGGCGACGTGGGTCGTCACGTTTGGTATCGCCTGGCTTGCCGTGCGCTTTACCCCGTGGTTCTCGGTCAGTCATTTCGACGGTATCGCCGTGACGCTTGCCCTCACTTCTACGGCGCTCGGCACGCTCGTGCCCATCATGCGTGAGCGCTCGCTCACCGGCACGCGTGTGGGCGACTCGATTCTCGCGTATGGCACTTGGGGCGAGCTCGGTCCCGTGCTCGCCATGTCGGTGCTGTTGTCTGCTCGCACCGGCATCCAAACGCTCGTAATCCTTGGCTTGTTTGCGGTGGTATGCGTGTTGCTGGCCGTGGTCCCAAGCCGCTCCAAGCACGTCGGCAGCCGCTTCTTTGCGTTTGTCGAGGAGCGCGCCGATACCACGTCGCAGACCTTCGTGCGCCTGACGGTGCTCATCTTGGTCACGCTCGTGGCGTTCTCGGCCGTCTTTGATCTCGACATCGTGTTGGGTTCTTTTGCCGCCGGCTTTGTCCTGCGCTATATCATCCCCGAGGGCAACCATACGCTCGAGACCAAGCTCGACGGCCTGGCCTACGGCTTTTTGATTCCGGTGTTCTTTACCGTGTCGGGCGCAAAGATCGACCTGACGGCCGTGGCGTCGCGTCCCGGGCTGCTCGTGGGCTTTATCGTGGCGCTGCTGATTATTCGCGCCGTGCCTATTCTTGTCTCTATGAGCATCTGTCCCGAGACACGCGATGTCTCGGCGTATGGCCGCATTACCGTGGCCCTGTACTGCACCACGGCGCTGCCGATCATCGTTGCCGTGACGAGCGTGGCCGTCAACGCCGGAGCGCTGTCGCAAGATGTTGCCTCGGTCATGGTTGCCGCCGGCGCCATCACGGTGTTCTTGATGCCACTGCTCGCTCAGCTCTTCTATCGCGTGGTCGATGCCGCGCCGGTTGCCGCCGTGGCAGAAGTTGCCGAGCATCCTTCCGATGCACTCGATATTCTGCGCGCCCATCACGACCTGGCGAGCCTGCTCGCGCGCGAGCATGAGCTTTTGACCTCTCACGGTCACGGCCGCGCGCTCGACGGCGTGCCTACGATCGATACCATTGCCGATCGCCTTTCGGCCGAGGCGGCAAGCGGTCGTATCGATGCCCGTATCGTCGACGCTGCCCATCTGCTGGCCGAGAAGACCTATGGCGACGAGATCGACCCGTCCAAGCTCACCCCGCGCGAGCGCCGTCGCCTGGAGCGCGCCAAGCTCGCCGTGCGCGAATACCGCCGCCGCATGCTGGAGCTCTACGCAAGAGAAGAAGCCGAGGACGACGACGGCAAGTAGCAAGGAATACCGGGATACGGTTTCCGCCCAAATAAAAGAAGGCGCGCCGCCTGCATCGATCGTAGGTAGCGCGCCGTTTGCGTAGAGCTCTGAAGAAGGTTGGGGCCGAAGCCCACCGCCCTTTAGGAGCGGGCGGCTCCGTCGACGGGGAGGATGGCGCCCGTAACGTAGGCGGACATATCGCTTGCCAGGAAGACGAAGGCGTTGGCGACGTCCTCGGGCTCGCCCATGCGGCCGAGCGGGATGGTGGCGATGATGGGCTTAATGACCTCTTCGGGCAGGTTGGCCACCATGTCGGTCTTGGTCACGCCGGGAGCGACGGCGTTGACGCGAATGCCCATGGGGGCGAGCTCGCGCGAGAGCGACTGGACCATGCCGTTGACGGCGAACTTGGACGTGGGGTAGCCGACGCCGGAGGGCTGACCATATTTGGCGACCATCGAGCTGGTGGTGGTGATGGTGCCGCCGCGACCGGCCTCGGTCATGATCTTGGCGGCGGCCTGGTGACCGTTGAAGACGGCAGTGACATTGAGGTTCATAACCTGGGCGAACTCCTCGGCCGTGTAGTCCAAAAGGGTCGAGCGCTGGGAGATGCCGGCGTTGTTGACGACCGTATCAAGGCCGCCCATGTCTGCGGCTGCCTGGGTAAAGGCCTCGGTTACGGCCTCGAGCGAGGTGAGGTCGCAGGAACGGCCCCAAACCTTGGCCTCGGGATAGGCGGCGGCCAGCTTCTCAACAGCGGCATCGGCGGTCTCCTGGCGAGAGCCAAAGACCGTGACGGCGGCGCCCTCCTCGATAAAGCGGCAGGCGATGGCGTAGCCGATACCGCGCGTGCCTCCGGTGATGATTGCTTTCTTACCCTCGAGCAACATGGTGCCTCCATTCTTCGGGGGTTGGACATACGCAGCACAGCATAGTGGCGGCCCAAAACGAGCACGTTCGCTTGTCGGTGAACGGTACCCCCGGTTGTCAATGAACGGTCGAGTTGTTCAAACGCAGACTGCGCCAATGCGCTCCCAGCGCGCAAACAAAAGAGGCTCCCGTCCACGATCGGACGGGAGCCTCTCAACATATATGTCGTATGCCGAAGGCCGGATTAGTTGGCCATAACGCCTTCGGTCCAGGCCTCGACGTCCTCGATGCGCAGGACGTTGGCAACCTCGGCCACGCAGTCGACGCCTGCAAGCTCGGCAGCGGCAGCCTGGATGTCCTTCTCGAGCGCGCGGTGCGTCAGGAAGATGACCGAGCAGGTGTCGGTGACGCCCGACTTGCCATCCTCGACCTGATTGATGAGCGAGATCGAGATGTTGTGCTTGGCGAAGATGTCGACCGTCTCGGACAGGGCGCCCACGCGGTCGGCGACCTTCAGGCGCACATAGTACTTGGTCTGGAGCTCGTCCATGGGCTTAAAGGCGAGGTTGTGGCCGTAGGGCTCAATCTCGGGCAGCGGTGCCACGCCGCGGCTGATCTGCTCGGACAGCGACAGGATGTCGCCCACGACGGCGCTCGCGGTGGGGAAGGAGCCTGCGCCGGCACCGTAGAACATGGTCTCGCCCACAGCGTCGCCCACCACGTAGACGGCGTTCATGGCGCCGTTGACCTTGGCGAGCATGTGGTCGGCAGGGATCAGCGTGGGGTGCACGCGGACGTCGACGCCGGCATCGGTGTTGCGGGCGATGCCCAGCAGCTTAATGGTGTAGCCGAGCTCGCGGGCCTGGGCGATGTCCTCGGCGCCGATGGTGCGGATGCCCTGCTGGTAGACGTCGTCGGTGGTCACGCGGGTGCCAAAGCCGATGGAGGCGAGGATGGCCGTCTTGCTGGCGGCATCGAAGCCGTCGACGTCGGCGGACGGATCGGCCTCGGCATAGCCCTTGGCCTGGGCATCGGCGAGCACGTCGGCGTAATCGGCGCCCTCGGCGTCCATGCGCGACAGGATGTAGTTGGTGGTGCCGTTGAGGATGCCGGCGATGGTCAGGATCTTGTTGCCCACCAGGTCGTGCTCGAGCGTGCTGACGATGGGGATACCGCCGCCGCAGCTGGCCTCGCACTTGATCTGCACGCCGCACTCGCGCGCTTTCTCGGCAAGCGTCTCGACATGACGGCCGAGCAGGGCCTTGTTGGCGGAGACGACGTGCTTGCCGTTCTCAAAGGCGGTGGTGAAAATCTCGGTCGCGGGGTGCTCGCCGCCGATCAGCTCGACGACGATGTCGACGGCGGGGTCGGTGACGACATCGTGCCAGTCGCTCGTAAAGGCCTCGCGCTCAATACCGGCGGCTTCGGCCTGCTCCCAGGCAAGCGCGCAGGCGCGGGTCAGCTTAAGGTCGATGCCGTAGGCGGCCAGGTACTCATCGTGGTGGCTCTTGATCAGACGGGCCACGCCGCCGCCGACGGTTCCCAGACCGATCAGGCCGACGTTCACGGTGCGCAGGGGTTCGCTCATAGATAGCTCCTTCGTGCATCTGTATGGATGATTGACCAGTTAAGGTTGAGTGCATTCTAGCGTGAACCGAGGGCGCGTGCTTGCCAGGCAACAGGAGCCGCACAAAACGCTACCCCCGAAACGCTGCGGAAACATTGGAAACACGCTCGCTACAAACGAAGTTCCGTAACAAACTGTCAACGTTTGAACCATAAGGTTTGCCCTGTACCGCAAGACGGCCGCACCGCGGCCAGCGAAAAGGGGGACACCATGTTCAACATCAACAGCACGCTCAGCCGTAGGAACTTCCTTGCCGGCGCCGCCGCGCTCGGCAGCACCGTCGCGCTTGCCGGCTGCTCCTCGGGTGGCTCGGATGGCGGCTCCGCCGATGACGGCAAGTCTTTCAAGATCGGTGTCATCGGCCCTCTGACCGGCGCCGCGGCAACCTATGGCGTCTCGGCCGAGAAGGGCGCTAAGCTCGCAGCCAAGGATTTCTCGACCAAGGACCTCAAGCTCTCGCTTAAGTCCGAGGACGACGTCGCCGACGGCGAGAAGGCCATCAACGCCTTCAATACCCTGTGCGACTGGGGCATGCAGGCACTCGTCGGCCCCGTCACCACCGGTGCCGCCGTTGCCGTCTCGGGCGAGATTGCCGACGACATGCTCATGGTCACGCCTTCTGCCTCGTCGCTCGACGTCACCAAGGACAAGACCACGGTCTTCCAGGTCTGCTTCACCGACCCCACCATGGGTACGAGCGCCGCGAAGTTCTTAGCCGAGAAGTACGCGGACGCCAAGATCGCCCTGTTCTATAACTCCGGCGATACGTACAGCTCGGGCGTAGCCGATGCCTTTGCCGAGCAGGCCAAGGAGTCCAAGCTCGATATCGTCGACACCGAGACCTTTAAGGACGATTCTTCCACGAGCTTTACCAACCAGCTGACCAAGGCCAAGGAGGCCGGCGCCACGCTCATCTTTGCGCCGATCTACTACACGCCGGCGTCCGTCCTGCTCAAGAACGCCAAGGACATGGGCTATGACATGACGCTCATGGGCACCGACGGCATGGACGGTCTGCTCTCCGTCGAGGGCTTCGACACCTCGCTTGCCGAGGGCGTGCTGCTCATGACGCCGTTCTCCGCCGACGACGAGAAGAACGCCGACTTCGTCAAGGCATACAAGGAGGAGTACGACGAGACCCCCAACCAGTTTGCCGCCGACGCCTACGACTGTGTCCACGCGATCGCCGAGGCTATCGACAAGGCCGGCATCGACACGACGGCCGACGGTGCCGACATTGCCGCCGACCTTGCCAAGGCCATGCGCAAGATCAAGATCGAGGGCCTGACCGGCGAGCTCACCTGGAACGACGAGGGCCAGGTCGAGAAGCCCGCTACGGCCTATGTGATTCAGGACGGCAAGTACATCGCCGCCTAAGAGCGTATAAAACGCAACCGGTGAGGCTCTTTTATTCAGGGCGAGGGCGCTTGTAACAGAATGGAAACATTACTTTTACACAATAAAGTGGCAGACCTGCATAAAGCGGTAAAAATACGCAGAAATATGGATAAAAATCCGAGGCCAAAGAAAAGTTGAAATAATCGCCACTTTTCTTAACTAAAGCGTCTACTATTTTGCGAACGCCGAACACGGCGAAGGATGGCCTGTCGGGTAATCGAAACCCGACGAGATTTGAGAGGAGAGCCGCATGTCGAGCCTCACCGGTAAGTCATTGAACCCTGTTATGAATCGCAGGAGCGTTATCGCGAGCGCAGCAGGTCTGGGGGCGATGTCTATTCTAGCTGGCTGCTCCTCCAACGGCGGCGATAGCGGTTCCGCTTCGAGCGACGCTTCGTTTAAGATTGGCACCATCGGCCCGCTGACCGGTGCCGCCGCGTCCTACGGCAAGTCCGTTACCCAGGGCGTCGAGCTTGGCTGCAAGGATTTCTCGACCAAGGAGCTGCCGCTTGTCAGCAAGGCCGAGGACGACCAGGCCGACGGCGAGAAGGCCGTCAACGCCTTTAACACCCTGCTCGACTGGGGCATGCAGGCCCTCGTCGGCCCGACCACCACGGGTGCGTCGGTTGCCGTTGCCGCCGAGTGCGGTAACGACCCCAAGACGTTCATGATCACCCCGTCCGCGTCCTCCGAGGACGTCACCGACGGCAAGGATTGCGTCTTCCAGGTTTGCTTCACCGACCCCAACCAGGGCGTCAACGCTGCCAAGTTCCTGGCTCAGAAGTATGCGGACGAGAAGTTCGTGCTGTTCTATAACTCCGGCGACGCCTATTCTTCGGGCATCGCGGATTCCTTTAAGGCTCAGGCCGCTGAGTCCAAGCTCGAGATCGTCGACGAGGAGACCTTTAAGGACGACTCCGCCACGAGCTTTACCAACCAGCTGACCAAGGCCAAGCAGGCCGGCGCCACCATGATTTTCGCGCCAATCTACTACACGCCGGCGTCCGTCCTGCTCAAGAACGCCAAGGACATGGGCTACGACGTCAAGATGATGGGCTGCGACGGCATGGACGGCATCCTGGGCGTGGAGGGCTTCGACACCTCCCTTGCCGAGGGCCTGCTGCTCATGACCCCGTTCTCCGCCGACGACGAGAAGAACGCCGACTTCGTCAACGCTTACAAGGATAAGTACGGCGATACTCCCGACCAGTTCGCAGCCGACGCCTACGACGGCGTGCACGCAGTGGCTGAGGCTCTCAAGGAGGCCGGCCTGGGCGTCGACGCCGACCCCACCGAGGTCGCCGAGAAGCTGCCCGAGGCTATGCTCAAGATTACCGTTGACGGTCTGACCGGCAAGCTCTCCTGGAACGACAAGGGCCAGGTCCAGAAGGACCCGACGGCGTACGTCATCACCGACGGCAAGTACGTACAGGCCTAATAGGCCGCCTTACATAGAGCGGTTTTGATCCCAAGCAGGGGAGGTTTTGGCCTTCCCTGCTTGCTTGGTATCTAGGGACGATGTAACGTCCCTGTTTCATACATCAACTGGAAACCTATTCGAAAGGGGGATGTGGAACATGACGGTCTTTATCCAATACCTGGTCAACGGCCTGTCCATGGGCAGCGTCTACGCCATCATCGCGTTGGGCTACACCATGGTCTACGGTATCGCCAAGATGCTGAACTTCGCTCACGGCGACGTCATCATGGTCGGTGCCTATGTCTCGTTCTGCGCCACGTCGTATCTCGGCCTCCCGGGCTGGGCTTCTGTAATTCTCTCTTGTGCGGTCTGCACGGTTCTCGGTGTTCTCATCGAGGGCCTGGCCTATAAGCCGCTGCGCCAGGCGGGCCCGCTGGCCGTTCTGATCACGGCTATCGGCGTGTCCTACTTCCTGCAGAATGCCGCCCAGCTCCTGTGGGGCGCCACGCCCAAGAACTTTACTTCGCTCGTCACCTTCCCGGTGCCGGAGTTCTTGGCCAAGTACAACGTGAGCGCCGTCTCGCTCGTCACCATCGTCGCCTGCCTGGTTATCATGGCCGGCCTGGTGTTCTTTACGGGCAAGACCAAGATGGGCAAGGCCATGCGCGCCGTGTCCGAGGACAAGGCCGCCGCTCAGCTCATGGGCATTAACGTCAACCGCACCATCTCGATGACGTTTGCCATCGGCTCTGCCCTTGCCGCCATCGCCGGCGTGCTGCTGTGCTCCTATTCGCCGGTGCTGCAGCCCACGACGGGCGCCATGCCTGGCATCAAGGCCTTCGACGCCGCCGTCTTCGGTGGTATCGGCTCCATTCCCGGCGCCTTTGTCGGTGGCATTCTCATCGGCATCATCGAGGCGATGGCACAGGCCTACATTTCCACGAGCCTTGCCAACTCCATTGTCTTTGGTGTTCTGATCATCGTCCTGCTCGTCAAGCCTGCCGGCCTCTTGGGCAAGTACGTCCCCGAGAAGGTGTAGGTGAGCGTTATGAAGTTCCTTAAAGACAAGCAGACGCGTCACGACTTTGTCACGTACGCCATGTGCATCGTGGCCTTCGCCATCGTGTTCTTTATGCAGTCCAACCACATGATCCCGCGCATGATCGCCGGTCAGCTGGTTCCCATTACGGCCTACATCGTCATGGCCATCTCGCTTAACCTCGTCGTCGGTATCGCGGGCGACCTGTCGCTGGGCCACGCGGGCTTTATGAGCGTCGGTGCCTATACGGGCATCGTCACCGCGGTCGCCCTCGAGAGCGCCGTTCCCTCCGATCCGGTGCGCCTTATCATCAGCATCGTGGTCGGTGCTATCGCCGCAGCCATCCTGGGCTTCTTGATCGGCATTCCGGTCCTTCGCCTGAGCGGCGACTACCTGGCCATCGTGACGCTGGCCTTTGGCGAGATCATCAAAGAGATCGTCACCTGCCTTATCGTAGGCGTCGACTCGCGTGGCCTGCACGTGATCTTTAACATCACGGGCAACTCAACGATTGACGACCTGCATCTGCTCGAGGACGGCACCGCCATCATCAAAGGTGCCCAGGGCGCCTCAGGCGTGTCGACCTATTCGACCTTCCTCGCCGGTGCCATCCTGGTCATGGTCGCGCTCGTAATCGTGCTCAACCTGGTCCGCAGCCGTACCGGCCGCGCCATCATGGCCGTACGCGATAACAAGATCGCTGCCGAGTCCGTGGGCATCTCCGTCACCCAGTACCGTATGATCGCCTTCGTGGTTTCCGCTGCCCTCGCCGGTGCTGCCGGAGCCCTCTTCGGCGGTAACTTCTCGCAGCTCTCCGCCACCAAGTTCGACTTCAACACGTCGATTCTCATCCTGGTGTTCGTGGTTCTGGGCGGTCTGGGCAACATGCGCGGCTCCGTCATCGCCGCGGCGCTGCTCACCGTGCTTCCCGAGCTGCTCCGTCAGTTCTCGGACTACCGCATGCTCATCTACGCCATCGTGCTGATCCTGGTCATGATCTTTACCAACAACCCGCAGCTCAAGGCGTTCTTCGGTCGCATTAAGGACCGCATTGCTCCCAAGAAGGAGGTGGCAGCCGATGCCCAGTAAGTTTGAGTTCAACAAGGGCAAGATGGTCCCGTATCCTTCTGGCGCCATCGTTCCCGACCGCGACCTGGGCGAGCGCCCAGCACTCGAGTGCATTCACCTGGGTATTGAATTCGGCGGCCTCAAGGCTGTTGACGACTTTAGCCTGACCATCGGCAAGACCGAGATCGCCGGTCTCATTGGCCCCAACGGCGCCGGTAAGACCACGGTCTTCAACCTGCTCACCAAGGTGTATCAGCCCACGCACGGCACCATCCTGCTCGACGGCGAGGACACCTCGGGCAAGTCCGTCTATCAGGTCAACCGCATGGGCATCGCCCGTACCTTCCAGAACATTCGCCTGTTCAACACCATGACGGTGGAGGAAAACGTTAAGGTCGGCCTGCACAACCAGGAGCGCTACTCCGGCTTTGAGGGCGTGCTGCGCCTGCCGACGTATTGGAAGCACGAGAAGGCCGCGCATGAGCGCGCCATGGAGCTGCTGTCCATCTTTGATATGGAGCATCTGGCAAACGAGCAGGCCGGATCGCTGCCTTACGGTGCCCAGCGTCGTCTGGAGATTGTCCGCGCGCTTGCCACGAACCCCAAGCTGCTGCTGCTCGACGAGCCTGCCGCCGGCATGAACCCGTCCGAGACCGCCGAGCTCATGGCGAACATCGTCAAGATCCGCGACACCTTCGGCATCGCCATCATGCTCATCGAGCACGACATGTCGCTCGTCATGAACATCTGCGAGGGCATCTGCGTGCTTAACTTTGGTAAGGTCATCGCCAAGGGCACGGCCGAGGAGATCCAGAACAACGACGCTGTTATCGAGGCGTATCTGGGCAAGCAGGATAAGGGGGAGAACTAAATGGCAGAGCCGATGCTTTCCGTCTACAACATCAACGTCTGGTACGGCGCCATCCACGCCATCAAGGACATCTCCTTTAACGTCAACGAGGGTGAGATCGTGGCCCTGATCGGCGCCAACGGTGCCGGCAAGTCCACGACGCTTAAGACCGTCTCGGGCCTGCTGCGCTCCAAGACCGGCTCCATCAAGTTTATGGGCGAGGACATTACCCATACGCCCGCCGACAAGCTGGTGGGCAAGGGTCTGGCTCAGGTTCCCGAGGGACGTCGCGCCTTTTTGCAGATGACGGTCGAGGAGAACCTGGAGATGGGCGCTTACACGCAGCCCAAGTCCACGGTAGCCCCGGGCCTTGAGCGCGTCTACGAGCAGTTCCCGCGCCTTAAGGAGCGCCGCCGTCAGGTCGCCGGCACCCTTTCGGGCGGCGAGCAGCAGATGCTCGTTATGGGCCGCGCCCTTATGAGCAACCCCAAGCTGCTCATGCTCGACGAGCCCTCCATGGGCCTGGCGCCGATTCTGATCGAGCAGATCTTCCAGATTGTCGAGGACCTGCACAAGGCCGGCACCACGGTGCTTCTGGTCGAGCAGAACGCGCAGATGGCGCTTTCGATCGCCACGCGCGGCTACGTGCTCGAGACCGGCAAGATCACCATGACCGGCACCGGCCAAGAACTCCTGCACGACGACAACGTGCGCAAGGCTTACTTGGGTGGCTAATCCATTTAACAAGGGGGGGCGCTGACTATCTCGGTCAGCGCCCCCTTTTTTGGTGCAAGTGGACAGGTTGGGTAGCTAATTTGGGACGGGGCTATTTTGACTACTTGCATGCAAAGTAGTCAAAATAGCCCCGTCCCAAATTAGCTACCCTTACACCAAGCCAAGGCCCCGTTCTGGAGTGTTTCGGAACAGGGCCTTGGTGGTTGGGGTCTATTGGGTTTTGTTCGTTAGTCTACCTTTTGTCCGCACGTGGGGCAGAACTGGGCTTCGGGTACGAGCGGGGTTCCGCAGTGGCGACAGAAGCGGGCAGGCTCGGCCGGAGCTGCTTGCATGGCCGGTGCTGTGGACACTACGGCGTTCTGCTGGGCGCGCTTCTGGCGGCGACGCTGCTTGCGCTGAGGTTTAGGCACTGCGGCTACTGCGCCGTTCGCGGCCTTCGTGCGCTTCTTGCGGACGCAAAGAACAACAATCACGCCACCGATGATAAGGACAATCGCCACGCCACCGCCAATAACAAACGGTAGGTGAGTCTGGATAAAGTACAGTACATCCTCGGGCACCGAATGGGGGATATTGGACTTATAGATGTTCATGTGAAGCGTTGATGAGTCGTCTTCGTCGTTATAGATTTCCAATATCTTTCGATCGCCATCCATGAAACCAAGGGCGCTCCAATGAGAGTCAAACTCGCTTTTAGCCCCGGTTTTTGCATTGACTAGTCATGCCGAAGACTTGTCATCGTCAGAGTATTTTCCAAGCAAGATTCCACCGTCATGCGAGATGTCGCAGAGATATCCATCGCCGAAGGGGAACGCAATTGAACTGATGATCTTTCCGTCATTAAGGTCATAAACGTCGAGATTGGCATCCTTTTCATTCAGATAGTAATCGCCATCTTCATCTTCTTCAAATAGATCGTTTGACCCCTTCTTTGTATAGATGCTATAAAACTCCGTCGATGTTGATGAATAAAACCTTTTGGGAGCGTGGTCATCATCGTTGAAAAGAACGTTCATATTTCCATCGCGGTCAGCTTTTATTAGTGCAGTGTCGCTCTGAAGATAAATATCGTCTGAGTTCAAGCTGGAAAATTCCCAGTCGATGTCCGAGGACCTATCGTCTTTCTTTACGCTGACGGTTTTTAATTCTGTTGACCCCGTATCGCAATTGAAAACTTTAAGCGCGACAACGCCCTTCTTGGTATTGTCCTGGAGGGTATATAAACGGCTCATGTCGTTTGAGTAGATGTACCAAGAGTCATCTTTATCTGGTTGATATGTCTGGATTAGCTTGTCGGATTCGAGGTCATAGATCTCGATTTTTTTAAGCTCAGATTCATAGTCATAGTGCTCGATGGCTGCTCTATTGCCATCGTAAGAGACGGTTGCATCGGTGTAGGCATATTTGGCCGAACTAATGGGATGGACTGTCTGGCTTTGGTTGTCTGGCGAGAATACAACCAAATTATTGCCGTCTTTCCAGTAGAGTTGATTGTTGGATGTGGGGCAAGCGGAACCAAGGCTATTTTCCGGGATGGCGATGGGGCTTGAGCTGCCATCGCTGTAATTGATGAGAGAAATCCTCTTTAAGTTGTAATCATCATCGTAATCGTACAGATAGCCGAATTTTCTATCGCCGCTTGTTCTGATATACGAGCCGTCGCTGCTGACCTTAAAGCTATACGATTTCTCAAGCTCAGGCGTCGGTACGCTGCCGCTGGCTAATGCTGCGGGAGGGGCTGCAAGTGGGGACAGGGCCGCGAGGAGGCCTATGGCGACTGCAGCGATCCTTCCGCTCTTTTGGATGCTCTTAAACATGGCAATCCTTTCCTCTAAATACGAATGCGATACTGCCATGGTTAATCGGGATTCAAAAATCTTGTTGCGCAACATTCACTATCGGCAACTTTTTTCGGCCAGCCGCGCCATCCCCAAGGAATCATTCTAAGTTGCGGTGAAATAGGGACTGAATACGGGCCCCAGACGCCAAAACAGTCCCTATTCCACCGCAACTTCATGGGGATGTGTGACAATGCCCGACGGAAAACATCTGCTGTCTTTGGGGGTCTATCTATGCTGTACGAGTTTTGTGCCGAGAACTTTGAGCGGGTGCCAGCGGCCATCGAGGCCGGTGCGGGGCGCATTGAGCTGTGCGACAACCTCGCCGTCGGTGGCACCACGCCTTCGGCCGGCGTTATCAGCGCTACAGTCAGCTACGCTCACGAGCATGACGCGCGAGTGATGTGCATGATTCGCCCGCGTGGTGGCGACTTTCATTACAACCAGGACGAGCTGCGCATGATGGAGATGGACCTGGGCCTTGCTGTGAGCGCCGGCGTTGACGGCCTGGTCTTTGGCTGCTGCAAGCCCTGTGCCAGCGGCTGGGCGCTCGACGAGCTCACCCTCGGCGCCCTCGTTATGGCTACGGGCTGCGCGACCGAGGAGTGCAAGCGCGAGTCCCTTGACATCACCTTCCACATGGCATTTGACCAGCTCTCGCCCGAAGCTCAGCTGGACGCCATTGACACGCTCGCCGACTGCGGCGTCACGCGCATTCTGACGCACGGTGGTGCTGCCGGTACGCCGATTGAGGACAACTTCGAAAAGCTGGCTCGTTTAATCGAGTATGCGGGCGATCGTTTGACCATCCTTCCCGGCGGCGGCATCACTACGGCAAATCGCGATGCGGTCGCGGCGGCGCTAGGCGTCTCCGAGCTCCATGGCACCAAGATCGTGCCGCTGGAGGTATAACCCGTGGCGCTGGTATTTGACGTTCAACAGGCGAGCGGCAAGCCCGACGATAATCGTCGCCCTGGCACCGCGTGCCCTTTTTGCGACACGGAGGGGCTCGCCAACATCATCCAGCGCGATGGTGACTGCATCTGGCTCGAGAATAAGTTCAAGACCTTGCGGGCCACCCGTCAGACCGTATTGATCGAGTCGGCCAATCACGACGCCGACCTGGTGACCTATGAACCGGATGAGCTGCATCATGTGATGAGGTTTGCCCTGGGCTGTTGGCAGCAGATGATCGATTCTCAACAGTACCGCAGTGTGCTCATGTACAAGAACAAAGGCCCGCTTTCGGGCGGCA
>OIYV01001076.1_pt1 | contig 13679 bp, 6 predicted proteins | sample 1588251 | NCBI WGS metagenome assembly OIYV01 (sample SAMN03283282) | human gut metagenome | biome: human-associated habitat; material: feces | host: Homo sapiens | place: Peru | collected 2012
TGATGCCCTCGAAGCGGCAGAGGGCGTCGAAGGCGGAGATTGCCTCGTCGTCGTTGATCGCCGTGTACTCGGCGCGGCCCATGTCGTGGAGGAGGCAGTGTTCGGGTCCGACGCCGGGGTAGTCGAGTCCGGCGGAGACCGAGTAGGTGTCGACGATATTGCCGTCGGCCGTCTGGAGGAGCAGGGTCTTCGCGCCGTGGAGGACGCCGAGGCGCCCGCCGTTGATCCGGACGAGACCGTCGTTACGCTCGATGCCGTTGAGCCGACGTCCGAGCCCGCACCTGTACCCGAGACCGTCACCGACCCCGGCGAGACGGTCGTCACGCTGGACGCCGTCGATGCGGATCCCGGTGAGACCGTGGTGACCCTCGACGCCGCAGACCCGGAGTCGGACGCCCTGACAGACACCGCCGAGCCACAAGCTGATCAGACCGACCCCGGTGAGACGGTCGTCACGCTCGATGCCGTTGAGCCCGCGACTGAGCCCGCGGCCGAGCAGACTGCCAATGCCGAGCCCGCAGCCGACCCCGAGCCCGCAGCCGACCCCGAGCCGGCCGCCGAGCCCGTCGTCATCGGCGACGCCGCGCCCGTTGACGTCGCCGAGGCCAACGAGATCTTCGAGACCGACGACAACGCAGCCGTCGCCGTCTCTTTCCCCGGCGACGATGCAGCCGAGCCCGCGGCCGTCGCCGACGACCCCACTACGCTCGTCAACGTCAACGACGACCCCACTGCCATCGCCGAGTTCGACGAGGATGCCCAGGCGACCGCCGAGGCCATGGAGTCGCTCGGCGTGGCACAACCCACGGCCGGTGCCACCGTCGTCGACCTGCCGCAGCAGCAGGTGCCCGACACCACCATGCAGGCGGCGCCTATTCCGCAGCCGCAGCCCCAACCGCAGATGCCCATGTCCCAGCAGCCGCAGCAAAAGAAGCGCCGCTGGCCGGTCTTCGCGGGCCTTGGCCTGGTCGCCGCCGGCGCCGCCGTGGCAGCCATCCTGCTGCTCACGCCCAACGCCAACGCCGTCGAGATCACCTCGGGCAGTCAGGACGCCGTCGTGTGCACCGTCGATACCAAGGTCCTGCCCAAAAAGAAGGACCGCGTGATCCACAGCTACACCGCGACCCTTACGCCCAAGAACGGCGGCAAGAGCTACAAGATTAAGGTCAAGGGCGACGACGGCTTTACCATCGGCGACTTTGGCAAGGTCAAACCCGGCGACTACAGCTGCAAGATCGAGGACACCAAGGGCAATACGGTCCAAAACTTCAACACCACCGTGGTTAAGAAGGACGACACCAGCGCCGAAAAGCCTGCCGAGAGCGTGACCGTCAACACCCCCAAGAAGGACAACGACGCCTCCACCAGCACGGACAACGGCAGTTCCTCGGACACGACCTCCAAGGACGACGCCAGCAGCGACAACACCAGCAAGGACGACTCCACGACCAAGGACGATTCGAGCACGTCGAGCGACAGCACGAGCAGCTCCAAGCCCAGCAAGTCCGACAAGAAGACCGACACGTCCAAGGACACCACGAACACCACCGCGCCCGCCACGATTGACGACGCGACCTACAAGGCGGCCTGCACGGCTTACAAGAGCAAGCTCAACAGCCTGATCAAGAAGTATGGCGAGCCCGAGCTTGTCTCGACCGGCACAAGCGACTACCAGATTAGCGGCGTCCAATTTGCCCAGCTCGTCGACTTTAACGGCGACGGCCTCGAGGAACTCGTAACCGTCCACTCCAAGACCAAGGCAAAGTCCTTCAACAAGAAGACGCGCCTTTCGAACGGCGACTACGTCCTCGACGTGTGGGGCTACAACGGCAAGAAGGTCGTCAATCTCTACAGTGGCTCACCGGAGGCGTCCAACGGCGGCTACGTCTTTGTGACCTTTAAGACCATGATCGGCGACTCGAGCAATCACGTCTATCTGACCCAGCTCATGTCCGACGACACGGCCGTGCTCGTTGACGACGATGCCGAGTACAAGTATTTCACCTACGACGGCACTGAGTTTAAGGCCGCTGAGGGCGAGCTCCACGGCGACGACTTCAACTACCAGAGCGCCTTCCTCATCAAGGGCTACAGCGACAACCTGGAGGACCAGGACGCCTCTGCCCCGGAGGGCGCCATCGACACCTCCAAGCTCAACCTCAACAACACGGTCGATACCGTCGAGCAGACCTTGATGACGCTCACCACCAAGATCAGCGGCACCGATACCGATGCTGATGCAAACAGCAGCAAGTCGACCGACTCGTCCAGCAGCAAGTCCAGCTCCAGCAAAAAGTCGAGCAGCTCCAGCAAGTCGTCCAGCTACGACGACTCCGACGATGACTACGACTCCGACTACGACGACAGCTACGACGATTCCAGCGACTACGACGATAGCTACGACGACTCCACGGACTCCGTCCCGCCCACCGAGTTCACCGACGTCGACGAGTAGCGCCGAGCGCCACAGTCTCATTGCACAAAGAAGCGCCCCGTTTCCACCAGGGAAACGGGGCACTTTCTTGTAAGCGAAACTATTTAATGTAGATCGAATCGATGATGTACTCCCAGTCGGAGTCGCCCGAAAGCGAATCGTACGATCCGAGCCACAGATTGGTCGATTTACCCACGTTGTTCGTCTTCCCGATCGTGTTAAACCCCGAGCTGAAGTGGTTGGAGATCATCAGCGTTCCCACCGTGTAGCCATCGTGGACAATCGTGTAATCGACCCACAAACCGTTCTTGACGCCACTGTACGTGCCCTGTGAGGTCTTGACGTCCCAGTCGCTCCCCCAGTCCTCAGGAACTTCGAACGTAAAGACATCGCCGTCGTAAGTACGACTCTTGCGGCTCGCCTCCGAGACGGCCGCGTTATAGCTCGCGACCGCACCGTTACGCGCCGAAGAGGCCAAGCCCGCCAGACGGTCGGCCTCGTCCTTGTCGTCGCAGCCACCCTGGCGCGCGTAATTCTGCGCCATGGTGATCTCGCCAGCCTCAACGTCCACGGCATTGATCGGATCGCCGAGCTCAAACTTGGCATTCTCGCGCAGGTCGAGCTTCTCGCCCTTCTTGAGTGCGTCGCCCAGCTTAATGCTCACCGAAACGTTGGGTACGTCCCAAATCTCGCCATCGGCACCCAAGGGCGACGCGGCCACTGCAAGGCTGTAGCTGCCCTGCATGAGCTTGATACCGTTGCCCTCGCTGTCGACATAAAAGACCGTATCCACGTCCTTGCCGTCAACGTCGGTTCCCGTCACGTGCACCGGCAGCTTGGTAGCGCCGGTATCGGTATCCCACTGCATGCCGGTCGCCGTGATGCGCACCGGATGCTTGGAGTGCCTGACGGCCTCTTCTTCCTTCTTCTTTTCGATGCGCTCGATCTCGGCCTGCTGCGGACGATATACCCCAAAGTAATAGCCGGCGCCGCCACCCGCAAGGATAGCCGCCAGCACGCCAACGGTGATCAGCGCAGCCTTCTTGCCGTTCTTCTTGGGGCCCTGCGGACCAGGACCGCCTGCACCCATGTCGTAGACACCCGGCACGTCGACCGGCGGCATATAGGGCGGCAAGTCGCTGGCGCCCGTTACAGAAGCAGGCTGCCCATAGCCCTGCTGCGTCTGACCAGGCTGCTGATACGACGGCTGCGCCGGAGCGGCATCAGCAGGCCCAAACTCCTCCATAGGGGCACCGCAGCTGGTGCAGAAGTGCTGGCCGTCGGGCACGTACGAACCGCATTTAGTGCAAAACATAAGGTTCTCCCTTACAACAATTCCGTTACTCAGAGTGTAACCCGCGCTCCGCCCCACAACGTTGCGCAACAATTGCCACGCCATAGCAAAAGGCCCCGCGGAAGATCCGCAGGGCCTACGATAGTCTCCTGTAAACGGGGCCGAGTCTAGCCCGCCAGCAGGCGTATCGACGAAATTAGTCCTCCTTGAGGACAAAGGAGCACACCAGGCCGGCAGCCGAGAAGATGAGCGTGAGGATGGCGCCGAATGCAGGCTGGATAAACGGCTTGATGGACGCGATGATTCCGGCCGTGCTGCTGCCCATCGAGGTAAAAGCCGAAACCAGGTTGCTCTCGACCTGACCGTTAACTACAAAGGACGCGATCACGCAGATCAGCGAGATGGCGGCAGTGGCGCCAAAAGCGGCAAGAAGAACGACGTCGTTCTTCTTGACAAACTTGAGGACGACGCCGGCAATCAGTGCAGCCAGGCAGGCAACCCACAGCACAAAGAAGATGGTAAGGACGTTGGCCGCCAGATTAATGGAGCCCACGGCGCTCTGGGCCTGCTGCAGTGCCGGAAGATCGGCATAGCTCGACATCTGCGTAATATAGGTATTGGCCGCCGATGCGATACCACGCAGGCTACCGGAAAGGCTAAAGACGTGCGGCATATCGAACGAGGTGTTGATGAATGCCTTGAAGGCGCCACCCAGCTGCTGCTCGATCATAGCGGTGCTCGAGCCGCTCGCAGACTGCTGCAGGGCATAGTCGAGGCCCTTGTCGGCAAACGGCAGCGAGACCCACGGCTGGAACATGCAGACGAACGATGCCACGGCGCCGCCAAGCATGGCGAGGGAACGCTTGCCAAAGCCCGTCGCCGCCGACAGTGTACCCTGGAAGTTGGAACCGGAGCTGCCAAGCCCGTGATGCGCGGAGGATGCAGGTGCGGGCGCGGCAAAAGGCTGCTGCGGAGCCGGAGTCTGACGGGCAGGAGCTGCCTGAGGCGCAGAAGAAGCACCGGCCATAGACTGACCGCAGTTGCCGCAGAAGACGGCGCCATCGGGCTGCTGGGCTCCACAATGAGGACAGAACATTTCATTCCCCTTTCTTAAGGGAGCGGCCGGGCTCGATACCGCGTCCGCTCGTTCACCTTTGACAGTTAGAATCATCCGTCCAAAAACTCGAAAGTTGTTGCGCAACATGGAAAGCGACGGCAAGTTTTTTACCTGCCGTCGCTCGTCTACAACGTTTTACCTGGTACAGACCGTTATCCGTTAACGAATCTCGACCGTAAAGACCTCATTGCCCATCTTGAGCTTATCGCCGTTCTTGAGCTTGACGAGCTCGCCGGGCTCAAGACGGTTGCCGTTGATGCACGTGCCGTTGGTAGAGTTCTTGTCCTCTACGGCAAAGCACTGGCCCGTGTAGCGCACCAGCAAGTGCACGCGCGAAATAGCCGTGTTGCCCTCGATGCGGACATTTGCCGCCGAGCCCTTGCCCACCGTGGCGGGGAACTCGGTAATGTCATAGCGGGTGCCACGCTCGCGGATCAGCGCCATACGCGGGCCATAGGCAGAGCGAGGCACATCGGAGGCGATGCGGGGCAGCTCCGAGGACGACGGATGATCCGAGGATGCCATAAGATCGTCGAGCACCGTCACGCCCGTACTGGGACGGTTGTAGACCGCATTGGGCTGGTTGTAGCCGGCAGCCGGCTGGTTAGCGCCTGCCACAGGACCACGGGGAATCACCACATTACCGTTGGCGCCGGCAGGAGCGGCCGTAGGGGCAGCGGGATGCGAGCCGGGACGCACGGCAGGACCGGCGTCCGGGATGTTGGACGGACGGTTGTGCGAGGTACGGGCGGGACGCTGCACCGGCTGCTGAGGATAGGCGCCGGCAGCGGGACGACCAGCCTGCGGCATCGGAGCCGCAGCGGGGCGCTGAGCGCCCATGCCCGTCTGCGCACCAGGCGCCTGCACGGGGCGCTGCTGCTGAGCAGGAGTACGAAGCGTGGCCGCGGCGGCGGCAGAGGCGCCACCGGGCATGTATTTGGCAAGCTCAGAGCCGCACTTTAAGCAAAACTTGCTGGTATTGGGGTTGTTGTATCCGCAGTGACCACAAAACATGATGGGTCCTTTCCGGCGCCAGGCGCCTTATTGTGCGATCTTGACGAGCTTGGGGTTCTCGGCCGAGGTGTCGAGCGCCCAAAGCGTAGAAGACTTGCCACTATTATCTGCTACAAAGAGCGTCGTGCCGTTGAGCCACAACGCCGAGGTTGAAGGATCGAGGTCGAGTCCGGCCTTCTCGGCAACCTTGTCGTAGTCACTCGAAAGGCCCGAGCTCGCATCGATCCAACCGAGCTCGCCTCCCGAGAGTACGAGCGCGCAACCGTGGCTATTGGCCCACAGGCGGCCCGCATCGGCATAAGCGTCAAACGAGCTAAACGTACCGCCCTGGGTGCAGCGCGAAAGCGTGGTGTGCCCATCGGTGCCCGTCAGCACGGCATAGAGCGTGCCCTCGCCAAAGAAGGCATTCTTGAGCTGCTCGGAGCCGGCAACGTACGAACCAAAGGGACCGTGCGTCTCTTGCGGATGCTCTGCCTCGGCCTCGGCATTCTCCTGCTCAAGCGTAATCTCCGCAGCAGACGAAACGTCGGCAAGCGTCGCCTCGCACACGGTCCAACCCGTATCGGTGGCAACCACCACATCGCAATGGGTGTCATCGGCAAACAGCCAGGCGCTCGATGCCGGCTGGGCGGCCACCAGGTGCGCCGCGTCCTTGTCGAGACGCCACACACAGGCCTTGCCGTCCTTGAGCGTCATGGCAACGGCGGTGCCATCGCGAACGACAAGCCCCTCAACATCGCCCTCGAGTGTCGCCACCGTCTTGACCTTGACCTTGGACTTGTCCTTGCCGCCCGCCTGCTTGGCGCACTCGGAAACGTCCTCAATCTTCATGACGCTGGCACCATCCGCATAATACAGATCGCCGTCACAAACGTTCAGGTGCTTCGCGGTGGCCTTGGTAAGCACAGTCGCATCCACGGCTTTGGTGCCCGAAGCCTTGCGCGCCAGGATATGCGAGCCATCCGCCCAATACAGATACGAGCCGTCGCACACCATCGCGTCGCCGCCCAGGCCCGCCTTGGCTTGCGCCTTAATCTTGCGGTCGCCGCCCATAAGGTCGAGCTTGCTTTCGGACTTCTTCTTTTGGGCCGAGACATGCTGCGCCTCGCGCTTAAGATCCTGATCGCCCTTCCAAGCCACGCCAACGCCCACGACCACCGCAACAACCAGCACGGCAGCAACGGCAATCGCGATCTTTTTCGCCAGCGGCTTGCGGACCGCGGCGCGTGCGTTATCCAGATGAGGCGTCATGAGCGGGACCGCAGCGCCCTTACCAGCAGAGGCATTGGGGTTGACCCCCGCATCGCCATCCAGGTTATCGAGCGAGAACAGCGCGTCCTCCCCCGTCGGAACCTGTGCGGCAGGGTTTGCGGCCAGCGCGGAAGTCTTCGCAAACCGTCGGCCAGGCTTCTTCGAGGGCGACTCGTCGGCTGGCTCAGCAGCGGCCGCAGCAACATCGGCCACCCCGCCAGCGCCAGCAGCATGCGACCCAAGGCCCACCGCAGCATCCTCGCCCGCACTCAGCGGCGCCCCGCAAAACGGGCAGCAACGCATTCCCTCATCGACCGGCTGTCCGCAAAACGGGCACAGTGCCTGTTTGGAACTCATCGATCAATCCTTTCCTAACAAAAATGGCGCCCCGCCCAGCAGTGGGGCAAGGCGCCGTAAAGCTCACAGATGCACAAGCGTCTTGCGAAGAGCTTACTTCTCCTCGTTCTCCTTGCGCTTCTTGGCGACGACCATGTAGATACCGCCAGCGACGACAACGATCGCGACGATGGTGCCAACCATAAGCGGCAGGTTGTTCATCCACAGAACGAAGGAGTCGTTGGTGACGAGCACGCCCGTGGCCTTAAGCTCCTTGGACTTGTTGCCCGCGGCGTCCCAAGCGACAACGGTGACGTCCTGCTTAGAGGAGCTGCCGTCGAGCGTGAACTCGCGGATCGGGCTCTTCTCGAGCTGGTCGGCCGTGAAGGTTGCCACGGTCTTGCCGTTCACCTTGATCTGAGCCTTCGAGAGCTTGAGGTTGTCCTCGAAGCTCACCTTGGCCTTGTGCGAGGACTCCTCGTACTTACCGTTGGAGGCAAGGTCGACGAAGGAAGCAATGGGCGCGGTGTCGTCAACGGCGAAGTTGATCTCGGCCGCAGCGCCGGACTTCTTGGCGTTCTTGCCCTCCATGGTGTTCTCGGAGGAGTTGCCAGCGGCGTCCTCGCTGTGGAACAGCACGCGGTACGCGCCGTCCTTGTCGTAGTTGGACTTGCTGACGGTGTAGTTGTACTCGCTCCAACCGCTCGACGTGTCGGAATCGGTGGTGTAGTTGTCACCGCTCTTGAGCGTGGTGTTCTTGGTGTCGCGGGTCAGCTCGACAGAGGTCTTGTTGTCATCAAGGCCGGACGGGTTGATCTCGGTCACCTTAACATCGGTGGTCTTGGAGCTCTTGAGGTACTGGTCGAGCATCTTGCCGGTGTTATCGGAGATGACGTAGGTCGAACCAAAGCGGTTGACCGACCAGGTGACGGCCTCGGACTCGGTGTTACCGGCCAGGTCGATAGCCTGAACGGTCAGGGTATAGACGCCATCGTTGCCCTTGGTCTTGGCCGGGTTGAGGTAGCTCACGGACTTGTCGGTAGCCGAGGTGTTGATCGCGGCGCCCGCATAGGGGTTCGGATCGTCCTTAGACAGCGGGTAGCTGATCTTGGAAACCTCGATAGAGGTGCCATCGGCAAGGTTGGTGTCGTGAACGGCAGCGGTCGGGGCGACCTCACCGGCGTAGGCCGTGCGGTTGACGACATTCTGGATGTCGATCTTGGGCTTGATGGTGTCGATCACGAACTCAGGCGAGGTGTAGGACTCGGACTTGTTGGAAGCCAGGTCCTCACCGGAGACGGAGAGCGTGTAGACGCCCTGGCCCGGGAAGGTCACCGTAGCGGTGTGGGTATCGCCGTTGCTGGACCAGCCACCGATCTGGGCAGGAGTAGCCTCGTCACCGTTGCCGGCAGAGACCGGAGCCTCGATCTTGAACAGGTTCGGATCGAAGTTGTGCTCCTCAACCGTAATGGTAGCCGTACGAGCAGCGTTGTAATACTTACCATTCTGAGCAGCCTCAGTGTTCCAAGACACATTCAGCTTAGGAGCGGTCTTATCGATGGTGAAGGACTCGCCGTCGACTTTCGCCCCACGGCCAAGGAGGTCTTTAACATTGATGTTCGAGACCTCATAGTCTCCGTCAGCAGTGAACTCAACCGTAGCGACCCAGACATCAGACGAATCCGAAACACGCGTAAAATTCTCGGGCTTAAGAGTCTGCCAAGAAGCACCGTCTTTCGTCACACTCGTCATGACAAGATCGGGCATATATTCCTGCATGTAGTCAAAGAACGGCGCATTAATAGTAACCGTTAGGGTGCGATTCGTGTTGTAGTACTTGCCATGAGAAGCCGCAGAAGTATCCCAAGAAGTTGAAATCGTCGGAGCAGTTGTCTGCGACATCAATTCGGCAACATCGATATTTGTCGCCGCGCTGTTATATTTCAAGTTCTCGCTCTTGTTGCCGGCGTTATCGGTCAAATCAATGCCAATTGAACTCACAGCCACCTTTGAGTCGGCATGGATGGGGAACTCGTACTTGTTTCCACCGCTTTCATTCTTGCCCGTACTACTCACGGTTATATCTTGCGGGTCAACAGTGGTGCGGCTGCCCTCCTCATCATACTTCGCACGAACCTTATTCATGCCGGATGAAACACTGGTCGGATCGCCCTCTGACGCAAAGAACTCGACGCTCATGTTCTCAGCGACAAGAACGGATAGGTCTTTTGTCTTGCCCTTCTTTTGGATCTTCGTCGCACCTTCAGGAACGGCTTTAAAGGCAGTTAGGGTCGGCTTGGTGTGGTCAAGCTTATACTCAGTGTTCGTAATCTTGTGGACAATACCGGTAGCATCATCCTTTACGTAAAAATCACCAGCCTGCGATCCGTCAGCAATAAGGCTAAGCTCTCGAGGGTCCGTATACGCTTTTTCGAATACAGTCCCCTTCGAAATGGCTCCATGCGATGCATCTGCTACAACACCATCAGCCCACTGAACTTTTGCCTTCTCATGAATCCAAGTCCAAGACTTGCCGTCCTTGGGTTTGGTAGTTATGGTCTTGTCGCCACTCAGGCCGGCGCCCTTAAACGACAGTTTCTGAGTAAACTCGGAGCTGCTAGTCCAATCCTGAACATCCATCGGCTTCACACTAACCGTCGGGCTGTAATCAAAAACGTAGTTGTTGAACAACTCGTCATCTTTTGACGTCAAAGACATATTGCCATATGCCAGATCGGAACCGCTTTCCGCGTTATCGTAATACGTGTCGTGATACTCTTCAGAAACCGATGCGCTCTCATAATAGTCAGCGATATTGTCACCGGTCCCGCTAGCTTTTACGGCTTCAGCAACAGCCTTATTAAGGCTCTTCAGAAGTTCCTTGTTCTGATCTTCAGCCATTCGGAAATCAATAGCATCGCCAGTGTACTTAGACAGGTCAATCGGCTTCTTGGCAATACCCTTTACGTGGACCGTGGTCGTACCGGCATCGTCCTTGCCATTCGGATACGTCCATTTAATGGTGAACGTCTTCTCGTCCTCAAAAGCCTTCTTGGGGGTAATCTGCACGGTCTTGGTCTTATCGAGACTCGTGCTCGTCGGCTTGACATCAAAGAACTCGTCGTTCGCCTTATCGCTTACGATCTCGCCTTTCAGGCCCACCCATTTGTCATCTTTGCCGTTAAATACAACGTAATCATCATGAGCCGTCTTGTAGACCAGGCCCTCAGCGTTGACATCAGCGAAAGTCGAGGAATCGATTCCCGCGTAGTACTCCTCAGTCGTAACACTAGCTGTGGAAACTGTAGACCCAACGCCGTAGCCAGAAGTAACGTCCTTAAGGGTCACATCCGCCTTAGCATCGGCGTCATTGTCGACCACTGTGGGGGTAACGGTGGTATTCGACGAGCCATTACCAGGAATAATCGTATTATTACCGTCAACGGTTCCGACTTCAATCGAGATGCCGCGATTATTGTTGTTGGTTGAACCATCAGAGTTCGAAGAGGAAGAGGTCGTCTTGGTCACCGTCTTGGTGTACTTATAACCAAAGCCCACATTTACGGAAAGCTGCGTAACCTTAAGGTTAACAGTGCCGCTGATTGCCCCATTGCTCTTAATGGTGATGCTTCCATCACCATTAACCGTGGCAACAGAGTTTGCACCATCGGTGTTATTCGTCAGCTCAACTTTGCAGGCAGTAATTTCACGAGTCATGCTGTCTTCTTTATAAACAGCATTTGAATACTCGGTCTTCTCCGTACCGTCTTCGCTCGTGACGTTCTTCTTGGGTAAGACGTTTTTATTGATGTCGGCGAGCTTGGCGTCGATTTGCTTAGACAGCGCATCCTGTCCGTTCTTCGTATAAACGAACTGATTTTTGAAGTCTTCGGAATTCTCCAGCTGATCCTTAACGAGCGCCTTAACCTGATCGGCGGAAATCGTGGCAACGGCTTCGCCGTTATCGATATGAGTGGAGAACGGCAGCGTGATGTTGGACTTGCCATCCCAAGGAGTTTTCTTGATTCCGAGATCAGCAGGGGTGACCTTTGTCTCAGTAGCCTCAGTCTCCTGGGTCGTCTGAGTCGTGCTCTCCGCATACGCGGCGGTCACGGCCTGGGCGATCGGAGTGGTGGGGATGGTCGAGGTGGCCATCACGGTGGCGAGGATCACGGCAGCAGGCTTGCGTGAGTACGCCTTAAGCTTATCGAACATAGACATAGTTCGCTTTTCCTTCCCTAGTCGTAGAGCCTATCGATAGATTGATCGGTATGGACTACTATCACATTCTGTTTGAGTATGAAGCGGAATCCGTCATCCTCGTGTTGAGCAACACCCTCGGCACCGATGTTTTCATAAACATCGCCGCTGCTGAGTACGTCAGTCTCGGATTCGGACGCCTCGGCGCCCTCGTCGAGCAGACCGGTCTCCTGCTCGGAGTCCTCGTCGGTCTCGTCGAGCAGGCCCGTCTCGCGCTCGGACTTCTCGTCCTCCTCCACGAGCAGGCCCGTAGAGCGCTCGGACTCTTCGTCGTCCTCGACCAGGACACCCGTCGGACGCTCGGAATCCTCTTCGTCCTCGGTAAGGACGCCGGTCGGTCGCTCGGAATCCTCTTCGTCCTCAACCAAAACGCCGGTCGGGCGCTCGGAATCTTCCTCGTCCTCTACGAGCACGCCGGTCGGACGCTCGGTGTCAAGATCGTCCTCGGTCAGCACCTCGGTCGGGGTCTCGCTGCCAGCGAAGCCCTCGTCGTCATTCTCGTCGCGGACGTCCTTCTCCACCGTGGCGGCATGCGCCTTGGTATGACGGGCCGATGCGGGCTCGTCGCTGATAGGCGCGACCACCGTAGTCATGTTGTCGTCGCCCTCGGGGCCCTCATACGCAATGTCGGTCACGCGGTCGTCGCCCTCGGGGCCACCCAGCACGGAGCGGGCGGGGTTGCCGGACTTTTTAGCACCGGCACCGCGCGAGCCGCGCGTCGTACGACGGCGCGTGCCCTCGCCAGATGTAGGCACGCGCTTGCCCTGGAGGAAGCGGATGGCGTTGATGACATCCATCTTCACAAACACAACCACCGCGGCGACGGCGAGCACGGCCGCGAGAACAAACGCGGCGATCGCTACGTAAAAGTAAACGTTTTCCATGTTCGCCCCTCCTTAATCCTCGGCGACGACGGCGTTGGAATACACCGTGGTGATCTTGCGCTGGACCTCGTTCTCCAGGCGCTGGATGGTCTCGTCGCGACGCTGCTCGGCATCGTCATCCTTGGGCGAGACGGACTTAAGACCCGAATCGACCTTCTTGTAGAGCTTCTCGGCCTGCGACTTCTTAATACCGGCGGCCTTGAACTTATCCATGTAGGTCTCCATGGCGTTGGAGATCAGCGCGTAGCTGTCCAGGCGCACCGTCTCGTTGGACTCGCTGGCGATCTCGTCGGCCAGGTCCTCCAGGTTGCCCCAGTACTCCTTGTACATGGAATCGGAGTCGTCGTCGGTCTTGACCGCGATGGCGATCTTGGTCGTGAACTGCGCAATGCCGTTGTAGATCTTGGCCTTGTCGCGGTTCTCGAACGACGGGTCCTCCGCGGCGTTCTTAAAGTACTCGGCAGACGCCTTGATGCGCGTGGTGCGGTTGGCGTCCTCGTCGTCCTTGCTGCCGCCATAGGAGTAGAAGTACCAGTACAGACGTCCCATCTCGTAAGACAGCTCCGAGAACCTGCTCGAATTCTCGAGCTCGGTCAGGTTCTGCTGGTACACGTCGTCGAGCTGCGCCTTCTCCTTGGTGGTAAAGGTGCCGTCGGCCTTGTAGGCATCGATGAGGCCCTCGTAGCCCTCGACGTCGCCCGGACGATAGCCAATGGCGGCAAGGTAGGCTTGCTCGGCCTTCTCGGGGGCCGACTGGGTCTGGTCGCGGCCGAGCTTCATCTGGTAGTCGAACTTCTCGGTAATCGTGGACTCGCGCAGCGCCATGCTGCCAATGCCCACGACCAGGCACACCACGCATGCGATGACACAGCCAAAGAAGGTCTTGACCTTGCGGGCCTGCTTGTCGCGGAACTCGCGGGTGAGCTCCTTGTAGATCTCCAGATCGGCAGCCAGCTCGTCACAATCCTGGTAGCGGCGGGCGCGCTCGAGCTCGCAGCACTTGGGGATGATGACGTCGGCAAAGCCCTCGCCCACGTTCTCGTTCTTGGTGTGAACGTTGGGCAGCGGGAACTCGACCGGGGGCGCCTC
>OIYV01001080.1_pt1 | contig 13621 bp, 10 predicted proteins | sample 1588251 | NCBI WGS metagenome assembly OIYV01 (sample SAMN03283282) | human gut metagenome | biome: human-associated habitat; material: feces | host: Homo sapiens | place: Peru | collected 2012
ACTTCCATAGGAATTTTTCTTGGCGCGCACAAATTTTACGATATGCTCCGCGGTAATATTTTTTGGATAAATAATCGTGTCTAATCCTAAATTGCTGACCACATCATCATAAGCAATCCGGTTTACCTTGGTAATTTGCTTTCCGTTCATCTGACTTTTTGCAAAGAGGGAAAGAAGAATGTTTTCCTCGTCAATATTAGTCAGGGCAACAAAGGACTCCGCATATTCGATTCCTTCCTCTAAAAGCACTCTGGTTTCCGAACCGTCGGCGTTAATGATGGTTGCTTTCGGTAGAAGCTGACAAAGTGCATCGCAGCGTTTTTCATCCTGCTCAATGATTTTTACATGAATTCCTGTTTGCAAAAGCTTTTTTGCAAGATAATAGCCGGTAGCGCCGCCGCCGACAATGATGGTGTCCTTCACGCGGTTGGTTTTGATGCCGATTTTTTTAAAAAAGTATGCGGCATTCTGCGGTGCGGCAACAATACTGATTAAGTCGCCGCTTTTTAAAACAAAATTACCGCCCGGAATAAAGGCGTCCTCTCCGCGTTCCACGCCACAGACTAAAACGTCACAGTTGAGCTTGACGCGGAGATCGGCAATTGCCATCTTATCCAAAACAGATTCCTGCGGAATCCGGAATTTTAAAATTTCCACACGTCCTTTTGCAAAGGTGTCAATCTGAATCGCAGTCGGAAAGCGAAGCACTCTTGCGATCTCATCGGCGGCTGTCTCCTCTGGATTAATAATCATAGCAAGTCCTAAATCGTCCTTTACCAGGTCGATTTCCCTGCTGTATTCCGGTTTGCGTACCCGGGCAATTGTCTGGCAGTTTCCTGCTTTTTTTGCAATCAGACAGGTTAAGAGATTCAATTCGTCTGAACCGGTGACTGCAATCAGAATATCTGCATTTTCAATTCCCGCCTCGGTGAGCGTTTCAAGGCTTGCACCGCTTCCCACAACTCCCATCACGTCGTACTGATTGATGGTGTCCTGCACCACCTGGTAACGCGGATCAATGACGGTAATATTCTGACCGCCCTCATGGTTCAGCTGTTCTGCGAGCTTCTGCCCAACCTTGCCGCAGCCGGCAATAATAATATTCATAGCTTGTTCCTTTCCCGTTTATATATAGAATTGAACTCATTATAAGCTTTTTTTGGCGCTTTGTCAATAGAATTTGGAAAAATTTTAATCCTGGTTCAGCTTTTCACGGGCAAGGGAGGCGAGATCTTTATGATTATAGGAATCCTGGTAAACTGCAAAGGGTTCAGATTGATCCTGTGAGGCAGCTTTCTTGTTCCGGAACTTCTCATCATCTGCCTTTGCCTGCTCCGGTGTTTTGATTCCCTGCTGATACCAGCGCTCAATAATTTTATCAATATAAGGAAAGGACAGCTTTGCAGTCTGGATGATACACTGCTCATAAGCGAGCTTTACCATTTCCTCACTCATGCCGCAATGCTCATGCCATTTATTCAGAAACTGCTCCTCATTCTGGCTCAGAGCGCGGTCGGTAATGCCCATGATTTTCCGAAGCGAGTGAAGATAGGAGGTTTTCTGCTCCTCGTTCTGTAAATATTGTTCCACAGCGTCCATGCTGTTAATTCCTTTTTCGTGCCAGGAAATTGCAACCTTTTCAATATAGTTTATATTACGCTTGTCCTTAGAGACGCAGTACTCCAAAAGCATCAGTATGACCTCGGGTGCAAATTTTAATCCGTCATAGAACCAATACAGCGTCTCCAGCTCGTTTGGAGAAAGCGGTTTTCCTAAAAGCTCCTGTGAAAGGGCAACTAAATCGGCAAGCGCCGGGTTTTCGGAAACTGCCAGCGGAGCTTCGTTTGGGGCATATGCCGGCCGGTGATCCCCGTTTTGCGTCTGCGGCTTTGAAAAATCGGCCTTTACCTGGTTTTCGCCCTGACAAAAGGTGATGACGTCATTGCATTCGGAAATCGCACCCACACTATTCCAATGCGCAAATGCCTGCAGCACGTCGCTTTCTAAAATATTCAGAGCGTTTGCAATCTCTGCATTACTGACCGACTGACCGTGGCAGGCAAGATTTAAGGCATATAAATACACCTTCACAAATATCCCGTTTGCATCCTTCATTAAATGCTCCACAAAATAGGATGAAACTGGAATAAAATCACGATTAACTGTAAATTTTGGCATAGCAATCTCCATTCCTGTGTAAAAATCTAAAATTTTCCTCGAATATCTGTTGACAGACTGAAAAAGATGTGATATAATCAAATATTGTATAATGATAATAATATGGGCTTATTTTCGTCTGCTGTAGCAATAACAACATTATAGCACACCTTTCTGGAAAAATCAAGAGCAGATTTCCAAAAGAAAATGAGAAGCGTATTTATTAGGTACAAATATGAATGAGGTGATTGATTTAATGATGCATGAGATTCAATTGGGTAAAAACACCAGACTCAGTTACTCAAAAATCAATGAGGTATTAGAAATGCCGAATTTGATTGAAGTGCAGAAAAAGTCCTATCAGTGGTTTTTGGATGAGGGACTTCGTGAAGTATTTCACGATATTTCTCCGATCAAGGATCATTCGGGGCATTTGGCGCTGGAATTTTTTGATTACAAGCTGGATTATAACTCTAAGTATTCTGTTGAGGAGTGCAAGGAGCGTGATTCCAAATATGCTGCACCGCTTCGCGTGAGCGTCCGCCTGATCAATACGGAAACCGGCGAGATCAAGGAGCAGGAAATCTTTATGGGAGAATTTCCGCTGATGACTGAACAGGGAACATTTATCATCAATGGTGCAGAACGTGTTATTGTCAGCCAGCTGGTCCGCTCGCCGGGAATCTACTATGATTTTGAGCGGGATAAGACCGGAAAGCCGCTTTATACCTCCACTGTGATCCCGTATCGCGGCGCATGGCTGGAGTATGAGACGGATCTGCAAAGCTGCATCTATGTCCGCATCGACAAGAACCGCAAGCTGCCCGTCACGTGGCTCATCCGCGCGCTTGGCGTTGAGACCAACGCGCAGATCACCGAGATGTTCGGCACGGACGCATTCCTCCACGCGACCATCGAGAAGGACACCTGCAAGACCCGCGAGGAAAGCCTTCTGGAGATGTACCGCCGTCTGCGCCCGGGCGAGCCGCCTACGGTAGACAGCGCCGTGAGCTATCTGGAAGCCCTCTTCTTCGACCCGCGCCGCTACGATGTGGCAAAGGTCGGCCGTTATAAGTTCAACAAGAAAATGGACCTCTGGAGCCGCCTGAGCGGACAGGAGCTTGCAGAGCCGGTCGCCGATCCGCGCACGGGCGAGATCCTTGCCATGCCCGGCGAAGTGCTCAGCCGTGAGCGCGCCAAGGAGCTTTCCGCGCGCGGCGTCTGCGAGGCGGTCATCACCGTAAACGGCAAGCCCCATAAGATGTTCTCGAACTACATGGTCGACATGGCGAACTTCGTGGAGTTCGACCCGAAGCAGTACGGCATCCATGAGCGCGTCAGCCGCAGCGTCCTGTTTGAGATGCTCGACACCGTTCCGGCCGACGGCTGGAAGGACGCGCTGGAGGAGCGCCGCGACGACCTGATCCCCAAGCATATCACCCGCGAGGACATCCTTGCGTCCATCAACTACCTGACGAGCGTGATCGTCGGCGTCGGCACCACCGACGACATCGACCATCTGGGCAACCGCCGCCTGCGCTGCGTCGGCGAGCTGCTGCAAAATCAGTTCCGCGTCGGCTTCACCCGTCTGGAGCGCGTCATCCGCGAGCGTATGACCGTGCAGGATCTGGACACCGTGACCCCGCAGAGCCTCATCAACATCCGCCCTGTCACCGCGGTCATTAAGGAGTTCTTCGGCTCCTCCCCGCTGTCGCAGTTCATGGATCAGAATAACCCTCTGGCCGAGCTGACCCACAAGCGCCGTCTGTCCGCTCTGGGCCCCGGCGGTCTGAGCCGTGACCGGGCGTCCTTCGACGTGCGTGATATTCACTACACCCACTATGGCCGTATGTGCCCCATCGAGACGCCGGAAGGTCCGAACATCGGCCTGATCAACTACCTTTCCAGCTATGCCCGTATCAATGAGTATGGCTTTGTGGAAGCGCCTTACCGCAAGGTCGTGCGCGAGTACGACGAAAACGGCAAGTACGTCGCCTCCCGCATCACCGATGAGGTGGAGTATATGTCCGCCGATGTCGAGGACGACTACCACATCGCGCAGGCCAAGGAGCCGGTCGATGAGAACGGCTATCTGCTCAATGCCCGCATTACCTGCCGTCACCGCGACGAGATCATCGCCGTTGACCGAGAAGTGATCGACTATCTCGACGTTTCGCCGAAGATGATGACCTCCATCGCTACGGCATTTATCCCCTTCCTCCAGAACGACGACGCGAACCGCGCACTGATGGGTGCGAATATGCAGCGGCAGGCCGTGCCGCTCATGGTCACGGAGGCACCGATCGTTGCCACCGGCATCGAGCGGAAGTGTGCCGTGGACTCCGAGGTCTGCATCAAGGCGTCGGGCGACGGCATCGTGACCCGCGTCAGCGCGGACATGATTACCGTGCGCTATGACGACGGCATCGTGACGGACTACAAGCTGACCAAGTTCGCCCGCTCCAACCAAGGCACCTGCATCAACCAGCGCCCGATCGTTACGGTCGGCGAGCGCGTGCAGTATGAGCAGGTCATCGCCGACGGCCCTGCCTGCTCGCAGGGCGAGATCGCGCTGGGCAAGAACGTGCTGATCGGTTTTGTCACGTGGGAAGGCTACAACTACGAAGACGCGATCCTCCTCAACGAGCGCCTGACGCGCGAAGACGTCTTTACCTCCATTCACATCGAGGAGTATGAGACCGAGGCGCGCGACACCAAGCTCGGGCCGGAAGAGATCACCCGCGACATCCCCAATGTCGGCGAGGATACCCTCAAGGATCTGGACGAGGACGGCGTGATCCGCATCGGCGCAGAGGTCAAGTCCGGCGACTACCTTGTCGGCAAGGTCACCCCGAAGGGCGAGACCGAGATGACGGCCGAGGAGCGCCTGCTGCGCGCGATTTTCGGCGAAAAGGCGCGCGAGGTGCGCGACACCTCTCTGAAGGTGCCGCACGGCGAGGCCGGTATCATCGTGGACGTCAAGGTCTTCACCCGCCAGAACGGCGACGAGCTGTCGCCGGGCGTGAACAAGGTCGTCCGCGTCTACATCGCCCAGAAGAGAAAGATCTCCGTCGGCGATAAGATGGCGGGTCGCCACGGCAACAAGGGCGTCGTTTCCCGCATCCTGCCGGAGGAGGATATGCCCTTCCTGCCCGACGGCACGCCGCTGGACATCGTTCTGAACCCGTTGGGCGTTCCTTCCCGTATGAACATCGGTCAGGTGCTGGAGGTTCATCTGGGCTACGCGGCGCACGCGCTGGGCTGGAAGGTGGCAACGCCGATCTTCGACGGCGCGAACGAAAAGGACATCCGCGAGACGCTGAAGCTGGCGGGTCTGCGCGAGGACGGCAAGACCGTGCTCTACGACGGACGCACCGGCGAGCCGTTTGACAATCTGGTCACGGTCGGCTATCCCTACTTCCTCAAGCTGCACCATCTGGTCGACGATAAGATCCATGCCCGCTCCACCGGTCCGTACAGCCTTGTGACCCAGCAGCCGCTCGGCGGCAAGGCGCAGTTCGGCGGCCAGCGCTTCGGCGAAATGGAAGTTTGGGCGCTGGAGGCTTACGGCGCTGCCTATACGCTGCAAGAGATCCTCACCGTCAAGTCCGACGACGTGACGGGACGTGTGAAGACCTACGAGGCGATCGTCAAAGGACACAACGTCCCGAAGCCGGGCGTGCCGGAGTCCTTCAAGGTTCTGGTCAAGGAATTGCAGTCTCTGTGCTTGGACGTCCGCGTTCTGGACGAGCACGGCGACGAGATCGAGCTGCGTGACGACGAGGACGATGATGAGCCGATCTACACCGCCGGCAACGATTCCTACGTGACCGACGAAAACGAGGTACTCTCTTCGGGCTATGCCATTGATCCGGACAGCCTGAACAGCGACGTCAACGCGATCTCTCAGATCATCGGCATGGACGATGACGAAGAAGGGGAAGAAGAGGACGATTATTCCGATGTCGGCGACGACGTCGAGGACGAGGAGGAGTAATACGATGAGTAACAAGACATTCAGCTCAATTAAGATCGGTATTGCTTCGCCGGAAATGATCCGTGACTGGTCCTACGGCGAGGTCAAGAAGCCGGAGACCATCAACTACCGCACCCTCAAACCCGAGCGCGACGGCCTGTTCTGTGAGAAGATCTTCGGGCCGACCAAGGACTGGGAGTGCCATTGCGGCAAGTACAAAAAGATCCGCTTCAAGGGCAAGATCTGCGACCGCTGCGGCGTTGAAGTGACGCGCAGCAAGGTGCGCCGCGAGCGCATGGGTCATATCGAGCTGGCAGCCCCCTGTAGCCACATTTGGTACTTCAAGGGCATCCCCTCCCGTATGGGCCTGCTGCTGGACATCAGCCCCCGCATTCTGGAAAAGGTGCTCTATTTTGCCAGCTACATCGTCACCGACCCCGGCGACGCGCCGCTGAGTAAGTGCCAGATCCTGAACGAAAAAGAATACCGCGATATGCGCGAAAAGTATGAGGACGACTTTGACGCGGGCATGGGCGCCGAGGCGATCAAGAAGCTGCTTGAGGAGATCGACTGCGAGCAGCTCTCCCACGACCTTCGCGAGGAACTGAAGTCCGCTTCCGGCCAGAAAAAGGCGAAGATCGTCAAGCGTCTTGAAGTCGTTGAGGCGTTCCGCCAGTCCGGCAACAAGCCCTCGTGGATGATCATCGACATTCTCCCGGTCATTCCGCCGGAGATCCGCCCGATGCCGCGCTGCGCCAGATGCTCGATGCCCAGCTGCCGCAGCGCGCGCAGCGACGCCTCCGTCTGCCGCGCGTCGGGGCGCTGGAGCAGGTGCAGCGTGCCGGTCGTCCCCATGAGGACGGCGTCGAGCACGTCATAGTTGAAGATCGGCTCCGCGGACTGCGGGATGTAGGCGATCTTCGCCGCCATTTCGCGGCGGCCATAGGTGCGCAGCGGCCGTCCGGACAGAAGGATCTCGCCCTTCTGCGGCGTCACAAAGCCGAGCAGGCAGCGAAAGAGCGTGCTCTTGCCCGCGCCGTTTGCGCCGAGCAGGGCGGTCAGCGTCCCCTTGGGCACGTCAAAGCTGAGATCCTGCAGCACGGGATGCTTCCCGTAGGAAAACGACAGGCCTTTCCCCTCAATTTCCACGGCGTCCACCTCCCGTCAGAAGCAGATACAGGAAGATCGGCGCGCCGACAAAGGCCGTCAGGATGCCCAGCGGCAGCTCGCCGGTGTAGGCAAGGCGCGCAATGTCGTCCACGACGACGAGAAACGCCGCGCCGAACAGCGCCGCAGCGGGCAGCAGCCGCCGATAGTCGTAGCCGAAGAGCATTCGGCAGAAGTGCGGAATGACCAGACCGATCCAGCCGATCATGCCGGAGACGGCCACGGAGGCGGCGGTCAGGAGCGTCGCGCAGACGATCACCGCCAGACGCAGCAGGCGGGTGTTGACGCCCATGGAGCGCGCCTCCTCGTCGCCGAGCGTCAGCAGGTTCATGCGCCAGCTCAAAACGAGCAGCGGCACAAGCCCCAGAGCGACGGGAAGGACGAGGAAGAGCACGTCGCGCGGCTTGATCGACGACAGGCTACCCATGAGCCAGTAGGTGATGGCGGGAAGCTGCTGCTGCGTGTCGGCGACGAGCTTCACGTAAGAGGTCGCGGCGGAGAACAGGGAGGAGATCATCATGCCCGCCAGAATGAGCGCGACGGTCTGGTTCGTGCGGCTCAGGCAGCTGACCAGATAGGCCGCCGCCACGGCCAGCAGGCCGAAGCAGAAGGCCGTCAGCGAAATGCCGAAATAGCCCGCGCCGAGCAGGATGGCCAGCGCCGCGCCGAAGCCCGCGCCGGTCGATGCGCCCAGGATGTCCGGCGAGACCATGGGGTTGCGGAACATCCCCTGATAGGAAACGCCCGCGACCGCGAGCGCCGCGCCGACGAGCGCCGCCGCCGCGATGCGCGGCAGGCGGATCTGAAAGACGACGGTCTGCGCCCCGTCGCGCCAGTTCGGCTCCACGCGGACAAAGCGGGACAGGAGCAGCCGCAGCAGCTCTCTCGGCGTAACGGAAAAGCGCCCGAGCATCCCCGAAAGGAACAGCACAAGCAGAAACACGACGGTCAGCGCGGCAAAGCGGCGGCGATAGAGGTGTGATCGTTTCATCATTTCCCGTTTTCTATGATGTAGTACTTGCCCGTGGCGGCATCGTAGTAGACCTCGCCGAGCTTTTCCATGCCGTCCGCCGCATCCTGCGGCTCGGAGGTGACGATGTCCAGCTCTTCGGGCGTGAAGGTGACGGCCTGATCGCGGTCGATCCTGCTCTGCCCGTCCGTCGGCTCGGCCTTGCCGCCCGCGGAAAGGTCAACGTTCCAGTGGACGATCAGGGCGAGCATCATGCCCACGGCAAGCACGAGCATGGCGTCGGAAAGGTTGGACAGGTAGTTCATCGGATCGACGCTCTCCTCGGAGAAGCGGTGCTTTCTTCTTCTCATCGTTTCGTTTCCCTTTCGCATACGCAGTCGCTCAGCGTCTCCAGATCGGCCATGTAGCCGTTGTACCAGCGCTTGCGCAGCGTGGTCACGACCAGACACACCGCCGCGGCGCACAGACCGGCGATGGTGGTGTCGAAGGCGGTCAGGAGGGAGACCGAGAGGGTGTGCGTGTCGCCCTGTCCCAGCGCGATGATGCCGGGGCCGAGCGGGATCAGCGTGCCCAGCAGGCCGAACATCGGCGCGAGCTTGCTGACCAGCTCCGTGCACTTGAGGATGCGGTCATAGTGGCTCTGCTCATGCTCGAGCAGGTTCTCGGCAAGGCTTCTGCGCAGCTCGTCCGTAAATTCGGGATGGCGCGTCAGCTCGATGAGCATCGCCTTCTGCCGCCGGTTGAGCAGGCTTTCGCGGATCGTCGCCTCCGGATCGGTCTGCGGCGCGCGCAGCCGGTCGAGCAGCGGGGGAAGCGCCTGCTTCATATGCCGCCGCTCCGTGAAATACTCGCACAGGAGCCAGCCGACGGAAAACGCGGCAAAGGCCAGCACAAGGACAAGGAAGATCACGTCGGGGAGCTCCATCGCGCGCGCGACGGCGCGCAGAACGTCATGAAACACGGAAGTCATTTCTCTTTCCTCCCATTGGAATAGTAGCGCAGCGCGCTCAGCGCGCCAAGAACGGCCAGCGCGAGCGCTCCCGCGCCGGTCAGAAGCAGCAGGCGGCCGTCATCCTCCTGCGGCACGGTAAGCCGGGTCACGGGGTGCGACACGGCCGCCGCGCTGCCGTCGCCGCCGGTCTGCGCGTCGTCCTGCCTGCCGCCGGCAAGCTGCGCGGCCAGCGCGTCGCTCAGGGCATACATACGAACCGGCTCCTCGGTCGGCTCCGTCGGTTCGGTCGGCTCCGGCGGCTCCGGCGGCTCCGGCCTGCCGTTCTGCGTCGGGCCGCTCGGCCCCACGGGGGCTTCGGTCGGCTCGGTGGGCGACGGTTCGCCGCCGTTCGTGCCGCTGCCGGTGTCGCCCGTCGGCTGCGCGGTCGGCGGCTCCGTCGGCTCCGTCGGTTCGGTGGGCGCGGGATCATGCGTGCGCACCTCCGTGCGCTCCGCCATCGCCGCGCCGCCGAAGAGGAACGACAGCTCCGCGCTGCCCTCGGTGTGCACCGTGTAGGTGAGCGTCACCGTGGCAAGGTCGGAAAACTCCGCATCCGGCGTCACCGTAATGCCCGTGATCTCCAAAACGGAGCTGTCCGACGAGGAAATGTTCAAAAACTGCGCCAGCGCGTCGCGCAGCGCCTGCTGCCCCACGGAGACGCGGAAGGCGACGCTGTGCGAGCCGATCTCGCCGTCAAACTCCGGCAGCTCGTCGCACACCTTCGGCGCGCCTTGCAGCGTGATGTAGAGCGTGTGCGTATATTTCGCGCTCTGGTTCGTGCGGCACTCCATCGGATAGGACTGCCCGAAGAGCAGGCGGAAGCGGTTGCCCGTGCCGAGCGAGGCGTAGTTCGGCGCGGTGTGCTCCGTGCCGATCTCATAGCTCACCCAGCTGTCCTCCAAGGCCAGCATCGGCTGCACCGTCCGGCAGTCGCCCCACGCTTCGTCCGCGTTATACTCGACAAAATTGCCCGCCTCGTCATATACGGGGCGGATGTGCGCGGCAAGGTCATTAAAATAGTAGCGCTCCGTGTAAAACAGATCGGCGGCGGTGAAGGAGGTGAAAAAGCCCACGTCCTGATCCTGCGTGTAGAAGGCGATGCTCTGCACGTCGCCGCTGTAAACACCGGCGTAGTCGAGCAGATCGGTCAGGTAAAAGCCATAGGCCGAGTCGATCACCGTGCGGTAGTCGCCGTCCGTCCCGCTGCGGAAGAAGGAATAGGCGTTTTGATAGAGGGGCAGGGCGTTATAAAGCTCGCTCCAGTGGTAGGAGCCGACCTGCACATACCGCTCCGTTTCCATGCCGAAGTAGCCGACCTTGACGGTCAGCGTATCCGTCACGGTGCCGGCCGCACGGGCGCGCGGCGGTATCAGGCACAAAAGCAGCAGCAGGCACAGCGCGAGGAACCGTTTCATATCGCAGCTCCTTTCAGGACTTCAGGGTCGAGCGCGAGAGCATCTCCCGCGCCTCTTCTTCCGAGAGCGAATAGTGCCAGAACAGCGCATAGAAGCGCTGCGCCTGCTGCACCATGTCGTAGTCAAACAGCTCCGGGTACAGGAGGTTTCCCAGCCAGTAGATGCCCAGCACGCGGTTGACCGACGGCGGCGAGGACATCCAGTCGTAGGGAAGGTTCGGGATCTCGTAATACGCGCCGTTCTTCACGGCGGTCAGCTCCGACCATTCGCTTCGGGCAAGCGTGTCGTAGGGACCGCCCGCCGACAGGAGGATCACGTCGGGGTCGCAGAGATAGACCTGCTCCAAATTGACCGTGGTGCCGCCGTTGCGGTTGCTGATCTCGTCGCTTTGGATCGCGTTGACCGCGCCGACGACGGCAAGGATGTCGGCCTGCACGGAGCCTTCGGCATTGCAGGCAAGGCCGGTCGAGCCGGTGCCGAACAGGACGCGCTTGCGCTCGGCAAGCGGGATGCGCGCGACGTTCCGCTCCGCCATGCGCAGCGTCTCCTCAATATAAGAGGCCAATTCCTCCGCCTGCTCCTCGCGCCCCAGCAGGACGCCGAGCTTGCGGTAGGCCTCGGGCATTTTTTCCAGCGTCGCCTCGATGAAGACCGTCGGGATGCCCGTCTGCTTCTGAATGCCGCGCATATCGTCCGCGATGCTCTCCTTGGCGTCGCCGAGGTCGATGATGATCTGCGGGCGGGCGGCGATGAGCGATTCCATGTTCAGGTTCGCCTTGCTGCCGTAGAACTGCCCGAAGGTGGGAAGCGTCCACATCTGCTCCGGAAAATACGGCATCTGCGCCGTGCTGGGGCTGCTGGCAAGCCCCACAAGAAGCTCCGGCGCGAGCGTCATGAGGATCATCTGCGCCGTGGAGCCGCTGGCCGCCACGCGCGTGATCTCCGCCGGAACGGTCACGTCGCGCCCGCAGTCGTCGGAGAACACCGTCGTGTCCGCACCCTTCAGCGGGTCGTAGGACGGCGCGGCGCGGCAGGCGCACAGGAGGAGCAGCGCAAGGCTGAGCAGCAGGGCGAGCGTTCGTTTCATGGAATGCCTCCGTTCAAAAAAAGCACGGATAACCAGAGGTTATCCGTGAGCATACTTCCACCATAGTAAAATCACAGACTTCCTTCTCAAAACACGGAAGGCCGCACTGTTTCCGGCGCGACCCTTTGTACCGACGGTACCGGATGCCGACCCTTGGCGGACCGCTTTAGGTTCGGCATCTCCGGAAATCAATTCTATGATACAATGCGCCCTACGAAAAAGCAAGCGATTTTTTCTTGCATTTTCCCGCGCCGACTGGTATGTTAAAATGGGAGCGCCGGAGAATGCGGCGCGGAAAGGGGCGCTTGGCATGATCTTCTACACGGCGGATCTGCACCTTGGCTATTTCCCCATCCTGCACGACACGGCGCGCCCGTTTGCGAGCGTCGAGCAGATGGATCGGGTGCTCATCGACAACTGGAACGCGCGCGTCGGCAGGGACGACACGGTCTACATCGTCGGGGACTTTTCCTACAACGGCGGCGAGGCGCCGACGCAGTATCTTTCGCGCCTGAACGGCACGCTCCACCTGATCCGCGGCAACCACGACACGGGACTGCGCAACGCGGAGCGCCTGCTGGACTACTGCCGGAGCGTCACCGATTTTTTGGAGATCGACGACGGGGACTGTCACATCCTCCTGTGCCACTACCCGATCCTGCACGAAAAGGGCGGCTATATGATCCACGGCCACATCCACAACCGGCGCAACCATGCCTACGAGATCCTCAAGACGCTGCCCCGCGTGCTCAACGCCGGAACGGACATCAATTTCTACAGGCCTGTCACGCTGCAGGAGCTGATCGAAAACAACCGAAAATACTACAGCGAGGAATATCCGCAGCTCTTCCCGATCCCGCCCGAGCCGGATCGGAACGCGCCCGGGCGGATGCCGCGCAGGCCGGATTTCCGGCCGCTGCCGCAGCGAAAGGAGAATACGCTATGAAAGAACCCAAGGGCGAGATCCGCTCGGTCGGAAAGGCGATGGAGCTGCTGGAGCTGTTTTTCGCGTGGCGCAAGCCCATGAGCCTCCAGCAGCTGGCCGAGGCGACGCAGTACCCCAAGAGCACGGTGCACAGCCTGCTTGCCACCCTGCGCGAATACGGCGTGGTCATGCAGGAGGAGAGCGGGCGGTACTATCTCGGCGCGCGCCTTTACGAATACGGCTGCGCCGCCGCCGCCTCGTGGGACGCCGCCGCGCTGGCGCGCCCGCGGCTGGAGCATCTGGCCGAAAAGCTCGGCGCGAGCGCCTTTATCTCCCTTATGGAAAACGGCTATGTGATCTCCTTTGACCGCTGCACGCCGCACAGCGGCAGCGGCTATCAGATCTTTCCGGAGGTCGGAACGCGTCTGCCGCTGCACGCCACGGCGCAGGGCAAGCTCCTGCTCAGCACGCTGAGCGACGCGCAGGTGCTGCGCCTGCTCAAGCGCTACGGGATGGCGCAGTTCACGCCCCATACCCTGACCGATCCGGAGCGCTTCCTTGCGCAGCTTGAGCGGATCCGCACGCAGGGCTACGCCGTGGAGGACGGAGAATATAAGATCGGCCTGCGCACCGTCGCCGCACCGGTCTGCGACTATACCGGCGCGGTCAAGTACGCCCTCGGCGTCGTCGGCCTCTTCCGCCGGATCGACAGCGTGGAATTTCGCCGCGCCGTCGAGCTGACCGTCGCGCAGGCGAAGCTGCTGTCCGCCGACCTGCGCTACCGGCCGGAGCCAAACGGGAAGTAAAGACCAAAAGCGCTTTACGGATGCGGGCATACCGCTTGCCGGTGCATGACAGCGGTCAAGACTTATCAAGACTCATAAAGTTTCCGCCGCACCCAAGCTCCCTCTGACGAGGGAGACGGTTGCGAGC
>OIYV01001081.1_pt1 | contig 13614 bp, 14 predicted proteins | sample 1588251 | NCBI WGS metagenome assembly OIYV01 (sample SAMN03283282) | human gut metagenome | biome: human-associated habitat; material: feces | host: Homo sapiens | place: Peru | collected 2012
AATTTATATAATAATATATATTAAATTGTAAAAAAATTAAATTTATATGATTTTAAAAATTGGTTAAAAAAATCGTGCAGATTTTAAGATTTCCCTAGGGAAATTTAAAGAATCTGTGCGTTTTTTTGTGCAGATTTTAAGAATCACGTTTTTGCATTACTTTACTTAATTTGATAAGGTTATTTTGGGCCCATTAATTAACAGAAATGGAGGTGAAATTATGAATCGTGAACGTGTTTTATTAAAAGATAAAGTTGTAAAAAAACTTCTTAATAGCGAAAATCCTACTTGTAGAGAATATCTAGTTAGATTAATTGATAAGCATGGATTTGATATTCTAAGAACTAATGAAAATAAAAGTTATAGTTCTAATGAAAAAGAAAGAATTTTATCTATTAACCCTACTGCAAATGTAGAAACCTTTGCAGAATTTTTTATGCCAGGCAATTCAGAAATTTTGAATAACTCCATTACATACATTGTTGATGCAATAGATACTGTTACAGCAAAAATAGAATTAGTTATGCAAGCCGAAAAACTTAATGTTCCCATTATTTCTTCTATGGGAACTGGAAACAAACTAAACCCACGGTTTGTTTGAAATTACAGATATTTATAAAACTCAAGTTTGCCCTCTTGCTAAAGTCATGAGAAAGGAATTAAAAGCTAGAGAGATTAAACATTTAAAGGTTTTATATTCTAAAGAAGAACCCATTAAAAATGGCGTTTTGGGCGATAATGGAAAGCCTATTCCTGGTAGCATTGCTTTTGTACCTTCTGTTGCAGGCTTACTAATTGCAGGTGAAGTTATTAGAGACATAATTAAATAACATTGGTTAAAACTTCCTTTGATTTTTGTTTAATTTTATGTTAACATAATCTTAGGAGGTTTTACTTATGATGAAAATTATTAATGAATTTAAAGAAATTGATATTTCAATTATAAATATTATGAAAAATGGATTTAAGTTTTCCCTAGTACTTAGTTTATTTGCTTCTTACATATTATATTTTTACATTCAAAACCCAATTTCACACACAGTTTTTGAAATTGGTTATTTATCTCAAAAAGTAGCACTTATGTTTTTTGTATGCTTTTTTACTGGAGCTTTTGTATTTGATAAGGTTAAGAAAAATATTATCTAATTTGTATATTATGGTAACTTGTGGTATAATAATAGTGTTCCGCTATTTTAGCAAAAAATATATTTGAGGAGGTCTCATCATGCGGATTAAACCTATGAACTGCGATGTTTTTTGTATTGGCGATTTCACCTTTCGAGATGATGTTGTTATTACAGGAAATTTCTATGCAGAAGGAAATGTGTTCGTAGAAAGCCTTGAAGCTGGCGAGGATATTATAATCCACGCCCCAAAGTATATTAAGTCTGATACCATCCTTTCTGTTGAAGGCAGTATTGATCTTAATACAAACCATCTCGAAACTAGTCGCATTTATGCTGGTAATGGTAGTCTTTCTCTTCAAGTCAACACTCAAAGTTCTGATTATGTTATGTTAGATACTTATATTGACTATAGTTTAGATGAAGCTTGCCCTTACTGCACTTTAAATTGTGACTGTGAAAACTGCCGTTGTAGTGATTTTAGCTTTTGCCAGGGAAAATGTTCTAACTGTTCATTTGACCCACCATGTGCATTAAAGGACTGTTGTAGTTTTGCATTTGCTTGTGATGACCCTTATGAAGATGTTTTAGACATTTTAGATGAATTAGAACGTCGTGGAATTCTCAGCAATTTAGATGATGCTACACTTATTGAAATCATTAACGTAGAACTTTCAGATGACAACTATGGTGATGAATTCGATGGAGATGATTATTATGGTGATTTGGATGACACTGATTCTGATAATGAAACATAATTAATCCTCAAAAAAAATCCCTCATAATCGAGGGATTTTTTCTATTTATTTAGCTCTTCTAAGAACATTTTATTTAACATTTGAGGATTAGCTTTTCCTCTAGTTTCCTTCATTGCTTGGCCTACTAAAAAGCCTAAAGCTCTATCTTTTCCAGCTTTAAAATCTGCAATTGAAGCAGGGTTTGCTTCAAGAATTTTTGTAACAACTTCCTTTATTGCTCCTTCATCTGAAATTTGTATCCAACCTTTTTCTTTTATTATATCCTCTGGGTCTTTTGGATTTTCAAACATTTCCTCTAACACTTGTTTTGCAATTTTAGAGCTAATTGTTCCTTTATCTATTAATTCTACAAGCTTTCCAAGGTCTTCTGCTTTAAATGGAATGTCGTTTGGTTCTTGTTCTTTTTCATTTAAAATTCTTGTTATATCTGTCATTATCCAGTTGCTTACTGCTTTAGGATTATGGCATTTTTCAGTTGCTTTTTCAAAAAGGTCTGATAGATATTTTGATGATGTAAGAATATTACTATCATATTCAGGTAGTTTAAATTCTTTTATATATCTTTCCTTTCTGCTTTCTGGCATCTCTGGTAATGTTTTTTTGATGTTTTCTATCATTTCATCAGAAATTTTTATAATTCCCAAATCTGGTTCTGGGAAATATCTATAATCTTGGGCATTTTCTTTATCTCTCATTGAAAAAGTTTTGCCTGATACTTCGTCCCATCTTAGTGTTTCTTGGTATATCTTTCCACCTTGTTCTATAACTTCTACCTGGCGCATAGCCTCGTATTCTATAGCTCTTGTAATTGACCTAAATGAGTTCATATTCTTCATTTCAGTTCTTGTTCCAAATTCTTTATCTCCTTTTTTTCTAACTGAAACATTGACATCGGCTCTTAAAGAACCTTCCTGCATTTTGCAGTCTGATACTTCAATATATTCAAGGATTGATTTTAATTTTTTCAAATAGCTTTCTACTTCTTTAGTACTTCTCATATCAGGTTCTGAGACAATTTCTATTAATGGAACTCCACTTCTGTTTAAATCAACTAAGCTTCCTCTTCCAAATTCATCATGATTTAATTTTCCAGCATCTTCTTCTATATGAATTCTAACTAACCCTATTTTTTTAGGTCCATCTTCTGTTTCAATTTCTACATAACCTTTTGTGCAAAGTGGCATATCAAATTGAGATATTTGGTATGATTTTGGAAGGTCTGGGTAGAAATAGTTTTTTCTATCATTTTTGCTTATTCTTGCTATATCACAATTTGTAGCAAGTCCGGCTTTAATGGCATATTCAACTACTTTTTTATTTAATACTGGTAGTGCTCCTGGCATTGCCATACAAACTGGGCAGCAGTGTGTGTTTGGCTCTCCACCAAATTCTGTAGGGCATGAGCAGAATATTTTAGTTTTTGTTGATAATTCTGCATGTACTTCTAGTCCTATTACAACTTCATAATCTTCTCTTAACATATTTTCCTCCTAATTTTTAAATGTTGGTTTATGATTTTCTCTAAATTTAACTTCCTGCTCATAAGTATAAGCTGCTTGTATTATTGTTTCTTCTCCAAATGGTTTTCCTATTAATTGAAGTCCTATTGGTAATCCAGCTTTATCTACTCCACATGGAATTGAAATTCCTGGAAGTCCAGCAATATTTACTGAAACTGTACACAAGTCTGCTAAATACATTTCAAGTGGATTATTTGATTTTGTTCCAATTTCATAAGCTACAGTTGGTGATGTTGGAGTTAATAATAAATCATATTTTTCAAAAAGTTTTGCAAATTCTTGTTTAATAATAGTTCTAACTTTTTGAGCCTTTTTATAATAAGCATCATAATATCCTGATGATAATACATAAGTTCCAAGTATTATTCTTCTTTTTACTTCTGCACCAAATCCTTCTGTTCTTGAATTAACAAAAATATCGTTTAGGTTTGAATAATTTTTAGTTCTATAACCATATCTTATTCCATCAAATCTTCCTAAATTTGAGCTTGCTTCTGCACAGGCAATAATGTAGTATGTTGCTAATGCTTCATTTGCAATATCTAATGTACATTCTTCTACTGTTGCACCTAAGCTTTTATATTTTTCCACTGCCATTTCTATTGCGTTTCTTACTTCTGGATTTATTCCTTCTCCTAGGAATTCCTTTGGAACACCAATTTTGAATTTGCTAACATCTTTAACTAAACTTTTTGTATAGTCCTTTTTAGGTAAGTTTTCAGATGTTGAATCTTTTTCATCAAATCCAGCTAAAACATTTAATAATATTGCACTATCTGTAACATCTTGTGTAATTGGTCCTATCTGGTCTAAAGAAGATGCAAATGCAACTAATCCATATCTTGAAACTAGTCCATAAGTTGGTTTTAAACCAACAACTCCACAAAGCGCAGCTGGTTGTCTAATTGACCCACCTGTGTCTGAGCCTAGTGCCCATGGAACCATTTGGCTGGCTACTGCTGCAGCACTTCCTCCACTAGATCCACCTGGTGCCATCTTTAAGTTCCAAGGGTTTCTAGTTACCTTAAATGCAGAGTATTCTGTTGAAGCTCCCATAGCAAATTCATCCATGTTAAGCTTTCCAAGGCTAAGTACACCTTCATTATTTAATTTTTCAACAACTGTTGCATTATATGGTGCAACAAAGTTTTCAAGCATTTTAGAACTGCAAGTTGTTTTTACCCCTTTTGTGCACATATTGTCCTTAATTCCTATTGGAATACCAGCTAATTTTGATTTTGTTCTATCGACACTTTCAGCTTGTTTTAAAGCTTCATCTGCTGTAACTGTAACAAATGCTTGTACATCTTTTTCTTTTTCATCTATTCTTTTTGAATAACTTTTTATAATATCCTCTGATGTTATTTCATTTTTTTCAAGTTTTTCCATTAATTCATGTACTGTTAATTCATAAAGTTCCATCTTTTCCTCCTTAAATAACTTTTGGAATGCTGAACATATTGTTCTGTTTCTCTGGTGCATTTTGCAATAAAGCTTCCTTATCTTCAAATTCCTTTATTTCATCTTCTCTAAACATATTCACATTATTTGTACTTCCAATTGTCTCACTTACATTATCAGTATCAACACTGTTTACAATATTAGCAAAGTTCAAAATATCTTGAAGATTCTTTCTATACTCCTCAATCTCATCTTCCCTAATATTCAAAGCAGCAAGTTTTGCAATATGCAAAATTTCCTCTTTTCCTACTTGCATAAACCTTCATCCTCTCTTCTTTTTAATGTAAATAATTATATAACTTTTTATACAAAAAAACAAGAGAAAAGTATTGATTTTTGGTAATTTATAATATAAAATAATGTTATTTATGGAGGAACTTATGAAAAAATCTGGGAAAATTATAAAAATAAACAATTCTAGTATAAAAAGGTTAAGTAGATTTAAGGGAGTGCTATATTTTTTGCTTGTTTTGCTTGTTGTTAGGCTTGCTTATTTGCAGATTATTAAGGGGCCTTCTTTAAGTAAGGAAGCTAGTTCTCAACAGACTTCTACAAGGACTATTGACCCTTCGAGAGGAACAATTTATGATTCTAATGGTAAGGTTTTAGCGATAAGTGCTGAGGTTGATACTGTTTCAGTTAATCCTTCTAAATTAAAAGATTCAAAGGGAAATGAGGTTAATAAAGATTTTGTTGCAAATTCTTTTAGTAATATTTTTGGAATCGATTCATCTGAAATTTTAGACAAGCTTAATTCTGATTCAAAAACTGTTACTATTGCCTCTAAAGTTGAAAGTGATAAAATTGATTTATTAAGAACATGGATGAAGACAAATAATATTTATGCTGGAATTAATATAGATTCAAGTGTTAAAAGATATTACCCATATAATAACCTAGCCTGCCATATGCTAGGGTTTACGGGAACTGATAGTAATGGATTGTTTGGTCTAGAAAATTCTCTTGATTCATTGCTTTCCGGTACTGCTGGTAAAGTAGTTTCTATTACAGACTCTGTTAATAGTGAGATACCAAACCAACAGCAATCATACATTGAGGCTCAAAATGGTAGTAATGTCTACCTTACTATAGATGTAAATATTCAATCTATTGTCCAAAAATATCTATCTCAAGCTGTTGTTGATAATATTGCAGATTATGGTACAGCTATAATAATGGAACCATCTACAGGTAATATTTTAGCCATGGCAAATTATCCAGATTATAATTTGAATACACCTTTTACTCCAACTAATGAACAGACTTTAAATTCTTGGGATTCAATGTCTTCACAAGAACAAACGGATTATTTATATGATATGTGGAGAAACAAAGCTGTTCAAAACACTTATGAACCTGGTTCTGTTTTTAAAATAATAACTGCAGCTGTAGGGCTTGAAGAAGGAATTGTTGATGAAAATACAGCAAATACTTTCTACTGTGCAGGTACAGAGTATGTTGATAATGTTCCAATTAATTGTTGGAGATATACAAGACCACATGAGGGCGAATCTTTAAAACAGGCTTTAGCAAATTCATGTAACCCTGCATTTATACAATTAGGTTTAAAAATTGGTGCCCCAACTCTTTATAAATATTACGAAGCCTTCCGGATTACTCTCAAATACAAATTCTCTGTTTTATGGAGAATCAAACAGTATTTTTTATAATAGTAGTTCAATTAGAAAATTTGAACTTGCAACTATGTCTTTTGGGCAAGGAATAAATGTTACACCTTTGCAACTTGTAACTGCTGTTTCAGCTATTGCAAATGAAGGCGTTCTAATGCAACCTAGAATAATTGCAAAAACTGTTGATACAAATACGGGAAGTGTTACAACTCCTGAACCTGTTACAGTTAGACAGGTAGTTTCAAAAAAAACTGCTAACGAAGTTCTTGAAATGCTTGATTATGCCGTAAGTGATGGTACAGGAAAATATGCTGATGTAAAAGGATATTCAATTGGTGGAAAATCTGGTACATCTGAAAACTTAGGTAAAGGTGATGGTACATATGTTGCTTCATTTATAGGTCTTTCACCTACAGTAAATACACAAGTTGTTGTTTTAGTTGCTTTATACAATCCACAAGGTAAATCTTTCCAAGGTGGAGAAATTGCAGGACCTGTTGTTGCACAAATATTAACAGAAATTTTACCATATATTGGTGTTGCTTCAACTGCTAATACAAGTTCAAATTACAAAACTACTACTCTTGCTGATTTAAAAAATAAAACTGTTCGTGAAGCAAAAGCAGAACTTGAAAAAGCTGGTTTTGGTGTACATTTAGATAGTTCAGTTAGTGATGATGAATTGGTTACAAATCAAATGCCTAGAAAAGGAGCCCTTTTGTTAAAAGATGCACAAGTCTTTTTATATACTGAAAGTAGCAATGTAGCAACTTCAGTAAATGTTCCAAGCTTTAAAGGAATGTCTGTTTCTGAAGCTTTGAATGTTGCCAAAGAACATAATCTAAATATTGCTTTAGATGGTTCTGGAATTGTAATAAGCCAAGATATTGCAGCTGATACTTCTGTTGAAATTGGTTCAGTAATTAATTTAACTTTGAAGAGTGAATTAAATGGTGGCTGGTAAATAAAAAATAATAGGTCAAATTATTTTGGCCTATTACTTTTTTTATATAATATAATTCCTAAACCTAAGCAAATTGCTGAAACTAATTGAGATATTCGTATTGGGCCAAGCATTAAACTGTCTGTTCTTAGCCCTTCTATTAGCATTCTAATTAGTCCATAACATATTAAGTATAAATATGTTATTTGCCCTGTAAATTTCCTTTTTGGAGCTATTTTCGCAAGTATTATAAATAGTGTAAATGTTGCTATTGATTCATAAAGAAATGTTGGATGTACTTCTTTGTAAATTCCAAATTCATATATTCCCATTCTCCATGGTAGTTTTGTTTCTGTTCCATATGCTTCAATATTTATAAAGTTGCCCCAACGCCCTATAGCTTGACCAAGTAGTAGTGCTGGTACTATGAAGTCTAATAAATCTAATATATGAATTTTTCTTTTCTTGCAAAAAATTATGCAAGTTATGAATCCTCCAATTATTCCTCCATAGATGGCCAATCCTCCTGTTCTAAAGTTTAAAATCTGTTCTGGGCTTTTTATGAAATGTTCTATATCAAAAATTACATAATATAATCTTGCTGAAATTATTGAGATTGGAATTAGTACTAATAATAAATCTACTACATCTGCAAATTTAATATTGTACATTCCATCCCTTTTTTGGAAGTAAACCACTCCTAAAAACATTGCAGTTACTATAAGTATTGCATACCAATATATTTCTACATTGAAAATTGAAAATGCCACATTATTTAGTTTTATACTTAATTTCAGCATTGGAAATTGAACTATACTCATTATACTTAAATCTTTCCTTTTTACTATATTTCCATTATTATAGGTATAAGCATTGGCTCTCTTTTTGTTTTTTTGTATATATAATCTCCCAATTCTTCTCTTATTACCATTTTTAATGTTGTCCAATCTGTTATATGTTTTGATTCACACTTTCTTAGTTCTTCTCTTAACAAGTGTTTAATGTCTTCCATCAAATTTTCAGATTCTCTTACATATACAAATCCACGGCTTATAATGTCTGGCCCAGCCACTATTTTTCCTATTCTTGAATCTAGTGTTAGAACTACTACTATTAATCCATCTTGTGATAGTTTTTGTCTATCTTTTAGAACTATGTTTCCTACATCTCCTATGCCTAAACCATCTACTAAAACTTTTCCAGATGTTACATGTCCTGTGAATTTTGCTTCATTTTCATTTAGTTCTAGTACTTTTCCATTTTCAGTTAAGAATATGTTTTCTGGTGGTACTCCTATTGATCTTGCTGTTTCTGCATGTGCTATTAATTGTCTAAATTCTCCATGAACTGGTATGAAAAATTTTGGTTTTACAAGTGTTAGCATTAATTTTTGTTCTTCTTGGCAAGCATGTCCTGATACATGGATGTCTTGAAGTGCATTGTATATAACTTCTGCACCTATTCCCATTAAGTCATCTATTACTTTTGATATATATTTTTCATTTCCTGGTATTGGGTTTGCTGAAATTATTATTAAGTCATTTGGTGTTATTTGAACTTTTTTGTGTTCTCCTGCTGCCATTCTTGTTAATGCAGACATTGGTTCACCTTGGCTACCTGTTGTGATTATAACTAGATTATCATCAGCATATGATTTTATACTATCTATATCTATAAAAACATTGTCTGGAACTTTGATGTATCCAAATTTTCTTGCTGTTTCTATCATATTGCACATGCTTCTTCCACATACTGCTATTTTTCTTTTATATTTTACAGCTGAGTTTACTATTTGCTGAACTCTGTGTACATTTGATGAGAATGTTGCAACAACTATTCTTTTTGTACAATTTACAAAAAGTTTGTCAAGCACATCTCCTACTGTGCTTTCAGACATTGTGTATCCTTTTCTTTCAGCATTAGTACTATCAGACATAAGTGCAAGAACACCTTTGTTTCCTAGTGTTGCAAGTCTTCCTAAGTCTATTATTTCTCCATCTATTGGTGTGTAGTCAACTTTGAAGTCTCCTGTGTGTACAACAGTACCAACCGGTGTGTGTATAGCTAGTGCACAGGCATCTGGTATGCTGTGTGTTATTTTTATAAATTCAACTTTCATTGAACCTAGTGTAATTGTTTGTCCTGGTCTTACTTCTTTTAGTTTTGTGCTTCTTAATAAATTATGTTCTTCTAGTTTATTAGATATTAGTCCTACTGTTAGTTTTGTTGCATATATTGGTACATTAATTTGTTTTAAGAAATATGGTATTCCACCTATGTGGTCTTCATGTCCATGTGTTATAACCATTCCTCTTATTTTATCTTTGTTTTTTTCTAGGTATGTTATATCTGGTATAACTAAGTCTACACCTAGCATATCATCTTCTGGGAATCCTAATCCACAGTCAACAATAACAATATCATTCTCATATTCAAATACTGTAATGTTTTTTCCAATTTCTAATAATCCACCTAGTGGAATTATTTTTAAATTAGATTTCTTAAATACTCCTTTCTCTTCTTTCTTAACCCTGTTTTGTCTAGGTTGTCTTGGTCTTCTTGTTTTCTCTTTTACTAAATTTTCTTCCATTATTAAAAAATCTCTCCTCCTCAAAAAATCTCTTGATTTATTCTTATGCTCCTAAAAGCTCCCCTCTTAACTATTCTAATATCCGCACATAAAATCCAGAACAAAATCTCCATTTGTCCCTAAATAATACTACCACTTAAATTTTCCGAATCCTACTTTTAATAAACATATATTATAAATCTCAATCTGGCCTCTAAAAGGCACCACTTTTGTAATTATACTACTTTTTTTTGCAAAAGTCAAATCTAATAAAAAAAAACGGCATAATAGGCATAGATTTAACTATGCCACTATACCTTTTTGTCTTATAGTATATTTTATTTTTGTTCATTCTCAGAACTGTCCACAACTTCAGGGATATCTGTTCTTATTGAAATTACGGCACGAAGAGAATTTTCAAGGTTGCTCGAAAAACCTCCAGAACCAAATAATCCTGAATATGAAGTTACTGAACCTTTACTCACCATTCCTGGTCCAAAAAAGGCCTGACTTCCCGTTCCAGTTACAGCACGAGAAGCTAACCAATAATTTATATCATTTGCCTCTCCAAATATTAATGTTTTGGTTGTAGTTGTGCTATCCGTTAGTATTGACATTCCTGACTGAGTACTACTGCTAACTGTTGAATCCGCTACATACGCATACCCATTTAGATTATATTCTCCCAAAACTGTTCCGTTATTTTCTATTCCATCTGGATTTGCCGGGTCATAAAACATTCCACTTTTCTTATCTTTATTATAATCCACAATTTTGCTCCACAAATCTTCTATATCTATTAATTTTGTTGTTAGATTTTCTGTTATATTCCATGTACTTCCTGATAATATATACATTCCAGCAGTTGGTGTGTATTGAACGCATGCATTTACATCATCTATTGTCATTCCCCTTGCATCTTCTCCGTAAATTTCCACACACATTCTGTTAATTTCTTCTATACAGTTATTATATGCTGCTGCTCCATATAATTGCATCTTTTCTGTTGTTGGTGTTTTTGTTGTTAATAATAATGTTTCATTTGTTCCATTATTATTTGAATCCTCAATTCCTAATACTACCCATCTTGTATCTGTATCGCTATGTATTATTTGTGCATGCTCCGCTGCATCTGGGCCTGTATATCCTGCTGCTTTTTCCATACTTATGCTTGAGCTTCCTGTTCCAGTTGTTGGAACATATCTTAACTCATCACCTATTTTTAAAGCTGTATTACAATGGCTACATGTTAAATCATCACCATTTCTCTGCCAATTATGAATTTCTGGGATTGAAACCTTTCCTGCCATATAGTCTTCAATTGAATCATAATTCTTCCCATTAGCCTTGATTCCACTCATTTTACTCTCATCTTCATATGCTGTTTTGAATTTGTCTCCTGTTGTTTTCGCAGTTCCTAGTAAATCACTTTGAATTACCACTTGTACTACTACCCCAACTAAAATTAGCATCACAATAATTGTAATAATTAATGCAATTAGCGTAATTCCTTTGTTTTTCTTCATTATTTCTCATCCTTTCACAAAAATATATATTAATTTTACACAAAGGCTCAGTTTTTTTCAATATGTTTTGCTATTATTACAAAAATGTAATATAACTGTAATATTTTTGTAACATTTATGTATTGATTTTTCTTTTTATATAAACAGGAAACCCCGGAAGGGAAATTGCTTCCCTCCGGGGTTGATATGTGGTGACTTTTAAGCGATTTTTATAGCAAGAACATTGCTATCAGTTCTGAATAGCTTATATCCAAAACCTTCCGCTTCTTTTACAGCTTCAGGGTCAAGGTTGTAAACATACTTATCATCCTTGGTCTTCAAAAGCTGTACACTGCCACCATCTTCTACATAGCTACGAATTGCATTGTTAATTATTGTAACAGAATCCGCATAGCATATCGTTTGACTCATCCGTTCATCCAGCTCTAGTTTCCGCTTTGCCTCATGGCTCTTTACAGCCTCATCAGCAGGCATCACAATGCTGGTTTTCTTTTTTTCTACAACTTCGTTCTGAGACTTTGTAGATTTGAACATAGGCACAAACTCCTTGTTTAATAAAGTATTTCATATGCTAAATGCACATGATTTTATTATTATAGCATGTTTACATAAGATTTTCAATAGTTTTAGAAAAATTTTATGTAATTTTTTATTTACAGCTCTGTTCTTCCTAACAAAAAATCTATTGCACTTATCTGTTTTATTCCATTGTAATTATTAGTTTCATAATCAAGTGTTATTATATATTTTCTATAATGATCAGATATTGCTGCTAAAGGTTTTAGCTCTCGTTCTAATGTTGCTTTATCCCTTACTGAAAGTGCTACTTGTATATATATGTAATCATCTTCCGTTTCTACAATAAAGTCTATTTCAGTTGCATCATTTTTCCCAATATATACTCTATAATTTTTTCGTTTTAATTCTAAGAAAATTACATTTTCCAATATATGTCCTAAATTTCTATCATAAGATTTTCCCAACAGATATGTTTTTAGCCCTAAGTCTGATAAATAATATTTTTCCTGTGTTTTTAGTAGTTGTTTTCCTTTAATATCATATCTATTCACTTTGTACAATATATAACTTTCCAATAAACTATTCAAGTATTCTTCTATTGTATGAACTGAATTTTTTCTTCCTGCTGATGAGAGTGTGTCACTAATTTTCTTTGTTGAAACATTTGATCCTATATTATCAAATAGGAATCTACACATGCTTTCTAAAATCAATGGGTCATTAATCTTTTTCCTATTTATTACATCTTTCATAATAACAGTGTTATATATACTCTCTAAATAAGATATTTTATCTGTAGAATTTTCTAAGTTAATTAAATACGGAAATCCACCATAAACTATATAATCATTATATTTTTTTAATTCATCTGTCTCACCATAATAACTAATATACTCCTTAAATGATAATGGTAAAACATGAATTTGTATATATCTTCCTGTAAGGTATGTAGCAAGTTCACCTGATAACATATATGAATTTGATCCGGTAATGTATATATCTAAATACTCTCTTAAAAATAAACTGTCTACACATTTTTGAAACTCTGGTACATTTTGTATTTCATCTAAAAAAATATAGTTCATTTTTTTAGGATCAGCTTTTTCTATTATGTATTCATGTAACTTATTAGAATTCAATAGATAATTATAACTATTGTCATCAAAATTAATTGAAATTATATTTTTTTCATCAATGCCTTCTTCTACTATTTTTTTTCTAAACTCATTTAAAATTGTTGACTTTCCACATCTTCTAATTCCTGTTAAAACTTTGATTATTCTCTTTTCTTTTAAACTTTCCAGTTTTTCTATATATTCTTTACGATATATTGTTTTCATTCCCATCACCAATTTAATTATATTATATACTAGACACTTTGTCAAGTTTTTGCTCAAATGAGCAAAAACTTTTGGTTTTTCGACACTTTTCGCTCAAAAATGCAAAAAGGTCCGTATTTTTGTGGACCTTTTGGAATTTATTTTGCATAATCAATTGCTCTTGTTTCTCTTATTACATTTACTTTTATTTGTCCTGGATATTCCATTTCATTTTCAACTTTCT
>OIYV01001089.1_pt1 | contig 13564 bp, 10 predicted proteins | sample 1588251 | NCBI WGS metagenome assembly OIYV01 (sample SAMN03283282) | human gut metagenome | biome: human-associated habitat; material: feces | host: Homo sapiens | place: Peru | collected 2012
ACCGACTGGGGGGCGCAGGATACGCCCTCCGCCACCACGCCGTTGTCCGCCGCCAGCACCGTTACCCGGCACCGGTCGATCCGGGGCCGGGGCGTTCGCCGGATGCCGGCCAGCCGGATGGACATGTCCTCCAGGGCCCCCAGGCTGCCCGGGGGCTTGGCCAGCTCCGCCTGCCGCCGCCGGGCGGCGTCCATGGCCTCCCGGTCTGCCGGGAGAATGGACTCTATATATGCTGTCAATTCTTGCCTTGTCATGTATTCGCTCCGTATCCGTGCTGCCGCAGCCAGTCGAGAGACGGGCCGCAGTCCTGATTTTCCAATGTGAACGTGGCCGCGGGGCACAGGGCCAGCACCGTGTCCAGCACCTGCTCCATAGCCAGGGTCCCCTGGCCCAGGGGGTCGTGGAGGTCATTGCGCCCTGCGTTGTTGTGCAGGTGGACGTGCCGCAGCCACGGGGCCATCGGCGCGATCCACTCCAACGGCGGCACATGGCTCACGAACGTGTTCGCGTGCCCCACGTCGAGGCAGAGCCCCAGACGCGCATCGTCCACCTGCCGCGCGATCTCCGCCAGCAGCGACGGCTCCGGCTCCATCACATTTTCGAGCGCGACGGTCATCCCGTCCGGCAGCTCCCGCAGCATCAGTCCCACCTTCACGCCCTCGGCCGCCGTGGTCAGGATGGATATCTTGTCCAGATCATCCTCCCGCACGCCGCAACGCGCGAGCATCTCCTTCGTCACGATGACCGCCGCCGTGTCCGGCTCCGGATAGCGCATGGCCCCGTATATGGCCGCCTCCAGCCGCAGCCGCGCCGGGCTTTTCACGTCGAACAGGCGGTGCGTCAGCGCGAAGGCGTCAAAGCCGGTCTCTCGCAGCCGCGCGGCCACCTCCATGCAGCGCGCCGTCGTGCCGCGCGTGCGGAAGCAGCCCGTATCGGTGGAAATGCCCGTATAAAGGCAGTCCGCGATCTTCGGCGTGATCTCCGCGCCGAGCGCCGGAATCAAACGCGCGATGAGCTCGCACGCCGCGGAAAAACCTACGCACATCGAGCTAAAATGTCGGCGAAGCAGGAGAAAGGACGCATATGCTTACCATCGGATGTCATTTATCGGTCGCGAAGGGCTTTTCGGCGATGGCGAAAGACGCTGTCTCGATCGACGCGAACACGTTCCAGTTCTTCACGCGCAACCCGCGCGGCGGCAAGGCGAAAGACCTTGACATGGATGACGTGGCGGCCCTGCGCGAGCTTATGGAGCAAAACGACTTTGGCCCGCTCGTGGCTCATGCCCCGTATACCTATAACCCCTGCTCTGCCAAAGAGCGGGCGCGCGAGTTTGCCCTTGAGGCCATGGCCGAGGACTTGCAGCGTCTGGAAGCGCTGCCAGGCAACTACTACAACTTCCATCCCGGCGCGCATGTGGGGCAGGGGGCTGACGCCGGCATTCAGATGATCGTCGACACCTTGTGCGAGGTGATGTTCGAGGGACAGCAGACCACGGTGCTGCTCGAGACTATGGCGGGCAAGGGCACCGAAGTGGGCCGTAATTTTGAAGAGCTGGCGCGCATTATCGAGGGCGTTGCCGCCAAGCGTCCCGAGCTGTCCGACAAGCTGGGCGTGTGTCTGGACACCTGCCATGTGAGCGATGCCGGCTACGACATCATCCATGATCTGGACGGCGTGCTTGACGAGTTCGACCGCGTGGTGGGTATCGAGCGCCTGCACGCTGTGCATATCAACGACTCAAAGAACCTCTGCGGCTCCCATAAAGACCGCCACGAGTGCATCGGCAAGGGATACCTTGGCAGCGAGGAATTTGGTGGCGGTATGCAGGTTATGCAGAATATTGTATCGAATGGCCACTTGCGTTCGCTGCCGTTTATTTTGGAGACTCCGAACGAACTTGCAGGTTATGCAGCTGAAATTAGACTATTAAGGTCATTGCAGCAGTAATGACTGTCACAAAGTAGAGTATTCCATTCACGTTATGGGTTTGTTTCAATCAGTTTTCTCATTGCAGATTCGTAATTCCGGGTGCATAATAGCCAACAGTTTTTGCAGACCTCTGAATCAAACGAGGTCACCGGAAGGAGACTGATTATGAAGCTGAAGAAGCTTGGCGCATTTGCCGCCACGGGTGCTATGGCACTCGCCCTTGCTCTGACGGGCTGCGGTTCGTCCAACGCCACCTCTGGTTCTGATGCCGGTTCCAGCAGCTCTGACGACGCTAAGGTCGAGAAGGTCGACGGCTCCAAGGAGTACGCGCTCGTCAAGGACGGCACGCTGACCGTCGGCACCTCTGCCGAGTACGCGCCGTTTGAGTACAAGGATGACAACGGCGACTACCAGGGCTTTGACCTTGAGCTCATCAAGGCTATCGGTGACAAGCTGGGTCTGGATGTCGAGTACGTCAACAATGACTTTGACACGCTGGTTCCGGGCGTCGCTTCGGGCGCCAAGTATGACGTTTCCATCGCGGCTATCACCGACACGCCCGAGCGTGAGAAGGAAGTCACTTTCTCTGATTCCTACTACATGGACGATCAGGCTATCGTGACCAAGGTCGATAACACCGACATCACGGCCGACAACTACAGCGAGAAGCTCAACAACGCCGACGCTACCATCATCGTCCAGTCTGGCTCGACCGCCGAGGCCTTTGCCCAGGAGAACTTCCCCAAGGCCAAGATCGTCCCCTATAAGGATGCCACCGAGTGCTTCAGCGCCCTGCAGTCCGACAAGGGCGACGCCGTGGTCACCAATCGCTCCGTTGCCAGCCAGCTGACCGCCGAGCAGTTCAACACCTGCCATACGGTTAAGCAGATCAGCACCGGCGAGGAGTACGCCATCGCCATCAACCAGGGCAACACCAAGCTCAAGGACGACATCAACCAGGCCATCAAGGACCTGACCGACGACGGTACCGTTGACGCCCTCATGGCTAAGTACAACATCAAGTAAAATAGCTACTTGATCGCGCGCGGGCCCTTTCCGTTTTGGCGGAGAGGGCCTTTGCGTTTCTTGAAAGGGCGTCGTCCCGTCCCGTTATATCGGCAACTTATACGTTAGGAGCCACCTTGTCTCGATTGAACCAAGGAGCCATGGGCCAGCGCTTTCCGCTGCCCTCGATGCTCCAAAAGCTAGCCTGTGCCCTGACTGTGGCGCTCGCCCTGGTATGCGCGGGGGCCTGCGCGCCCTCGACTGCTCAGGCGCTTGAGACCGCAAAGATCACCGCCCGCCCCAATACCGGTTCGGGTAGCGACGTGGTCGGTGGCACCGAGACCCGTATCACCTGGGAGGTCCAGGCCGACGCCGACGAGGAACTGAGCGGTCTTTCGCTGACGTTTGCCGATGGCACGACCTTTGGTGCGGACGACACGCGTCTGACGATGCTCTCGGGCGATGACCTTATGGACCGTACGCCCATGAAGCCTACGTGCAAGGTCGACGGCCAGACGCTCAAGATCGATTTTGGCGAGACGGCGCCCGCCGGCGGCTATTTCCGCGTCGAGGTCTACGGTGTGACCTTCCCCGTCGAGGGTGGTGACGAGGCCTTTAGCGGCACCTACACTTTGGCCGATGGTTCGACCAAGAAGATCTCCAAGATTCCGTCGGTGGAGATCAAGGGCGTGACGGCATTCGATAACTTCCTGGCCGACCTTAAGGAGCAGCCGTGGGTCGAGGCGTGGAACTCCAATATGTTCCTGCGCCTCTTCCTGAACCCGGTCATTCTGGTCCAGAGCCTGCCGATCGTCTTTAAGGGCTTCCTCATGTCGCTCTCGATCGTGCTCGTGGCGTTTCCGCTGGCAATTCCCTTTGGCTTCGCCCTGTCGCTCATGCGCATCTCCAAGTCGCGCATCCTGCGCTGCCTTGCCGGCATCTACGTGAACATCATTCGCGGTACGCCGGCGTTCCTGCAGATCTACATCGCGTTCTTCGGTTTGCCGCTTGCCGGCGTCAAGGTTGACGACTATGTGCTCGGCGTTATCGTCATGGCCATGAATTCGTCTGCCTACCTGTGCGAGATCTTCCGCGCCGGCATCCAGTCGATCCCCAAGGGCCAGAACGAGGCCGCGCGCTCGCTGGGTATGAACGCGTTCCAGACGCTGCTCTACGTTATGATCCCGCAGACGTTCCGCAATGTCCTGCCTACGCTGACCAGTGAGTTCATCCTGCTTTACAAGGATACGTCGCTGCTCGCGGCCGTGGGCGTGGTCGAGATCGTCATGAACGCCCGCACCATCGTGGCCACGACGGGGTCCATCACGCCGTACGTGGTTGCCGCCCTGTTCTACCTAGTCATCACCCTGCCGCTTGCTCGCTTGGTGAGCGGTCTTGAGGCGAGGCTTTTGGGTACGGCCGAAACCAAGAAGAAGCATCCCGCCAAGAGCGCCGGGCATGTCGTCGCGACGCCCGCCGATCACATCGCCGGTCTGTAAGGAGGTCCTATCATGAGCGAAACCAATAACTCGAACGAGGTCGTCGTCAGCATCAAGAACCTCCAGAAGGCCTTTGGCGATAACGTGGTCCTGCGCGATATCGATTTGGATGTGCACAAGGGCGAGGTCGTCGTAGTCCTAGGTCCTTCGGGCTCGGGCAAGTCGACGATGCTGCGCTGCATCAACCGCCTCGAAGAGCCTACGAGTGGCTCCATCATGGTGGAAGGCGTGGATGTGTGCGCCAAGGGCGTCGACTTAAATAAGGTACGCACGCATCTGGGCATGGTGTTTCAGCAGTTTAACCTGTTCCCACACCTGTCAGTTAAAAAGAACGTCATGCTTGCCCAACAAAAGGTGCTCAAGCGCAGCAAGGAAGAAGCCGAGAAAATCGCCGTCGAGGAGCTCACCAAGGTTGGCCTGGCCGAGCGCATCGACTTTATGCCGAGCCAGCTTTCGGGTGGCCAGCAGCAGCGCGTCGCCATTGCCCGCGCTTTGTCGATGAACCCGCACGTTATGCTCTTTGACGAGGCCACGTCGGCGCTTGATCCCGAGCTCGTTCGCGACGTTTTGGGCGTTATGCGTGATTTGGCACGCGACGGCATGACCATGATCGTCGTGACGCACGAGATGGGCTTTGCCCGCGATGTCGCCGACCGCGTGGTCTTTATGGACGGCGGCGTTATCGTGGAAGAGGGTACGCCGAGCGAGGTCTTCGACCATCCCAAGAGCGAGCGCACCAAGGCGTTCTTGGGCAACATTTCGTAGAGCGCATTGATATTTGAGCATAGTTTGAGTTGACGGGCCAAGGCGTTGCTGCCGCGGCCCGTTTTGTATTTTGGCTAAAAGACAGCCGTTACCCCCCCGTGGACTCTTCGGACGCATGTTTGGTGAATTCTGTGGACGCGGTACGGGGCGCGTGTCAACCATGCGGCCTTTCATACAATGACACATTGTTTGAAAAGAAGCCGGACCGCGGGTGCGCTTGGCGCATAAAAGGGAACTGGGTGGGAATCCCAGACAAGGCGGTTACTGTGTGCGGGGACGTTGTCTTTGCGAGTCAGATTACTTGCCCGCGGTCTTCTCGTGTCGAGGGTCTTTTGGAAGCCGCTGGATTCCGGTGAACAAGAGATGACATCATATATTGCTCCTATGCGTCCCGCCTGTTGCGCGGGCCATTGTTGCGTGCTGTCAGGTGCGGGCGCCCCGCTGTGTCTCGTTTCCCTTTACATGATCGGCCTCGATTCTTGTTGAGGTAATGATCTTCCAAATCAAGGGGGAGTGGGATGCTCAATAACATCCGAACTGTTGCGAGGAAATTCCTCGTGGTGTTCATGGCGTTTATCTTTGCCAGTTCGAGCACCGGAATGACTGCATTTGCCGAGGAGGTGGGTGCGGGCGTAGCCGTGATGGCCGATCAGGTTGCCGCGGCGGCCGATGCTGAGCAGGGCGCGTCGAGCGAAGATGAACCTTCTGCCGATGCCGAAATCGGCGTGTCCAATGACGGCGACAGCGCACAGGAGCAAGAAGGCTCCGATGTTGCCGCGCAGCCCGTTGTGTCCAACGGGGAGACTTCGGCCGCGCAGACCGAAGTGGTCGGAGCTTCTACTGGGGTAGCGCGCTCGGGCGAGACGGTTGTCGTCAACGACGCGGCCGATATGCCTTCGACTATCGAAGCCGGCGCTACCGTAAAACTCGGTGCGAACATTTCGATGGGTGCCGACCAGCAGATTGAGACCGTTGCCGGCGTGCTTGACGGTCAGGGTCATACCGTCACCATTAACGGCATGGCCGTCGCAAACAACGTAACGGGAACTATTCAGAACCTCGGCGTGACGGGCTCCGTTTCGAGTAGCGATAATGTGGGCTCCATCGCCATGACGCTTTCCGGTACCATTCAGATGTGCTGGTCCACGGCGAGCGTGAACCTGAGCGGTTGGATGGGTTATGCCGGCGGCCTGGCCGGCGGCATGACGTCCGGCAAGATCGTCAATTCCTATTTTGCCGGCTCGGGCGTCGATTGGAATGGCGGACTGGTTGGCGAGGCCCAGGCTGGCTCGCTTTCGAACTGCCTCTATACCGTAGGTTATTCGCCTGCCGAGCAGAACTATCGCGACTTTGATAAGGGTAATGCTAAGAAAGCCTCCGACCTTTCGTCTGCCGAATCCCTTGCCGTGCTCAATGCCGATGTGCCGGCGACCGGTTTTACCTGGACGTCCAACGGCGGCCTGCCGATCTTGACGAGTGGATCGGCTCCCGTTGTCGTTAACAAGGATGCGCTCGTCGCTGCCATCGAGTCTGCCGAGGCGCTCAAGGAGTCCGACTATACATCCGATTCGTGGTCTGCCTTTGCCCGCGCCCTTGCGGACGCAAAGGCCACAAACGACAGCGCCGATGCCTCCCAGTCCGATGTAAATGCGGCGGTCAAGGCGCTCAATACGGCTAAAGATGCCCTCGAGAAGAAGAAGCCGACGGCCCCCGTCGCCCAGCCCGAGAGCGTCAAGCACATCAAATCGCAGGACGACTTCATGTATATGAACGTCAAGGACGCGAACAACTACTATGTGCTCGACTGCGATATCGTGATTGACGACGCGTGGTTCTTTGGTCCTTCGGGTGAGCTCAACTGCACGTTTGACGGCCAGGGCCACACCATTACCTTCAACAATGGCGGTGGCGTTAAGTCGCTCTTCGCGAGCGTCGGCTCCACCGGCGTTGTCCAAAATGTCTCTTTCGCCGGCAAGCTTAAACAAGCGGTCGACGGCAAATCGTTCGGTCCGCTCGGGAACCAGATTAGGGGCGCCGTTATCAACTGCTCCACGTCTGTTACGGGCAAGGGCGTTGTGGGCTTTGGCCGTACGCTCGAGGGCGGCGTAATTTCTAACTGTGTGTCTACCGCTGCGGCGACCGGCGGCGTGCTCTTTGCGAGTTATGGCTCCGGTCAGCTCGTCAATACGTACTGGCAGGAAGGCCTTACCAACAAGGCTCAGTTCCCCGCGAAGGCGCTCATCAACTCCTATGCTGTCGATACCGACGACATGAAGACGGCGACCTTTGTCGAAAATCTCAACGTCAACCGTGGCGAAAACGGTAGCGCATGGGGTATGGGAGCCGATGGCTTGCCGTATTTTGGTGAGGACCGGGACTACGAATCGCCCGAGAGCCCTGCCGCAAACAATAAATACGAGGTGACGTTTACATCTGAGCGCACCGGCAAGACCGTGACTGCCGCCGATGGCGTGCTCTACCCGTCTCCCGACGACGTCGTGGTAGGCGAGAACGGTGCCGCCTGCGTCTCGGGCACGCTTGCGCTCAAGGGTCTGCCTAAGGGTGCCAAGGTGACTTGGGGCACTCCGGACGCTAACAGAGGAGATATCGCCGTTAACGAGGAAACGGGCCTGCTGCACGTATACAACGATGCCGTGGGTACGGTGACCGCTACGCTTCATAAGGATGACGGCACCACCGAGAACGTCGCGACCGTCGTGGTGAAGGCGATCTCCAAGCCTATTGATGATTTCCAGATTTGGTACAACGGCGAAAACGTGACGGACGGCACTATTGCGGTTACGGGCTCCGAGGTCAAGAACCTCGAGATCCGTGTTCATTACACCGACGCCGCCGAGGGCGAGTACACCCCTGTTTCCTATACGCGCTTCCGCTTTGCGGGTGCGCCTTCGAACGTACTCTATTCCAATCCCGGATCGGCATGCTTCTACTTTAAGCAGGCGGGCGAGGCCACGATTTGGGTCTCCTCGCGAACGAACGTCGACCTTGCCGATAAGAGCGTAAAGGTTACCTCGACCTATGTGCCGGCGACGAGCATTTCGCTTGGCTACAACGAGGACGGCAAGACGGTCTATCTACATGGCCGCAATCCGCTTGCCAAGGGTGCTTTCCTCACTGACAAGGCTGCACCGGTTGTGGGCCCGGAGTATGCGAGTGACCGTGCAAACTACACGGTCACCTCGAGCGATAGCGCAGTCGCCGAGTACACCACAAGTGGCGAGATTGGATTTACGCCGTATAAGGCCGGCAAGACGACATTCGAGGCGACGGTCGAAAACCAGGACGGCAGCGTTATCTCCTCGGGCAAGCGAGAGGTTACCTACGCTTACCAAAACCCGCTGAAATCGGTGACGATCGCAAATGTTCCCGCGTCCATTAAGGCCGGCAAGACTGTCGGGCTCGACCTGAGCTATACGGGTGCAAATGATGCCGAGGGCTGGAGTGTCTCCGAGCCCGGCATGATATGGACCGTGACGGGCGCAGATGGCCAGGATGCGTCGGATGCTGTGAGCATCGACCGTCGTGCCCTTGGTGACTGGAAGCACGTTGACGGTGCACCCGACGACGGGCTGTTTGTAGCGAGCGGAACCTACGTTCTTGTGGCCAACAAGGCCGGTACCTATACGGTGACGGGCACGCCGGTCGACCAGACTGCCGGCGCCAAGGCCGTCTCCTTTGAGATTACTACGGTTGACGGTATCGCCGCCTCGCCGGATAACGAGGCGCAGGCCGATGAGGGTGCCCTCTCCGCCGCCAAGTACTTTGACGCCAACCGCACGACCGATGCGTACACCTATGGCCAGGAATGGGAAATCTACGCCTTCGCAAAATCGAGGCGCAAGATCGACGGCGCGCTTATCAAGAATTACAAGAAGTCTCTTGCCGACCATAAGGCCGAGTGGGCCGGTAGCACCGCCAAGGTAACGGATTGCGAGCGCGTTGCGCTTACGTTGGCCGCACTTGGCGAGGACATTACGTCTTTTGATGGCGTGAACCTTGCTGCCGTCATATGCTCTCACGACGATCTTACGGCTTCGGCGAATAACTTGGTCTATGCGTTGATCGCCCTTGACGAGGCGAGCGTTTCGGATGAAGCGCTGTCTGCATTCGGCTCATCCTGGACACGCGCCCAGCTTGTTTGCACGCTGCTCACGTTCCAAAACTCCGACGGCGGCTTTACCATTGATACGGCTGGTGCAAGCAACGTCGATATGACCGCCATGGCGCTGCAGGCGCTTGCGCCCTATGTTGACGGCGACGCATGTGCCGCTGCCCTGGCTTCGAATGGTCGGCTCTCGGTTGCGTCCGCTGTCGACAAAGCGCTCGGCTTCCTTAAGGGGCAGAAGAACGGTCTTTGCGATTTTGGGTCTGTTGAGTCGAATGCCCAGGTGCTGCTTGCTCTTGTGGCACTCGGCAAGGACCCCGCAAATTCCAAGAACGGTTTTGCGGCGGGCACAAATAGTCTGATTACCGCGATTGCCGCTTATGAAGTTGCTGACGGCAAGGGATACGCTCACACCATGGGATCAGACGGTAAACCCGGCAATGCCAACGCGCTTGCCACCGTGCAGGTCTTGCGGGCCCTTTCGGCCTATAAGTCCGTGCGTGCCGGCGTGAGTTGGACCAAGATCGGCAATGTGAAAGCCGGCACCGTCGAGCCGAGCGGTCCTCAAAAGCCTGTGACGCCTGAGGTTCCCGTGCCTACGGTTCCGACGAAGAAGCCGACACCTGCGGTCGTACCGCTCGCCTCGCAGGGCGGATCTGGAGTGCAGGGCGCTGCCGCTTCGCAGGATGGCGCGAAGCCCCAGACGGCGGAGCACGCGGATTCCGGCAAGAGCGAATCCGACAAGAAGTCTAGCTCTGCCAAATCTTCCGGCTCGAAGGCGAAGGCCGCTGCTGCCGTCGCATCGCGCAAGGATGCCTCGGCTGCGCAGAGCGGCGTGAATCCTGTCGCCGTTGCCGGTGTCGTCGCTGGCATCGTGTGCCTTGCGCTCATCGGCGCGTGGTTCGTGCGTTCTCGTAAGAACGCATAGCAATTCAAGGTGCAGAGCGCCCGCCGTGTGACGCGCGGGCGCGACTATGCCGCCCATGGCGAGGCTTTATAGATGAACGGGCCCCGGGTCAGACGACCTGGGGCCCGTTTACGTTGCGGTTGGCGTGGCGATGGGAGTTTTAAGCCAACTCGGCTCCCAGGGCCTTGCAGGCGGCTTCGGCCTCGTCGTCAGGCGCGTCGAAGCAGATGACGGAATCGACGACATTGACGCCGGCCTCATCGGCGTCGGCCTTCCAATTGTCCATCCACTCGCCCTCGGCCCATGAATAGGAGCCAAAGAGGACGACCTTCTTGTCACCGAGGGTTTCCTTGACCTCGTCCCACATGGGCTGGAACTCATCGTACTCAAGTTCCTCGGAGCCCATGGCGGGGCAGCCGAAGGCGATGGCGTCGTAGCCGGCGGTCTTGTCGGCAGAGAAGTCGGCACAGGGGATGACCTCGGTCTCGGCGCCGGCGGACACCGCGCCCTCGGCGACGAAGTTTGCCATGGCCTCGGTATTGCCCGTTCCGCTCCAGTAGACGACGGCGATCTTGCTCATGTTGGGTCCTTTCGGTTGTGCGGCACGCAGCCGCGTTTTGTATGTTCTATCGGGCTGCCTGAACAAGCTGTTCAAGGGTGCAGCCCTGCTGATAGATGTAGGTAAGGTATTGCGTGCATGCGCGATAAGAGTCAAAGGTCGCAAGCGCCTGCTCAACGTTTGAGTACACCTTCCAAGCACCAAAAACCTTGTAGTTTTCGCCGTGCTGGACAATAAACTGATGCACGTCTTCGTAGGGGTAGCCCAAAAAATACCCAATTTCGTGAGGAAACTCGCATGTACAGCCCTTATCGCACGTATCGCTTTGCGCGAGAACGCAAAGTCTGCCGTCGCAGGCGCTTTCCGCAACATTGCCGCTCGCCAGCGTAATGCGTGCGGCTAGATGCACAAGGGATGCGGGCAGGTTGCAAACGTCGTAACCTTCGGTGGCAAGAGCTACTGCGGCTCGAGGGTCGGATAAATAGCGCATGAGGGCGGCGGGGCGGTACGCGTAGATCAGCGCTCCGCAGGGACGCCAGACGAGGACGCTCATGTGGATGCCGAGTGGCTCGAGCTCGCGGTTGCATTGGGCTATGACGGCAAGCAGGCGCGTGCGGCGCGCTTCGATATGAGGGTTGCCGGGCTTTTCGTTTTGGTTTGCGTAGACACCGGGATAGGTAAAGAGTGAAGCGGGTTTGATACCCGCGAGCGTGGGGGAGCAGTTGCGCACGACGGTCGTTTGAAACGTTGGAATGTCGATGGTTCGAGTCACGGTGCCCCTTTCGGTTCCTCATCTGTTAGCCTAGGAAAACTTATACACGAAAGTAAGCCTTGGTCAACTAAAAAGTTTGAAAAGGGAAACTATTTGACCGAACTGACACGAGTTTGGAGTAAGATGGGGGACACCCCATGGGGGTATTTGGCTAGAGCTTTAAAGGAGGAGGGGCATATGGAAGACCTGCTTAACCCTGCAAATCTTATCGTGCTTGCGGTAATTGCCGTCGGCATGTTTTTTGGATTGCGACGTATTGTCGCGTCGACGCACGGCAAAAGCTGCTGCAGCGATGGTGCGAGCGGCAAGAAGACCAAGAGAGCTGTGGTGACCGATACCGATGAGTCTCACTACCCCTATAGCGCTGAACTGCTCATCGGCGGTATGAGCTGCGACGGCTGTGCTCAAAACGTCGCGAATGCTTTGAATGCGCTGGATGGCATTTGGGCCACGGTTACGTATGCCGATCACACGGCGAACGTGCGCTCTAAAAACCCAATCGACCGCGAGGCGCTTGAGGGCGCCGTGAAGGGCGCTGGCTATTACGTCATGAAGCTATAGGGTCGGATGTATCGCTTGCACCTAGGCACGACCGCGCAGCTCGATGTCTTGGATGTCGTCGAAATCGATGACAATATCTCTGAGCTTGAGCAGCTTGAAAGCGGGGAGTACCTCGTCGAGAATGCCGGTGCGGCTGCGATAGCCGTATGAATCGTAATAGGTGACGCGCACCAGGTCGCCACGCTTGAGGCCCTCGAGCTTATTCGAAAGCTCGAGGGCTTTTTCTTCGGTCAGCTCACATTTGGGCTCAACGGTAATCTCTTGCTTGCGTACGAGCTCGTAGTATCCCGTGAGAGCGGCAAAGGGCATAAACTGTGCGGCGCGGTTGGCGCGGACGGCACCGTTGGCGGTGAGTTTGGGGTCGGCGGTGCGACGCCTTCCCTCGGGGTCTACTAGACGTTCGAAGGGAGTCGGCGGGCGCATGGGCTGTTGTTTGGATTTAGGCACGATGTCCTCCTACCTGGTCGTTGCGTTCGCGCGCGGTGGCACCGGCGGTAAAACTTAGTCCCTTAACCAGCGCGTTCTTGCCATATTTGCCTTTTACAGCCAGCACGGCGCGTGCCAGGTCACGCTCGCGCTCATCGGCCTCGACGTCGCTAAACAGATCGATGGTGGCGAACTCTTCGGGCATCAGATTGCCAAAGCCCAGATTGATACGTTTGACCGGTCGCTTGGGGTCGACCGTTTGCGCCCAGAGCTCATCGAAATATCCCATGATCTTCTTAAACGAATTAGTGCGCTCGGGCAGCTTGCGTGAGGCGTTGGAGTGCGCAAAGAGCGCGGCATAACCGCCACGCGGCTTACCGCCGTGCTCGCCCACGAAGATGCCGTCAATCGCCTGTGCCTCGCGAACCATGCGACGGCGCTCGTCGTCGCGCTGGACGGGCTTGGGCGCGCGGGGTGCAAGTTCGGGGCCATCGCTTGCGGTTGGCTCGATTCCCGAGGTGCTTGAGCGTAGGTGCCCGCAGCCGTCGATGTATTGAGCCGTGCCGCTGGCATCGAGCCGGCGGATATCGGCGCGCTCGCTTGCATAGCCCACAAAGAGCGAGATGCTGTCGCAGACCACGTGCTTGTCGACCAGGTCCAGTACGGCTGCATCGACCATCTCGCGCAACACCGTATAGGCCTGTTCGTAGGCATAGCCCTTCGAGAGCACCTGTCCGGTCGTGGTCGAGGTTGCCTGGGGGCGATAGGCCTGGATGTCGGCGATGGTTGTCGGTTCGCGCCCAAAAGCGTGGTCGATCAGGTACTCGGCATTGACGCCGAGCTCGTCATAGAGCAGGTTCTCGTCGAGTGCCGCGACGCCCATCAGGTCGTAGACGCCGTACTTTTCGAGACGCGCCGCCACGCCGGGGCCAATGCCCCAGATGTCGGTGATGGGGCGATGCGGCCAGATCTCCTTGCGAAAGGTCTCGTCGTCAAGTATCCCGATACGGCT
>OIYV01001094.1_pt1 | contig 13467 bp, 11 predicted proteins | sample 1588251 | NCBI WGS metagenome assembly OIYV01 (sample SAMN03283282) | human gut metagenome | biome: human-associated habitat; material: feces | host: Homo sapiens | place: Peru | collected 2012
CGACCAGAAGCCCAGCCCGAAGCTGTAATAATCCGGCCCCAGCTCAAACCAGAAGGTGGGGCGGCCCGTCCAGTCCTTGTCGCCGGTGCGGATGCACCACCACAGGTGATCCTTATACGGTCCCCGGCCAAAAAGCCGCCGGGCATCCCGGTAAATGCGGGAAACCTTTAAGATCAGCGGCTCATCCGGCAGCAGGGCATGCACCGCATCATATACCTGCTCGCCCAGCGCTTTGGTGGGCGTAAGGAAAGTGCTGATATAGTCGTCCTTGTGCTCCATAAACCAACCCCGCTCATTATTAAAGCGGATGCCCCACAGGAAGTCCATAGTCTCGGGAGAAAATGCCATTTCTTACGCCCTCCAAAGCGGCATACTCATGCAGCGCGGGCCGCCGCGGCCGCGCGAAAGCTCGCCGCTGGGGATGCGCAGCACCTCGATGCCCTCCGCTTCCAAAAGCGCGTTTGTCACATAGTTGCGGTCGTAGGCGATGATCGTGCCCGGGCGGATGCACAGCGCGTTGGAGCCGTCGTTCCACTGCTCGCGCTGCGCCGCGATCTGATCGCCGCCGCCGCAGCGCAGCAGGCGGACATGGTCGACGCCGACGGCACCGGCTAAGATCCGCTCCGGCGTGTCGTCCAGACGGCGCGCGCGCGGCTGACCGTTCTTTGAGGGTGTCAGCTCGTACACCTGCAAGGAGTCGAGAATGCTCGGATGGACAAGGAAGCAGTCCTCGTCGATCTGCGTCAGAACGGTGTCCAGATGCATAAAGGCGCGCGTGCTGGGGATGTCGAAGGCAAGAACGCGCCGGATGGCGGCGTTCTCGTCGCGGAAGATGTGCTGCGCCAGCCGCTCGATCGCCTCCGGCATGGTGCGCTGCGAAATGCCGACGGCCAGCGTCTCGGCGCTGAGGTTCAGAATGTCGCCGCCCTCTAAGCAGAACGGCTCGTCGGGCGTGTAGTAAAACGGCACCTGACCGGCATAGTCCGGATGGTGGTTCAGGATGAACTTGCTGTAGACCGTTTCGCGGTTGCGGGTGACGGAATACATATGATGCAGCGAGACGCCGCGCCCGATGGAGGCAAAGGGGTCGCGCGTGAAGTAGAGGTTCGGGATGGGATCGAGCACGAAATGCGCGCGGTCGGAGCGCAGCGCGGCCAGCGAACGGTTCTCGTGGTGCGGCAGCTCGTCAAAGCGGACGCCCGTCATCGTTTTTTCGATCAGTGTGTTTGCGTCCGGCAGCGAGAGCAGCAGCTCGGTCAGCTCCTCGCGGTAGTTTTCCGCGACGCAGCCGCTCATGCGGATAAAATCGGCGACGAACCGCTCGCGCAGCTTGTCGCTCTGCGCGATGGTCTGGGCGGCCAGCTCCGTCAGGTAGCAGACCTCCACGCCCTGCTCGCGCAAAATGTCGGCAAAGGCGTCATGCTCCGCCTGCGCGCCGCGCAGGTAGGGAATATCGTCAAAGAGCAAACGCTCCAAAGCGTTCGGAACAAGCTGCTCCAGCTCGCAGCCGGGGCGCTTGAGAAGGACTTTTTTCAGAGGGCGAACCTCGCTTTGCACCTGAATTGCCATACAGACGCCTCCTCACAAAACAAAAATCTCATAAACAGTTTATCACACAAAAGGGAAAAAATCAACAGATTTCAAACATTTTTTGCCTAAATCTTGCGCAAAATTCCATGAACTACATAAAATTCGAATCTTTTTACATAAATATGCAAAAATCCCGCCGCGAGCCGTCCCGCAGCGGGATTTTATTCTAATAAAGAGACGCCTCATTCAGGTGCCGGCATCATGCCCTTCCGTGCGGGCGGCCGCCGGTGGTGATCCCGAAGGCGGCGCGCACGGCTTGCAGATCGTCGAGCTGACGCTCGGTCAGCAGCCGCACCTCGCCCAGCGCGCGCATATGGCTGTACATAATGATCGTATGCTCCAGACATTCGGTGCGATAGAGCGCCTGCGTCACGTCTTTGCCCCATGTGACCGCGCCGTGGTGCTCCAAAAAGCATCCGTTGTATTCGCGGCAATAGCGCGAGGCTGCCCGCGCAAGCTCCTTCGAGCCGGTCACGGCGTAGGGCGCGCAGGGGATGACGCCGAGCTGCACGGCGGTTTCGAGCGTAATGGCAAGGTCGAAGTCGCGCCCCAGCGTCGCGTAAGCGGTCGCGGCGGGCGAATGGGAGTGCACGACGCCGCCGAGCGCGGGGTTCTCCCGATAGACGGCAAGGTGCATGGCGATCTCGCTTGAGACACGGTAGGAGCCCTCGACGACCTCGCCGTCCGGCGTGAGGCGGATCAGCATATCCTCCGTCATAAAGCCCTTCGAAACGCCCGTCGGCGTCGCCCAGATCGTGCCGTCGGCCATGCGGGCGGAGATGTTGCCGTCGTTCGCGGCGACAAAGGCGCGCTGCCAGAGGCGGCGGCCGGTTTCGAGGATCGCCTGTTTTGCCTCGTTTGCGGAGGTATACATACTTACTTCATCTCCTCCGGAAAGAGCTTGCGGAAGTTTTCTTCAAAGGGCGGGCGCACGATGCCGCGCTCCGTGACGATACCGGCAAGCAGCGTGTGGTCGGTCACGTCGAAGGCGGGATTGTAGCACTTGACGTCGGGCGCGGCCATGGGCTGCGCATAGTGCAGCGTCTTGATCTCGTCGGGCTTGCGCAGCTCGATGGGGATGTGCGCGCCGTCGGGGCAGGAAAAGTCGATCGTCGTGGACGGGCCGAGCGAATAGACGGGAATGCCGTAGTAGTGCGCCAGCACCGCAAGGCCGGACGAACCGATCTTGTTTGCGACGTCGCCGTTGCGCGCGATGCGGTCGCAGCCGAAGAAAACGGCCTGCACCTTGCCCTGCTGCATGACGGCGTTTGCCATGTTGTCGCAGATGAGCGTGCAGTTCACGCCCGCGCGGGTCAGCTCGTAGCTCGTCAGGCGCGCGCCTTGCAGCAGCGGCCGCGTCTCGTCGACCCAGACGTGCAGGTCGACGCCCCGCTCCTTTGCGAGGAAGAACGGCCCCTGCGCCGTGCCGTAGCGGGAGGTGGCCAGCGGGCCTGCGTTGCAGTGCGTGAGCACATTGTCTCCCGCGTGGAGCAGAGAAAGACCGTATTCGGATATGCGCAGGCACATGGCCATGTCTTCCTCGTGGATCGCACGCGCCTCGGCCGTCAGACGGTCGAGCAGGGCGGGACGCTCCAGCGCGCGGTTTTCCAGCGCGGTGCGCTCCATGCGGCGCAGCATATGCCCTAAATTCACGGCGGTCGGGCGGGAGGAGTTGAGATATTCGCACAGCGCCTTCAGCTCTGCGTAAAATCCGTCAAAATCCGGCTGCTCGATACCTCGGGCAAGCGCACTGACGGCGTAGGCGGCAAAAATGCCGATGCAGGGCGCGCCGCGCACACGCAGGGCATAGATCGCCTCCCACATATCCTCGCGGCGCGTCAGGGTGAGATACTTTGTCTCGTTGGGCAGCAGCGTCTGATCCAGCGCGACGACGCTCCGAAGGTCGTCGCCCAGACGGACGTTGACCGCGTGCGTTACTTCTTTCATTCCAGCGACGCTCCGATGGCCACGATGCTCTCGCGCACCAGACGGCGGAAGTCGGGCGCGACACGGTTCGCCGTGTCAAAGACCTCCTGATGGCTCAGAGGCACGGGAGAGATACCGGCGGCAAGGTTCGTGATGCAGGAAATGCCGCACACGCGCATTCCGCAATGGCGTCCGGCGGCTGCCTCGCAGGCGGTGGACATTCCCACGGCGTCCGCACCGGCAAGGCCGAGCATACGGATCTCGGCGGGGGTCTCATAGGTGGGGCCGGTGAGCTGGCAGTAGACGCCCTGCTTCAGAGCGATCCCCTGCGCCTGCGCGGTCTGGAGGATCTTGACGCGCAGATCGGCGTCGTAGACCTCGCTCATGTCGGGGAAGCGCGGGCCAAGCTCTTCGATGTTCGCGCCGATGAGCGGGTTGGGGAAGAAGGACATGATATGGTCGGTCAGGAGCATGAAATCGCCCGCGCGGAAGCCCTTGTTGATGCCGCCCGCGGCGTTGGTCAGGAAGAGGACCTTTGCGCCCATCAGACGCATCAGACGGGTGGGCAGGAGCACGTCTTCGATCGAGTAGCCCTCGTAATAGTGTACGCGACCCTGCATGATGACCACGCGGGTCTTGCCGAAGTAACCGAAGACGAAGCGGCCGCGATGGCCGGCGACGGTGGACACGGGGAAGCCCTCGATGTCGTGATAGTCCACGGTGGCCACGGGCTTGATCTCGTCGGCAAGCGCGCCGAGGCCGGAGCCGAGGATCAGCGCGACCTCCGGCTCAAAATCCGTCTTTTCCCGCACGCAGGCGAGACATTTGCAGAGCTTTTCATAGGCTGTCATAATCAATTCCTCCAAAACAATCATTTCATTTCGCGGCGCAGCCGCTCCAGTGCCGCCACAAACTCCGCCGGAAGCGGGCAGGTGACGGTGACGGGAAGCCCCGTCCGCGGGTGCAGAAAGGTAAGCTCCCGCGCGTGCAGGCACTGCCCGCTCAGTCCCAGCTCCGGCTTTTTGACGCCGTAGACGGGGTCGCCCGCGATGGGGTGGCGCAGGTAGGCCATGTGAACGCGGATCTGGTGCGTCCGTCCGGTCTCCAGACGGCAGCGCAGGTAGGTGTAAGGCCCGAGCCGCTCGAGCACCTGCCAATGCGTCACGGCGCTGCGGCTGTTTTTCTCCGTGACCGCCATTTTCTTGCGGTCGGTCGGGTGGCGTCCGATCGGCGCGTCCACCGTTCCGCTCTCCTCGCGGAAGCCGCCGTGCACGATGCACTCATAGACGCGGTGCAGGGTGTGATCCTTGAGCTGCGCGGAGAGTGCTGCGTGGGCAAAATCGTTCTTTGCCACGATCAGAAGCCCCGTGGTGTCGCGGTCGATGCGATGGACAATGCCCGGGCGTTTTTCACCGCCGATGCCGGACAGAGCGTCGCCGCAGTGGTGCAGCAGCGCGTTGACGAGCGTGCCGTCGGTGTGGCCGGCGGACGGATGGACGACCATGCCGCGCGGCTTGTTGACGACAAGAACGTCGTCGTCCTCGTAGCGCACGTCGAGCGCAAGCGGCTGAGCAAGCAGCTCCGTCGGGCGAACCGGCGGCACGGTCACGTCATAGCAGGCGCCCGCGACAACACGGTCGCTCTTGCGCACGGGAGCGCCGCCGCAGGTGACGTTTCCCTGTTCGAGCAGGCGCGCAAGGGCGCTGCGCGAAAGCGCGGGCAGTGCGTCTGCAAGAAAGCGGTCGATCCGCTCGCCGCTCTCCTGCGCCGTTACAAGCATGGGTACTACCTCCATAAATTGGATTATATCACAAAAAAGCTCCGAAGTCAAAGGGTTCTTTGGCTGTAATGACGAAATGCAAAAAGATACCCGCCAAGCGGCTGTCGGACAACCCCTCAGTCAACCTGACGGCTGCCAGCGCCCCTCCGTTGTCAGGCCTTGCTCCTGTCGAAGAACAGCACGTAGAGCAGCAGGGCGGCGCAGCCGACGGTGATAAAGCAGTCGGCGACGTTGAAGATCGGGAAGGCTTTCCAGAAGGAAAAGCCGATCATATCCGTCACGCTGCCGCGCACAAGGCGGTCGATCAGGTTGCCGATGCCGCCGCCGACGATGGCGGCAACGCACCACAGCTCAAACGGCTTTGTCAGCACCTTTTTCCAGACCAGCGCCACGACCGTGACCAGAAAAACCAGCATCACGAGCGTGAAGAGCCATGTTTTTCCCTCCAGCATCGACCATGCGGCACCGGTATTCTCCGTGTGCGTCAGGTAGAAGAGAAAATTGCCCTGCGCGCCGTCGATGTTTTGCAGAAACGGGATGTTGCGGACGGTCAGCCATTTGGTGAGCTGATCCAGCCCGACGATCAGCGCGGAAAAACCGGCCAAAATTGCGTAAAACATAAAGTTCCTCCTTATTCGCCGGCGGCGAACTGCTTCGCGCGGGCGACGGCCAGACGGTCGCAGCGGTTGTTCTTTTCGTTCGAGGCGTGACCCTTGACCCAGTGCCACGTGACCTGATGCGTTTCCAGCAGCGGCAGAAGCGTCTGCCACAGATCCACGTTGAGCGCGGGCTTTTTGTCCGCCTTGATCCAGCCTTTCGCGCGCCAGCCGTAGACCCAGCGCTTGTCCACCGCGTCAAAGACATACTTCGAGTCGGTGTAAAGGTCGACGGCGCACGGCTCGCGCAGCGCCTGCAGCGCAAAGATCACGCCGCTCAGCTCCATGCGGTTGTTGGTGGTGTCGGCAGCGCCGCCGGACAGCTCCTTTTCCAGCCCGTTCCACTCTAAAATCGCGCCCCAGCCGCCCGGGCCGGGATTGCCGGAGCAGGCGCCGTCGGTGTATATGGTGATGTGTTTCATCTCATTGATCCATCTTCAGCACGGCCATGAACGCCTCGGAGGGGACGGAGACGGTGCCGAAGGTACGCATTCGCTTTTTGCCTTCCTTCTGCTTTTCCAGCAGCTTCTTCTTTCGCGTGATGTCGCCGCCGTAGCACTTGGCAAGCACGTCCTTGCGCAGCGCCTTGATGGTCTCGCGGGCAATGATCTTGCCGCCGATGGCCGCCTGCACGGGGATCTCAAACATCTGACGCGGGATGTTCTCCTTGAGCTTTTCGCAGATCTTGCGCGCGCGTGCGTAAGCGTTGTCGGCAAAGAGAATGAAGGAGAGCGCATCGACGATCTCGCCGTTGAGGAGGATGTCGAGCTTGACGAGCTTGCTGTCGCGGTAGCCGTCCATTTCGTAGTCCAGAGAGCCGTAGCCGCGCGTGCGCGACTTCAGCGCGTCGAAAAAGTCATAGATGATCTCATTGAGCGGCAAGAAATAACGCAGCTCCACGCGGCGCTTGTCCAGATACGTCATGTCGCGGTATTCGCCGCGCCGCTGCTGGCACAGATCCATGATGTTGCCGACATACTCCGGCGGCGTGATGATGCTCGCGCGCACGAACGGCTCCTGACAGGAGGCGATGTCCGCCGGATCCGGATAGTTCAGCGGCGTGTAGATCTCCACGGTCTCGCCGTTGGTCTTCGTGACGCGGTAGACGACGTTGGGCGCAGTGGTGATCAGGTCGAGGTTGTATTCGCGCTCCAGCCGCTCCATGATGATCTCCATGTGCAAAAGCCCCAAGAAGCCGCAGCGGAAGCCAAAGCCCAGCGCGATGGAGTTTTCCTGCGCATAGCTCATGGAGGCGTCGTTGAGCTTGAGCTTTTCCAGCGCGTCGCGCAGGTCGCCGTATTTGCTGCCGTCGGCGGGATAGATGCCGGAGTAGACCATCGGCTGCACCGTCTTGTAGCCCGGAAGCGGCTCGGCGCAGGGCGTCTCCGCGCCCGTCACCGTGTCGCCCACGCGGGTGTCGGCGACGGTCTTGATCGAGGCGGTCAGGTATCCGACCTCACCCGCGCCGAGCGCGTCGGTCGGGTTCATGCCCAAGGGGGTGAGCGTGCCGACCTCCACCACGCGATACTGCGCACCCGTGGCCATCATGCGCACGTCCATTCCGGTGCGGATCACGCCGTTCTTGACGCGAAGGTAGACGATGACGCCGCGGTAGGAGTCGTACTGGCTGTCGAAGATCAGCGCTTGCAGGGGCGCTTCGCGGTCGCCCTGCGGCGCGGGAACGCCCGCAACGATCGCCTCCAGCACGGCGTGGATGTTGACGCCGTTTTTCGCGGAGATCTCCGGCGCGTCCATGGCGGGCAGGCCGATGACATCCTCAATCTCCTGCTTGACCTCCTCCGGACGGGCGGCGGGCAGGTCGATCTTGTTGATGACCGGCACGACCTCCAGTCCGGCGTCCACGGCAAGGTAGGTGTTTGCGAGCGTCTGCGCCTCGATGCCCTGCGAGGCGTCTACCACCAGCACGGCGCCTTCGCAGGCCGCGAGCGAGCGCGAGACCTCATAGTTAAAGTCCACGTGACCCGGCGTGTCGATGAGGTTGAGCACGTAGTCTTCGCCGTCGTCGGCGTGATAGTTGAGTTTTACCGCCCGCGCTTTGATGGTGATGCCGCGCTCCCGCTCCAACTCCATGGAGTCGAGGATCTGGTCCTCCATCTCACGACGATCCACGGCGTTGCACTCCTCCAGCAGACGGTCTGCCAGCGTGGATTTGCCGTGGTCGATGTGGGCGACGATGGAAAAATTGCGGATGTGGCTCAGATCGGTCATAATCGTTTCCTACTTCATAAATTTGTCGATCGCCTCGCAAAGGTCGGCAATGGCGGCGGTGTCGCCCTCCTCCACGGCGTCGACGATGCAATGGCGCAAATGTTCCTGTAAAATGACTTTTCCGGTGCTCTCCAGCGCGGCGCGCACGGCGGCAAGCTGGATGAGCACGGCGGAGCAGTCCTCGTCGTTTTCCACCATGCGCCGAACCTTCTCCAAGTGGCCGATGGCGCGCGCGAGCCGGTTGGAAACGGCCTGCTTGTTGGCGTGGATATGCGGATGAGAATGCTCATGCGGATGGGAATGGTCATGCAAATGTTCGTGATCCAAGGAAATTCCTCCCGTTTTCAGGTCGTTTCGAGAAATGCGCGGCACAGGGGCAGCGCCTGCTCCAGCACCGTCTCGGGCGACGGCTCGTCCGGCAGGAGCAGCCAGTGCGTCTGCTCGTTGCGGTAAAACCAAGTGCGCTGCCGCTTGGCGTAGCGGCGCGAGGACTGCTTCAGGCGCGCCGACGCCTCCTCCTGCGTCTCCTCGCCGCGCAGGCAGGCGACAAGCTCCTTGTAGCCGATGGCCTGCATTGCCGTGGCGTCGGCAGGCACGCCGCTCTCCAGCAGCGCGCGCACCTCATCGAACAGCCCGCGCGCGAACATCTCGTCCACGCGGCGGTCGATGCGGCGGTAGAGCGCGGAGCGGTTTACATAATCTAAGCCGATCCGCAGCGGGTGGTGCTTGGCGGGCAGCGCGCACGTCCGCGCGTTGTGCTCGGTGATCGTCTGCCCCGTCTCCAGATAGACCTCCATGGCGCGGACGATGCGCTTTTCGTCGGAGGGAGAGAGGCTCTGCGCGGCACAGGGGTCGACGGCGCGCAGGCGCTCCAGCAGCGCGCCGATCCCTTCGCTGCGCACGAAGGCCGTCAGCTCCTCGCGCCGTCCGGTCTGCGGACAGGGCGCGAAGGGGCGTCCGCTCTCCAGCGCGTCGGCGTAAAGGCCGGTGCCGCCGGTGACGATGGCGACCTTGCCGCGCGCAAGAATGTCCTGCACGCACGGCTCTGCCATGGCGCAGTAGCGGCTGACCGAACAGCTCTCGCGCGGATCGAGCACGGAGAGCATATGGTGCACGATGCCGCCCATTTCCTCCGGCGTCGGCTTGGCCGTGCCGATGTCCATGCCCCGATAGAGCTGCATGGAGTCGCACGATACGATCTCGGCGTCGAGCCGCTGCGCCAGAGCGACGGAAAGCGCCGTCTTTCCGGAGGCGGTCGGGCCGACGATAAAAATGAGACGTTCCATTGCGTTACGTCCTCTTAAATTGCTTTTCAAGCTGTGCCTGCGTCAGCCGCAGACAGATGGGGCGGCCGTGCGGGCAGTATTTGAGATCCTCGCGCGTCAGCACCTCACGAACCAGCGCCTCGTCTTCCAGCGCGTCGGTCGGTCTGCCGCCCTTCACGGCGGCCTTGCAGGCGACGGTGTGCAGCAGCGTGTCGCGCAGCGCGGTGCGGTCGGCGCGCTTGCCCGCGCGCAGATCGGAGGCAAGGCGGCCGAGCGTGACAATGGCATCGTCCTGCGAAAGCTGCGCGGGGATCTGCCCGATGGCCAGCATCCCGTCGCCGTAGTCCTCCAGCGCAAAGCCGCACGCCTGTAGCAGCGCGCGCTCGCTGAGCAGCAGCGCCGCCTCCTCCCGCTCGGGCTGCCAGAGCAGTGGCGTCAGCAATAGCTGCGCCGTGACCGGCTCGGGGGTGCTGCGGAATTTTTCAAAGAGCAGCCGCTCGTGGGCGGCGTGCTTGTCGATCAGCAGCAGGGACTTGCCCTGCTCGACAAGGATATAGGTGTTGAGCGCTTCGCCGATCACGCGCCAGTCGGGCGCGTCGGGCAGAAGCGTTTGCTGCTGTACGGGGGTATCCTGCGGCACATCGGCGGGCGCTTCGACCGGCTGCACGGGCGCAGCGGGCGCTTTTTCGGGTGCCGGCGGCACCGTTTCTGCGGCAGGTGCTTTTTCGGGCGCTGCGGGCTTTGCCTGCGGCGGAGGCGTGGGAGAAACTGCCTGCCGCTGCGCTGCGCGCGGGGTGGCGGGAGGTTCGTCGGGGCGGCTCTGCGCAACTTGCGCGGCGGAGCGGAGATCCGGTGCGGCAGGGGTGGACATGAGCTGCGAGAGCGCCCGAAAATCCGCCGCGCGCATGGCGGGCGTCTTGCCGTGCAGCGTGGGCTGCGCCGTGGCCGCAGAGGGGCGCTCGGAGGGCAGGCGCATGGTCACCTTGCCGTCGGTGCGCTCCAGCGCGCCCTGCACGCCGTAGTGCACGCAGTCAAACAGGTCGCGCTCGTTGATGAATCGAATTTCCGTCTTGGCCGGATGGACATTGACGTCTACGAGCTTTTCCGGCAGCGTCAGCTGCAAGACACAGGAGGGAAAGCGACCCGTCATGAGCTGGTTGCGGTACGCTTCCTCCAGCGCAGCGCTCATGGTCTTGGAGCGGATGTTGCGCCCGTTGACGAAAAACAACTGATTTGCGCGATTGCCGCGCGTCGCGGTGGGACGGCTGACAAAGCCCGTCAGCCGGTAGGCGTCCCAGTGGCTGTCCACGGCGACAAGGTCGCTTGCAAACTGCCTGCCGAGAATGGAGTAGATCGCGCTGTAGAGCTTGCCATCGCCGGAGGTCTGAAACTGCTCCTGCCCGTCGGCAAGGACGCGCAGCGCGACCTCCGGATGCGCCAGCGCAAGGCGGCCGACGGCGGAAACGGCGGCGGCGCCCTCCACGCTGTCGCGGCGCATGAATTTCATGCGCGCGGGGGTGTTGTAAAACAGGTCGCGGACGATGATCGTCGTTCCGTCGGGGCAGCCCGCGCTGCCGCTCTCCTTCACGACGCCCGCCTCCAAATGCAGGCCGACGCCCATGCTCGCCTCGGCGGTCTTGGTCAGCAGGTCGATGCGCGACACGGCGGAAATGGCGGCGAGCGCTTCGCCGCGAAAGCCCAGCGTGGAAATGGCTTCGAGATCCTGCGCCTTGTGCAGCTTGCTCGTGGCGTGCCGCAAGAAGGCCACCGGCGCGTCCTGCGCGCTCATGCCGCAGCCGTCGTCCGTGACGCGCAGGAAGGTCATGCCGCCGTCCTTAAGCTCTACGGTGATGTGCGTCGCTCCGGCGTCGATCGCGTTTTCCACCAGCTCCTTTGCGGCGCTGGCGGGGCGCTCGACCACCTCACCGGCGGCGATCAGATCCGCCACATGGGGCGAAAGTTGTTCGATTTTCGGCATTGTGCCTCACCTGCCTTTGGTCACAGGAGCTTTTTCAGCTCATAAAGCGCGTTCATCGCCTCAATGGGCGTCATCGTCTCCACCGTGAGGCCGCGCATGGCGCAGCGCAGAAGATCCTCCTGCGGCGCTTCCTGCGCGGCAACGGACTTCGGCGCGGCGGGCGCGGGCGCGGGCGCGCCCTGCTCGAGCGAATGCAGGATCCGCTTGGCGCGGTCGATGACCGGCTGCGGCAGCCCCGCCAGCGCCGCGACCTCGACGCCGTAGGAGTCGTCGGCAGCGCCCGCAACGATCTTGCGGAGGAAGACGATCTCATCGCCGCGCTTTTTCACGGCGATGTTGTAGTTTTTCACACCGGACAGTTCGCGCTGCGCGGTGGTAAGCTCATGGTAATGGGTGGCAAAGAGCGTTTTTGCGCCCAGCCGCTTGCGGTCGGCGGTATACTCCAAAACGGCGCGTGCGATGGCCATGCCGTCGAAGGTGGAGGTGCCGCGGCCGATCTCGTCGAGCAGGATCAGGCTGTGCGCGGTCGCGTGCGAAAGGATCTCCGCAACCTCCGACATTTCCACCATGAAGGTGGACTGCCCGCCGGACAGATCGTCCGACGCGCCGATGCGGGTGAAAATGCGGTCGACGACGCCGACGCGCGCGCTGCGCGCGGGGACGAACGAACCCATCTGCGCCAAGAGCACGATCAGGGCGACCTGCCGCATATAGGTAGATTTGCCCGCCATGTTCGGACCGGTGATGATGAGCGCGCGGTCGTTGTTTTCGTCCATATAGGTGTCGTTCGGCACGAACAGCGCGTCCTTCAGCATCTGCTCAACGACGGGGTGTCTGCCGTCGCGGATGTCGATGATGCCGGAACGGTCGACCTCCGGCTTGCAGTAACGGTTTTTCACCGCCAGCTCCGCCAGACAGTTCAGCACGTCCAAATACGCCACGGCGCGCGCCGTGCGCTGGATGCGCTCGGTCTGCTCGGCCAGCTCGTCGCGCAGCTGAACAAACAGGTCGTATTCCAGCGCCGTGATGCGATCCTTTGCCGAGAGGATGGAGCTTTCCAGCTCCTTTAACTCCGGCGTGATGTAGCGCTCGCCCGTGGCAAGCGTCTGCCGGCGGATGTAGGTCTCGGGCACCATGGAGGTCTGCCCCTTGGAAACCTCGATGTAGTAGCCGAAGACGCGGTTATAGCCGACGCGAAGCGTCTTGATGCCCGTCTTTTCGCGCTCCGTCGTCTCGATGCGCGCAAGGGTGCCCTTGCCGCCGCTGAGAATGTCGCGCAGCCGGTCAAGCTCCTCGTGATAGCCCGCGCGGATCAGGCCGCCCTCCCGCAGGGAAAACGGGGGGTCGTCCGCGATCGTCGCGGCGATGCGGTCGTGAATGTCCCGCAGGTCATCCAGCTCCTTGCGCAGGGTGTCAAACAGCGGCGCTTTGCAGCCCGCGAAGGCCTCGCGCAGCGCGGGCAGCGGCGCGCAGCCGTTTTGCAGCATGACAAGGTCGCGCCCGTTGGCCGCGCCCGTGACGATGCGCGCGGTCACGCGCTCCAGATCGGAGACCTGCCGCAGCAGACGGCGCAGCTCGTCGCGCCCGATGGTCATCGTGGTCAGCTCCTCCACGGCATCCTGCCGCAGACGGATCTGGCTCGGGTCGAGCAGCGGGCGCTCCAGCCATGCGCGCAGCATTCGGCTGCCCATCGCCGTAGAAGCCTTGTCCAGCACGCCGAGCAGGCTGCCGCGCTTTTCGCCGCTGCGCAGCGTTTCCGTCAGCTCTAAGTTGCGGCGCGCCGTCAGATCCATTTCCAGATAGCGGCCGCCGGTATAAAATTCAAAGTATTGCACATGGGAGATCGACGCGCGCTGCAATTCCGAAAGCGTGCGCAGCAGCGCGCCCGCGCTGCGGATGACCTCCGCCTTTCCGGCGATGCCGAGCGCGGCAAGGGAGCGGCCGAACTGCTGCTCGATGCGGCGCGCGGTGTCCGCCTCGTCAAACAGCGCGTCCGCGCCGACGTCGCCGCAGCAGTGCAGGCGGTTTTGCAGCACGTCGGTC
>OIYV01001101.1_pt1 | contig 13381 bp, 20 predicted proteins | sample 1588251 | NCBI WGS metagenome assembly OIYV01 (sample SAMN03283282) | human gut metagenome | biome: human-associated habitat; material: feces | host: Homo sapiens | place: Peru | collected 2012
ATTGAAGGCAGGAGACACATGGGATAATGATGAAATCTACTTTGTCGTTGAAAAACTGAGAAAAGAATTTCCGGATCTTTCATTTACACAAATGTCCGATTGCTCAGGAGTCCTGATTTTAGACTGACAAATTACAATTTATACATTGGAATATAATGGACTATTAAGAGCGTTCACGTTTATGTGGACGCTTTTTCAATACCTGGAATGATTAAATAATACATAAATTTAATATTCTGACATGAATAGTGTCAAATAAAGGTGTAGGTTATTAGTGAAAGGACTATATATTGATAGCACCGGAATGTTTAAAGCAATTTGCCTTAATGGCCTGGGGTAGGGGAGAATGAAGTCATGAATCAGAAGATATTGGAAAAGTTTAAGAGTGATAAGATGGATCAGATCAACAAACAGATGAGTGTTTCCAGGAATAAAATGGATGATCACATAACTCAAAGGGAAGTAGAGATAATGAATTATAAGATGGCTAATGAGATGCTTAGCAGGTATTCGTTTGATGAATTAATAGAGCATGCATTAGTAGATGCTGAATTTGATGAGAGTGATTGTTATGGATGTTTGCTGGCACTTAGCATATTACAAATAGCGAATGGTGATAAGGATATAGCTTTCAAGATGTTACGTGAGGATACTGCGATTGTTGAAGCGTATTATGGACAAAAGATGGATGTTGAGCTTCTACGATTTAAAGCGTTGTCTGAGATAAAAGAAGAAATAGAAGGAAAATCAAAATGTTAAGGCAAGTTGCCTTAAGGATAATAAAGGGAAGGAAAAAGATATTATGAAACGTTTATTTTCGATTTTACTTGCAGAAGTATTGTATTTGGTTGCGATAGTTTGTAGATGGTGTATTGTGATAACACATTTCGTTGCATATCTATATACTGGATTCTTTGTATTTATGTTATTTTTACATTTTACAGGAATAGCCAGGGTGTTAGATCATTATACTTCAACGGAGTATATAGTAAGTGTAGGAGCTATTATTGTATTTTTCTTGTCTAGATCTATATTTGAATATTTATCCGTAAAAGCAAGTAATGCTCATTATAGATTGTTGAATTATTAATGTAAATTTAAATATATATAGTTTTTTTTCTTGTCATATGGTCTTATTTGAATGCCAGTAGTTACTAGATATACTTGATTGTTTAATACGTATTCAGATCCATAGCAAATAAATGTTAAGAATCCTTCTACAATAGCAAAGTCTACACCATTTTTGATATCTGCAAATTGAACCATGTCTAAACAATCGTATAGATTGCATTGTTTGATGACTGGTTCTTTTTCTATATTTGATTTATCAAAATATTTATATATGACTGCACAATCATAATCGTTATATTTGTGAAGCCTTTTTATGATTGTAGAGCATTCTTGATTGTGTTGTTCTATTTCTGATTCAGTACAATCTAATATTGATTTTGAGTTTAATAATTTCATGTTCCGGTCTCCTTGCGTTTGGCCTTAAAAGAAAAGGATTTTATTGTTTCATTGTAACATTTTAATGATGAATGTAAAAAACTATAGGTTCTATATTTAATAAAAAGAAAGAGCATTAATATAGAATAATTGTATTGAATGTATGATGATATATATGAAAGTCAAAAAAAGGATTAAGTTCAATTTTGATTGACTCAATCCTTTCTTTTTAGAGAGACGGTTTTATTCGCTTTCGATGATTTTGTTAAGCTTTGGCTCTAGACGATTGATAACATTTGTCACAAGTGCATTACCCATCATAAAGTAACGACGTTTTTCAGGCATACCTGTATCTGTCCAATTGTCCGGGAATCCTTGAAGTCTCTCAGCTTCGATTGGAGTTAATATGCGTAATTCTCCGGTTTCCATATCAGGGATGATGTGAGTGGATCTATTTACAGAGCCTTCGCTCGTTAACATAGTTCTTCCAGGTAAATCTAAAGCATCGTATGGGGACATGGAACCTTCTGAATAAAAGTATGGTTCTCCATTTGGCTTTGTACGAGCAATTTTTTTTGCTCCTCTTAAGTATGTGAATTTTTCTTTTTTATCGCCAGTTAAGATATAAGAATCTAGTCCAGTTCTAGTTTCTCTGATTTCGCCAAGAGTAATTGGATTTTCCTGGATAGGTTTGGTTTTTTCTGTTAAAACAGTTCCATTGATCATGATACCAGTGTTTTCGAAGTTTGCTCTGAATTCGCTTGTCATTTCAACGGTATCCTTGTATTGTGATAAATCGATTACGTTTGAATTATCACAAATGGATTCAGGTTGTTCAACAGGAAAACATTGTGCAAATAAACCAGCTTTATAAACGTAATGTTTAGCTTCGTCGAATTTGAATTGTTTATTATATTTAAGAGTCTGTTTCCACCCAAAAAGAAAAGTTCTTCTTCTTCGTTGTGCAGCACCATAATCAGCAGCGTTAATGATCCGCCATTCGACGTTGTAGCCTAAATCACTTAGAGTACGTAACATAATCCCAAAATCTCTACCACGTTGTTTCGATGGAGATTTTAATAAACGGTCAACATTTTCCAACAAGAAGAAAGGAGTGTTTTTTTCTTTTAAAATACGTGCAATATCCCAAAACAAAACACCTTTTTTACCTTCGATACCTTTTTCGTTAGATAAAGAACGTGCGACAGAGTAGTCCTGGCATGGAAATCCACCGCAAAGTAAACTGTGATCAGGAATAGTCTTTGCATCAACTTTAGAAATGTCTACATTACTACACTCATTACCAAATCTAGTTACATAACAATCATAAGCATGTTGGATTTTTGTGCTAGGTTCCCATTGGTTTGCCCATACGAAATCCCAATCACGATTTTCGATAGCTTTTCCTTGTTCGTTAAATCCTTTAATATTATTCAATCCAACGCGAAAACCTCCTACGCCTGCGAACAATTCAATTACAGTTTTTTTCATGCCGGTCCTCCTTTGCGTTATTGGTGCTATAATAAAGTTAACAATAACATTAATAATAATAACAAATTTAGACGAATTGATCAAGATTAAATTATAACATAAATTCAATTTGATTATAAGTGATGAAACGAGGTAAAACCATGTTATTTGATTATGATGATAGAAGTATAAATAGTATTTTTGAATATGCAAAAAGACTAGAAGGAATGACATTCAATGAAATTAGTGATGAATATAATCATTCTTTAAAGAAGTTCTACACGAACCCTATGGAACCACAATCTTTTAAAATAAAGGAAGATACAGTTGAATATAAAACACCTGGAGAGAATGCAAAAGGACAATTAGGCAATTTTCTTGAAAGATACTATTTTGGGTATATGCCGAATGGTGTGCAGGATGCAGATTTTTCAAAGACTGGTGTTGAATTGAAACAAACATGTATAGATCAAAAGAAGAATGGTGATTATTCAGCAGGAGAGAGACTTTCTATTACAAACATTTCTTATAAAGAACCTGTAGAAGATGATTTTTATAAAAGTCATGTATGGGCAAAAATCAAACTGATTTTATTGGTGCATTATTTGAGAGATAAGTCGAAAAATAGAATGGATTATGAGATAAAATATGTTAATTTGTTTACTCCTCCACAAGATGATTTAAGTATTATAATACAAGATTATTTGAATATTATAGAAAAGATTAAAAACGGTAAAGCACATGAAATAAGTGAAAGTGACACTTTATATTTGGGTGCAAGTACAAAAGGTGCAAATGCTGAAAAAAGCACAGTTCCTCAATATTATGGGGATCATACACCGGCAAGAAAAAGAAATTTCTGCTTTAAGAGACAGTATATGGATTACATACTCCATGAATATGTGTTGAAGGATAGGGTCCCTTGTGAATCAATAATTAAAAACAATCAATTAACAACAGTGGATTCTTTCGAAAACCAAATTTTAAACATGATCAACAGAAATTCAGGAAAGACGGATGAACAGTTATGTCGGATGTATAGTAGACCATATAATAACAATAAAGCTCAATGGATCGACTTAGCATATAGAATGTTAGGAATAAAGAGCAGCCAGGCGGATGAATTTGTGAAAGCAAATATTGTAGTTAAAGCTATTCGTATAGAAAAAAATGGTAAGATACGTGAATCCATGTCATTACCAGTTATTGATTTTAAAAAATTGGCTATAGAAGATTTTGAGTATTCTGATTTTTGTGAATATTTTGAAGAAACAAAGTTTTTATTTGTGGTATATAAATCAGATGGAGTTCATTACGTTTTAAAAGGCGCTCAATTATGGAATATGCCGTTAGCCGATTTGTATGGTGAAGCAAAAAATGGTTGGGAAGCTATACAAAATAAAATCAAAGAGGGTATCAATTTTACTGTTAAAGGTGATGTTGTTTCAAATGATTTACCAAGCAAGAAAGATAATAGAATCATTCACATCAGACCACATGCACCAAAAGCGGCTTGTAAATTAAATAATGGTTTTGAAAAAGGAAATCTCAAACGAGATGCGAATCAATTACCAAATGGGGAATGGATGACTAAACAAAGTTTTTGGTTGAACAATACATATGTGTTATCTCAATTGAAAATAGAGGATATTTAATATGAACGATAGATCAGATATAAAAGCAAAAGAAGCTTATGTTAATTATTTGATTCAACATGGATATGTTGATGTCCAAATAGTACATTCTCCTGTGGATATTATTGCGTATAAAAATGACGTGAAACATTTTTTTGAGATAAAGGCTACTAAAAGGAAAAGTTCATATTTCGGTGCAGCCACTTTTACAGAATGGGAATGTGCCCTTAAGAATAAGGAATTTTTTAAATTTGTTGTTATCAAACATATGGATGAAGATTATGAATTTTATGAATTCACTCCCGAGGAATTCATGGAATATTCAACGATACCACCGATCAAAGTATATTTTAATATTGATCTAAATAAGAAGAGAAAAACAAAGAGAAATGGTACAGCTTTAAAGATGAGTGAAGAGGCTTTTTTTGAATTAAATGATACATACAAAAAGTTAAAGGGGTAGTTGATGATTATGAAACATCAAAAATTAGAAACTACTCCTGAGGTATCAAAACGTATGTCTCATGTGAAGTTGAAAAGAAACGATGTGGAAACAAAACTGGCAAAGGCTTTATGGCATAAAGGCTTTAGATACAGGTTGAACTACAAGAAACTTCCTGGATCACCAGATATTGCTCTAACAAAATATTGCATAGCTATTTTTGTTGATGGTGAGTTTTGGCACGGAAAAGATTTTGAAAAGAATAAAGATTCTTTAAAAAACAACAAGAAGTTCTGGGTTGAAAAGATAGAAGAAAATATTTCTAGAGATAAAAAGAATGATGTTCTTCTAAATAATATGGGATGGATTCCACTACATTTTTGGAGTAAAGATGTAGAAAAGAATGTAGATACGTGTATTGATGAGATTCTAGAATATGTTTCTTATCAAATGCAGGGAAGAATAATTGAATGAATTATAAAATGGTATGTTTTGAATTATAATACTTCATATGATAAAAGTAGACATCAAAACAGTTGGGGGCGCTAATCAATATAGCTATTCTATAAAATAATATGGAATAGCTTTTTTGCTTTTTAAATGATATTGTTGAGATATGAAAAATTGTAGTTCTTATGTTAATTTTTTATGCAACCTGATAGATATTGAATTTCAGATATTTGTTGCAGAAATGAACAGTCTTTTACTCTTGGAGGATAGTTAAATGGCACCATCTAACAAATTAAATCTAGCTGGTCAGCGTTTTGGAAAGCTAACAGCAATTAAAGATACAGGAAAACGATATAAAGGCCTAGCTATATGGCAATGTAAATGTGACTGTGGAAATACTTGTGAAGTTACTTCGAACCACCTTAGAACTGGTCATACAACTAGCTGTGGATGTAGATTAGGAAATCGAAATGATTTGACTGGTCAAAGGTTTGGTCGACTTGTCGCAAAGGAATATGTTGGACGAGTAAATGACAACACTATGTGGAAATGTATATGCGATTGCGGGAATGAAGTTGTTGTTAATGCACATTCATTAAAGGATGGTAAAACAAGATCATGTGGTTGTTTAAATACAGAAGTTCGGTCCAAAACAGCTAAAGATCGATTTGGTTTTGTGGATGGAACTACACTATCTGGTATTTCTTCTTCCAGGAAGATAAATAAAAACAATAGTAGTGGAGTTCGTGGTGTGACATTCAACAGGAAACGCAATAAATGGGTTGCTCAGATAACATTTCAAAGAAAAAATTATAATTTAGGACGATATGATGATAAAGAGGATGCTATTAAGGCCAGGTTGGAAGGCGAGGAGCGTTTCTTTGGAAAGTACAGAAAGGATGGTAAGTAATGGCTAAACAGTTTAACGTTGGAGATACAGTGTATTTTATTAATTCATCTGTTTTTGTTAGAAAGGCTACAGTAATACGTGTTGCAGCTGGCTTTGTTACTATCAAATTTGATACAAATAATGGGAATGATGGACCATCTGGTATACGAGTACGTGAATCAAAGGTGTATCATACAGAAAAAGAAGCAAATGATGTTGTCCAGGTTAATAAAAGTAGACAGCAAAACAGTCGAAAGCTATAATTAGTATTGCTATTCATCTTCCTATTAAATATGAATAGTTGACTATTCTGTATATAATTTGCCATATCATTGGAGATGTGATTTCGTCAAATTCATCAAGAACTTTATCGTCTGGAAGATAAAGTTTGAATGCATCAAAGTCTTTTTTTCCAATATGTATAACCGTTGTTGCTACTTGTGCTTTCTCAATATGATTAAGAAAAGGTTTGAGTGTATATAACAATAAGGCTTTTCCCTTTTGACGTTTGCTATTAAATACACATACTCGTTGATTTAGCCAAGCTTCTTCATTTCCCCAAATATAAGGGCGGAACTCACCATCCATACCAACAACGATGTCCCGTACTGCAAAGAATATCCTTTAGGATGTTCTTCAGTAGTATAGGTAACAAATGTTTGTTCTTTCAAATCACGAATACGAATTATAGATTTTCCTATCTTTTCTGTATTGAATAGTTTTGATTTGAAAGGTGCCCCATAAATTATGTCAGAGATTGAGTATATATCAGACTCAATCCAAGTTTCTGGTTTTATGCCATCGAAAGGTGTGTAGCCAACGAACCACGATTTATATAAAGTAGCCATTTGTTGCTATAAATTATTGTTTATAATACATTCAATTAAATAAAAGAAAGGAATATCATTATGACATTAGAAAATAAACTTGGAATTACTGATTCGGTAGAATTAGCCAAAGCTGAAGAAAGAATTAGTAAAAAAAGAGCTATAGAATTATTTGAAAGTGGCTATTTAAATAATCTAGAAGCTGGAACATTTAAATCACTTTCACAAATACATAAATATCTATTTGATTCTATTTATGATTTTGCTGGACAAATAAGAACTGTGAATATCGCCAAGGGAAATTTTCGCTTTGCTTCAGTTATGTATTTGGAAACAGCACTTCAAAATATAGAAAAAATGCCTCAATCGACTTATGATCAAATTATAGAGAAGTATGTGGAAATGAACGTAGCTCATCCTTTTCGTGAAGGAAATGGTAGAAGTACTAGAATTTGGCTTGATTTAATTTTAAAGAAAGAATTAGGTCAAGTCGTAGATTGGAGTCTTGTAGATAAAGAGGATTATCTTTCCGCTATGGAACGAAGTCCTATCAAAGATATTGAGATTAAACATATCCTTAAACAAGCACTAACAGATAAAGTTGATGATCGTGAAGTATATATGAAAGGCATTGATCATAGTTACTATTACGAAGGTTATTCTACTTTTAAAACAACAAATTTATAATTATAAATACTTCTATCAACGGCAGAAGCTAATATTAAAGAACAGCCGTTGCATGTCGGTTCTCAATAATAAGGAGAAACGACTATGAAACAAAACAATAATTTAGAACGGTTTGATGATAAAGAGGATGCTATTAAGGCCAGGTTGGAAGGCGAAGAGCGTTTCTTTGGAAAGTACAGAAAGGATGGTAAGTAATGGCTAAACAGTTTAACGTTGGAGATACAGTGTATTTTATTAATTCATCTGTTTTTGTTAGAAAGGCTACAGTAATACGTGTTGCAGCTGGCTTTGTTACTATCAAATTTGATACAAATAATGGGAATGATGGACCATCTGGTATACGAGTACGTGAATCAAAGGTGTATCATACAGAAAAAGAAGCAAATGATGTTGTCCAGGTTAATAAAAGTAGACAGCAAAACAGTCGAAAGCTATAATTAGTATTGCTATTCATCTTCCTAACAAATATGGATAGTTGGCTATTCTGTATATAATATGGAATAGCTTTTTTGCTTTTTAAATGCTATTGTTGAGATATGAAAACTTATAGTTCTTATGTTAATTTTTTATGTAGCCTAATGGCTATTGATATTCCGGATGTTTGTTATTGTTTTAAGGAACAGTATTATGATGTTAACGGCTTTGATGTTGAACCATTTGAAATGGAATCACACTGCAAATCATATGTGATACCAGATGAAAATAGGATATATATTAATCTTAATGAAATGCATGGAGAGAATGATATTTATTTTATATTGGCTCATGAAATTCGACATTGTGCACAATATCAGTCTACAGAAGGGATTGGATTGGCTGATATTGCAATGCCGGAAACAATTTATAAATGGAAAAAAGAATTTAGTCGATATAATTCAAGGTGTAAAGATGAATCTTGCCAGGAGGTAGAATTGGATGCCATTGCCTTTGCATGGTTTATAGGTAAGGTTTTATTAAATGTAGATGTTGATTTAAGTTGTGATGAAACGTTGGTTGAACCATATAAGAGGTACATCATAAGAAATTATTCATTAACAGAAATTAAAGAGCGTTTAGATTATTCCGGATTAGAGCTTGGTAGAAACTAGGCTTAACATTATAGTGATTGATTGAAACAAATTTATAGAAGATGTATGATTTGGTTAGAGGTTATTATCAAGAAGGTAGGGAGTTTGTATGCAAAATGAAAAGATAATAGATGATGAACATGTTGAATGCCCTTTATATGGCAGGATTGTCAATATTGACCGTTGTGTTGACATACATGACGTAGTTCACGGAATTAGAATTCCATCAATACTCCGAAAAGAAATATTAGAAATAGAAAATTTCAGAGATATTTGTTGGAATTGCCCACATCATCATTTCGACTAAATTAAAAAAATGAGCTGGAATTATGCAATGATTGCAAGGGTTCCAGCTCTAGAAATAGGAATACTGGATGAATGTTTGAAAGGGTTGTAATCGTGTCCATCCAGTGTGGAATAGTATATCATTATATATTATGTTATGAAAGAAATTTACCTTAAAAATAGTGGCTTAGAGGTACGTAAAAGGTACGCAAATTTTTAATTTTATTGCAGATTATCGTATATTATATATAAATGAGAGATAAAAAATGCTTTAAATATAGCATATATAACACAAAATAAGTTGGTTTCGATTGAGTTCGAGTAAAATCCGAAGTGTTAAAAACGCCCTTAAATAGGGCGTTTTCTTTAGGTTGAAAAATCTCGTGACCTTATTTTGACCTTAAAAAGTAATTAGAATGATTAAAATATTTATTGTAGTTTATGTATTTTTGATATGTATTAATATTTTTTTAACCATTCATCTCTTTTTCTTGGTAAGGTATGTTTAGAATACTTAGGATAATTGATCATCCATTCTATAAATTGATTTTTAGTAATAATCCCTTTTTCAAAATTCTCGTATTCATCACACCAGTCATTTAATCTTTCGATTAAATCATCAGAAGTGATATTTTTGTCAGTTCCAAGATATACCTTTCCGTCAATACGTACAGGGTGCAATCCATATAGAAAGTAATACTCAAATAATTCAAATATAGCACCATGGTGTGTTTCTAGATCTGGAATATCTAATGCTTCTTCATTTACATCTAAAATACCTGCCATATACTTAATGATGTCCTTACGGGGCATTTTTTTATTTGATTCATACTGTGACATTCTTACATCAGCTTGTTTCTCAGGAATTCTTAAACGCATACCAACTTCTTTCATTGTCATGTTTCTATGATTTCTTATTCTTTTTAATCTGGTACCAAACGACATGATACAGTTTCCCCCTTTCCCCCAAATTATAACATTTCAGTCACGCTATTAGAAGAACTACTTAATCTAAAACGATAAAAAATTAATCTAAAAAAATTAAGTGAACATATTGACTTATTCCTTTTAGGTTAGTATCATATAAATGTACTTAATCTTTAAAAGTTAGGAGGCATAAAATTATGAGTACAGATTTATTTATAAAAGCAATTGAAATTGCACAAGTAATGGGGAAGTCTAAGTCTTATGGATATAAAATTGTACGTCAGTTAAATAAAGAACTTTCCGAGAAAGGCTTTATGACTGTAGAAGGACAAACAAATCGTCAATACTTTTATGAAAGATTTTATGGAGTAATCCCAAAGGATGGTGCAAATCATGCCAGCTTATAAAGATGAAAAACGTGGTACTTGGTATATTAAGTGTTACTACCATGATTGGACTGGTGATTTAAAACCATATACCAAAAGAGGCTTTAATACTAAAAAGGAAGCTTTGCAGCATGAACGTGAGTTTAAGCTCAAAAAAGAAAATTCATTAGATATGACATTTTCTACATTTGTTGATATTTATGAACGTGATTGTTTAGCTAGATTAAAACTAAATACAAATTTAACTAAAAAGCATATTATTGATGAAAAGATTCTTCCGTATTTTAAAGATATGAAAATCAGTGAGATTAATGCATCGAATGTCTTAGAATGGCAAAACACTTTAATCCATTATAGAAATAGTGATGGTAATGGTTATAGTCAAACTTATTTAAAAACAATTCACAATCAATTAAGCGCAATATTTAATTATGCTTGTAAGTTCTATAATCTTCGAGATAATCCAGCTAGAAAAGCAGGAAATATGGGTAAAGAAGAAACTGGTGAAATGTTATTTTGGACTAAAGAAGAGTATATTAAATTTTCTAAATCTATGATGAGTAAACCAATGAGCTATTACGCATTTGAGATTCTTTATTGGTGTGGTATTCGTTTAGGAGAGTTATTAGCTTTAACACCAAATGATTTCGATTTTAAAACTGATACATTATCAATTACAAAGTCGTATCAAAGATTGCAAGGAAAAGACTATATTACAGCTCCAAAAACTAAAAGAAGTGTTAGAAAGGTTAAAATGCCTCATTTTCTTACAGAAGAATTGGAGAATTTTCTGAATACTCTATATAAGATAAATGGAAATCAACGTATTTTTACAATCACAAAATCTTATATGCATCATGAAATGGATAGAGGTTGTAAAGAGACTGGTGTAAAGAGAATTCGTGTTCATGATCTTCGTCACAGCCATGTGTCTTTATTAATTGAAATGGGATTTAGTGCATTAGCTATTGCTGATCGAGTTGGACATGAAAGTATTGATATTACTTATCGTTATGCTCATTTATTTCCAACAAAAGGTACAGAAATTGCAAATAAATTAGATGATTTTAGAGGAGGTGCTTTTGATGAGTCACAAGAATTTAGATAGAAAAGGAAGATTTAGAAATAAGATAGTATCCTTTAGAATATCTCCAGAAGAAAATGAAGTGTTAAATAGAAAAACTAAGTTGTCAGGACACACTAAACAGGATTACATTCTAAATTCTATTTTAGATAAAGATATTATTGTAGAAGGAAATACTCTTGTATTTAGAAGTCTTCATGATGAATTAGAAAGGTTTATTAATCTATATGGAACTACACTTAGTAGTGATGATGAAGAATTAAAATTGTGGGTATTACAAATGATTAAGGCTATGCAAACAGAAAAAAAGACAAACATCAAAGTAGAAATGGAGCCACGCCAATGAATCCAATTTTAGAATCTGCCTTAATGTTTGCACAACTTAATTATAAGGTATTCCCACTTGATGTTAAATCAAAATCAAAACAAATTTTATCAAGTTGGAAACAAGAATCATCTGATGATGTTAATCAGGTGACTAAATGGTTTGAGAATACAAATTACAATTATGGAGTTGTTACTGGCAATGGGTTACTAGTTATTGATATTGATAATAAGAATGGTAAATCCGGAAATAACTCAATAAAAAACTATTTACTTGAATTTCCCAAAACATTAACTGTTAGAACTCCTAATAAAGGTTTTCACTTGTATTTTTCAGTAGACAGGGAGATTCGAAATAAAGTTGATATATTACCTGGAGTTGATATTAGAGGTGATGGAGGCTATATTGTTGGACCTGGAAGTATTACTGATGAAGGTGAATATGTGATTGATAGAGATTTATCTATTGCTCAGGCAAATGAAGCTGTATATGCTTTTTTAAAACAGAAAAACAAGGAATCTAAACCTTTGGATATTAGTTCAACAATCAATAAAGGGACGAGAAATGATACTTTGTTTAAAACGGGTATGAAGTTACTTAAACTTGGTATGAATGAACAAATAATCCTTGCAACTTTACAAAGTGTAAATCAAACCCAATGTAGTTCACCATTGCCTGATAGAGAACTAAAAACAATTGTTAAGAGTGTAATGAATTACCAAGAAGAACCTAAGCATCAAGAATATAAAGTGACGTGGCGTAGTGCCATTCAAATCAGTCAACAAGAATATAAAGGCTGTACTGATATAGTTGAAGGTATGATTCCCATTGGCGTTACTATACTTTCATCTCAGGCAAAGAATGGTAAGACTTTCTTTGCTATGCAATTAGCAAATGCAGTTGCTAAAGGAGAAGAATTCCTAGGACAAAAATGCAAGAAAAGAAAGACTTACTATATTGCCTTAGAAGATCCTGAACATGAACAGATTAATCGTTTAAAGAATAATTTAACTGATGTAGCTCAGGGTTATGACATAGAATTTTGTGATGCCTATGATTCTGAATTTGATGTAGAAGAAATCGCTACAACACCTCAAGAATATGTATCTCTTGAAGGAGAAGATATGGAATTATTTGAAAGATTAATGGATCTTTTAAATGCTTGTGATGATGTAGATAAAATCTACCATAACGTTGAAAACTATGAAGGTAAAGTTGTTGCTGAACCAGCTAGAGAAGACATTCATGTACCAGTTAATGAAACTCTAATCGTTGAGTTATACAGCAAATAAAATCTAACTTTGTAAAATAAGATCTAGTCTTAAGTGCAATTTTAGAATCAGTTGCCCTCATAATTAGATTGCCATTTTAATATAAGGAGGGTTTTTAAATGTTAGAAATCGAAAAGCCAATAATAGAGTGCATTGAATCAAATGAAGATGGTACTTATGGTAAGTATGTA
>OIYV01001103.1_pt1 | contig 13359 bp, 21 predicted proteins | sample 1588251 | NCBI WGS metagenome assembly OIYV01 (sample SAMN03283282) | human gut metagenome | biome: human-associated habitat; material: feces | host: Homo sapiens | place: Peru | collected 2012
GTCCATGCACATCAATCGGTATTATTCTTTTGTTAGTGAAAATCACTTGGTCGCGAATCGTTTTATATGCACTTATGATTTGCTCGTCAGGCAGTAATAATTTGGCTACATTCTTGTTGACATCAGAAACATTGATTTTTTTTAGTTTAAAAACTGAATTTTCCGAAAAATCCATTGTTTAACCCTCCTATTTTTTAACAATTATACACCAAAGCTTTCCAAAACGCAAGAAAAATTTACATTTATGGTATTTTTAGCAAAAAGAATTAAAAATAACAGACCGGTAAAACACCGCACAAAAAAGCCCGTTCCCTAAGCAGGAGCGGGCCACTTTTTATAAATTGGTTTTAGCTGCCGGTTACATTAAGCCGGTGTGTAGGGTGTAAAGGTAGGCACCTTAACTATTTCCTCAACCGTTCCGTAGGTTTTTTTGCCGGAAAGGTTAATGGTAACATCATTCGTTACATAGCTTTGCCCGCCCTCGTTATCGAGCAGAACAGTGCAATCAGTTTGCTCAATCGCAAGGCATTTGCTGTTGGTATCACGCAGATAGCCGCGAACAATAAGCACGCTGTAGTCCTGCATATCCTCCTCCTGGTCGCTAATTTTAAGCTTAATAGCCTCCTCCAAAAACTTGGTGTTGGCCGGGTTGGTGCGGTATTCTGACATTTCAATGCTCTCGTCTTTCCCGTTAAAATCGGTATAATGAAAGCCGTTAACATCTGTTAGGTTGGAAGTATCGTTGTTAGAGGCAATAGACATTTCCTCTTTACGGTAGCCCAGCAGCTCGTAAGCCGCATTGCTATCGGAGCCCTTTTTAATGTAAATAGCCAGCATTTTACGCTTAACATCAGCAGCACCAACATCCGTTGTTTCATCCGTTGAGGTCAGCTTAAAACCATCAAGGAAAGTATTTAATTGCGCTTTGGTCATGTGTTTTCACTCCTGTTTAATAAATATTGTTTCAGTTCGTTCATAATGGCGTCGCCGTAAAGGTCCATTGCAACCTTTCCCCATTCTGCGCAGGCGTTTGGGTGCTGCTCTGCCGAGTATTGCAGCGCCGTATTGGTTTTAACCTTTGTTTCCCCCGCTTTGGCCCAGGAAGAGCCGGTTGTTGGCGAAACCATTAAAATACCGTAGTGCAAATAACGCGCTTGCGGGGAATAAAAATGTATGCCGTTTTCGTCTATGCTTATTTTGTCGGCCAGCAGGCCGGAACCAAACGGAATAAATTTGTACATATACCTGTACCAGGCGTTTAAGCCTACCCGTTTTGCCTCGGGTGACATAAGGCGCTGCAGGCTTTTTTGCATATAAACAGATATTGTTGTTTTAGACATTACCAAATTGCCTCCGTGTAGTCCATTACATAGCACTCAATCGGCACGCTGTATTTTGCAAGTTCCGGGGCCGGGGCCATGGTAATAGACGGTGTAGACGGCGTTAAATACGGCGTTGTTATTTTTTCAACCTTGTATTTTTCCCCGAAGTCCGGGAAATTCCCGGCTTTGTTTTGTTCGCTAATCCAGTCGATTAGTTCCTGTACCTTTAGCAAATTTTCAAGGTTTTGGTCCTTTTGCACCATGGTTTGCACCAAAGCGTTAAAGGAAATGCTGCGAAAATCAAAAATTGTAAAAATCACCTTATGCAGCACGCTGCCGTCTACAAATTCTTTGTCCTGCGCTCTGTCAATTTGCGAGGTTACAAGCTGTTTCACCCCGTCTTGCGCGTGCACAGCGTTAATAAACAGTTTATTTTTGCTTACGCTTTTGCACTGCAAAATGTATTTAGCAAACGGCGTTATAAAGTCTGTCATTTAGCTACCACCTTGTAATGGGCCGGCATATGTGCGGTGTTAACCGTCACCGTTTCCACCGAAAAACAGCCAACAGCCTTGTATTTGGCAAATAAATCGGCCGCACGCTTTCCCGCCTCGTATTCATTTAATTGGTCTGTTACCGGCGCCGCAACCACAATATCGCCGGTTTGAACGGTAAACAAATTGCCCAGCACATCCTCATGGTTAAACATTTCGGCGCCGTATTCGTCGTATAGCTGCTCCATTTTGTTTTGCTCGGTAGTGTAAAGCAATTCTAAGCGCTGCTGCCATTCCTGGGCAGAAATAAAATTAGTCTTTGCAGGAATACGAATAACAACACTTTCGGAGCTTACAAGAACACTGCCGTTTTTGCTTACGCCGTCTACCCGCTTTAAAAAGCAGCCGTCTAACTGGTTCCCGCGCCAAACAATTTCGCCGTTTGGGGCCTCAATACGGTTGTAAAGGGTCAGTTCCCTGTTCCACCAAGCCGGGTAATTCATAAGCAATCAGCTCCCCTGTACAGCAAATCGGTTTCGGCAAGGTAATCGTAAATAATATTTTCAATTTCCTGCTGAGCCGTAGCCGCCTCATAGGTTACCGAGTAGCCGTCATTAGAAACAGACTGCGCCGCCCGCAATGCCCCGTCACCGTCATGCGCCGCCAGGTAAGCAATCAGCTCAAACTCGCAGCGCTTAACGGCCTCGGGTATTTGGTCGGCTTGCAATTGCTGCAGCCTGGAAAGCGTATGCAAATTTAATATCTGCCCGGCACGGAACGATAGGCGGTTAAATGCCTCTTGTTCAAGACTTCCGCCAAAGGCTTTATAATCGTTGTATTCAAGGTACATCTAACCGCCCCCTTTTATTTCTTTGCCGGCTCGTTTTTAGGCTGGGCCTTGCCGTTTTCTTTAGGCTGCTTTGCCTGTTTAACTTCGGGAAAGGTTAAACCAATGGTTTGCATGGCTCCCCCTCCTTAAGCTTTGTGGTGCAGATAAATTCCGGCAACCTTATTTTCGTAAACATCTGCCAGGCCATAAGCACGGTAAGGGAATTTGTAAGCGTCGGCGGTTTGGTTTTCATCCGGCGTAATAACCTTGCTTACAGTGTGCTTGGTATACTGCAAAACGGCCGGTTTGTGAATAACCATAAAGTTAATATCCTTGCCGGCCGAGGCCTTAACATACCCGCCCGGCTTTTGGTTTACGCCGCTATCCTGCGAGCTGGTGTCGGTCTTACCGTCATACAGCGTAATAGCGGTATAAAAACGGCTTTGCGGCACTAAAACAACGCTGCTAAAGCGGCTCATTACCTCACGGCTCTTGGTGGTGTCCATATCTTGAATTAAGCCGTGCAGGGTGGGGGTAATAAACAAAACCCGGTCCTCGGTAGGCACTTCGTCCTCGTCCATTTTGGTGGTTGCAGCACGCAGCGCAGTAATCACATCCGCACCGGTAGAAAGCGTAGCCCCGGCCGAGACCTTGGAAATGCCGGTAGTACCGGCGTAGGTTGCAAAACGAAAAGCGTCCATTTCCGGCACCACTTTGGTGCGAATAAATTCGCTGGAAAGCTTGCCGAACGCAACGCCGGCGGTTTCCTCATTATCCATAGCGTCAACCGTAAAGGCCCGGCCGCGGTCGTAGTTAAACGCCACCGTTTCATTGGTCAACACAACATCCCCGTCTACATAGCCGCCATTGCGCGAATAATCGCCCAAGCCGTCCATAGAAATTTTAGGGATAACAATTTCGTGCGCGTTAGAACCGGCGTGAACCAGCGACATATCGCCGTCCAGCACCGAGGTTTTGGCGTTTTCCTTGTAAACCTCGTCTAACAGGCTGATGTAATTTTTAAACAGTGCAATAGAATTTGCCATAATATTTTACTCCTTTTTTGTTTGTAAGCCCATAACGGACCTTGCTTTTTCCAGAGCGTCCGAACCCGGGTTAGATTGTGCTCCTGCCGCCGGTATGTTCACCGATTGCGGGTGTTTATAAACATCTTTGTCCTTAATAAACGCCACATAAATATCGGCGTCCGACTTACCGGCATTTTGTTTGTCGTTTGCGGCAGCCTTAAAGCCCTCAAAAACTGCCTTTTCGGTATAATCATTGTAGAACTCATGCGCGCCTTTTAACGGCTTAAAGCGTTCTAACATAGCTTTGTCCAGCTCCGCAGCCTTTTCCTGCTCTTTCCGCTTGGTTTCGGCAGTTTCGTAATCGGTTACCTGCTGCTGCAATTGTGCCAGCTTGGCCTTATCACCGTCAAAGCCTTTAATTTGCTCCGCCAATTCGCCGTTTTTCTTTTCGAGTTCCGCAATGCGGGCCTGTTTCTTTTCGAGTTCCGCAATGCCGCGGTAATTTTTCATAACAGCTTTTACAATGTTTTCCTGCTGTTCGTCCGTTAACTGGGCGCCGGAGCTCTTAAGAATTTCCGTAATGTTTTCCATTTTCTAACTCCTAACATTTTTATTATCCGTGCTGTCCACGGAGGGGGAATTATCGGGTTACCCTATCTCTATAATAACATGCCATTTCATTTGTCAAGTACCCAGTTCAAAAAAATTTTTTCGCAAAAAAACGGGGCCGCCTTAAGTAAGACGGTCCCGAAATTATACATTTGCAAATTGTTTTTTAATCAGCAAGCGGTGCTTGTTATTGAACAATAAAAGAATTTAGCTCTCTTAAAGTCATGTCAAGCGGTTCAATACCCTTTTCCTTGCAATATTTGCTGATTGCTCGGTAATTGTAATGCGGTTCGTTCTCTATATTGGAATTTAACGCCACAAAGCCACCAGCCTCAGCAGCAATATCATCGAGTTCGGAAATTTTTTGAATAAACGAAATGCGCTCTTTTTCTGACATGGTTATTCCCCCTCTAATGTATAATAATCAAGAATTTTGTGCGCATTGTTTTCGTCAATAAACATACGATATGGATGTGCACCACCAATATGAACCGCACCAAGCGTTTTTTGATAATGCCTAACCAAGTCCATGTTTTTGGCGTCCATAAATACAAACCCATCATAGCCACACTCTATTGACTTTTTAATTGCTATTGCAAACAAGTGACCGCCAACACCGTCATACTTTTTATTTTTTCCAATGTTGTGCGGTGCACTTTCAGCAAGTTTAATATATATCGCGTTGTCTTTTTTTAAATCATTTATAGCAACTAAACCTTGTATCTCGTTATCGTGTTTTAATGTTAATTTATAAATTGACGAGTTGTTTAAATCTTTACCAGACCATTTAAAACGCCATTTAACTGTCTTTAAATCCTCTGGAGTTGCCACAGAATATTGGGTATCGACGATTTTACCGGTATTCTTTTCAACCAAACAAGGCGTAAATTTATCGATTTTAACCGTTGTTCCTATATCCTCACCCTCCATGTTTATTATACCATTATTTTTTGGTTTGTCAACAACAGATATTTTCCTAAACCCGTCCACATCTGTGCGGCTGTTTTGCGGTGCCAGGCTATTTTCTTTGCAAAACGCCTTGTAGCTGCGGGTTTGCTCGTTTATTTCGCGTTGGGTGCGCATAGCGTCTAAATCGTTGCCGGCGGCGGAATAGGCCATGCGGCATTCTTTTAATTTGCGCAAATTGGTTTCTTTTCGCCGCATTTCCTGCGTGAGCTCGTATTTTTCCGCGCTATTCTGCTTTAAACGGTTTAATTCGCTTTCGCTGTGGGCCGGTTGAGAAACGCCAATAATAATGGGAAACGCAAGGTGCTTACAGTTCCATTGGCCAATAGGCCGCTTAAACCCGGCGTAGCTTTTGCCGTTTACATCCTCAAAATCTGCCCCGGACTGCATTTTTTCAAACTCTGCATTGGTAAACTGGTGGCCCTGTGCCTCTACATGGTCCGGTGCAGAAATGGCATGCGCCGAAAGCTCTACGCCGTTGCTGCCGTATTGTTGGGCATGATAGTTCAACATTTGCTGGCTTAATTGCCGAACCCCGTCTAATATATTCATGCGGGCCGCGTTATCTGCCCGCCTGGTAACGCCGCTGGCCCAATCAACCACCCTTATGCCGCTATCGGCCAATTGGCGCACCGATTGCCGCAGCGCTGTGTTATAATCGGTTACGCCGGTTTTAATCTCGTAAATTGCCCGGTCAATAATACTGGAGTAAGTTTGCCGCAGCGTTGCAGCTTGCCGGTTTGGAAATTTAAACCCGTAAGTATTTGAAAGGTTTTGAAAACCGGCTGCGGTTGTTTCACTTAGTGCGCTTAAAAGGCCCTGCAAATAGCTGTCGGCCCCCGTTTGAATCGGCTGCAGACCACGGTACTTGTAAAACTGCTCTGCAAAGGTATCATTTTCCATTGCGGCCGACTGGAGTATTTTTTGCACTTCGGCCCGGTTCAGCTTTACATAACGCATAATCAGCTTTTCAATTTTCTTTAAATCGGCCCCGGCAAAGGCAACCGAATTTGTCAGCTTGTTAATTTCGGTTGGCCGCAGGTTTCCAAAATACTTTATGCGGTCGCAAATTATTTTAATAACCTCGGCGTTTTGTTGCTGCAGGTTTTCAACTACCGGCTCCGGCAAGCTTTCAAGCCATTTTTCATTCAGCAGTTTGTACATTGGTTAACTCATCCGTTCTAAGCTGCCGCAGCTCCTCCATGTACTCTTTAGCCTCCTGCTCGTTTATTCCCTTTATCCAGCCTACCAAGTCCTCATCCTTTAAGCAGCCGGCCGCATGGGCTTGCAGCAATTGGTTAAATTTTTCGGTAGTTTGTTCAATGTAGTCGTAGCTCCAATCGTGTTCCAGCGACCAATCCCCTACCGGCGTTTTGCCAATTAGGCTTATAATAAAATCAATGGTTTTAAACAGCATGGCATTGCCGTTTTCAATAGAGGCCCTAAACCGCTTGACAAATGAAAAGGTTTTTTTAAGGCTGTTGATCATTTCGGTAGCGGTTGCAAAAGAGGTCTCCGGCGTTGTAAACACCCCGCGGGAAAAGCCACAGCACAATTCCAGTACCGAAAGGTTTAAATCTATTCCGGCTTTAAATTCCGTTTCCCGAATACCCGGGGAATATTCCCGTATCATATCGGAAATGCCGTTGTTTAAATCGCCTTTAAAGGTAACATACTCCTTTCCGTCCCGAACAAGGCGGGTTTTACCGTCCTCTTTGTTTTCTTTTCGGAACAAAGAACGGTCGGCAAACACTACGGTTTCTTTTCGGTTAAATTCCTCGTTATACTGGTTGTACTTTTTGCGCACATTTTCAACAATATCCTCGCACCCAAAGGTAATTGGAACGCCCGAAACAGAATTGTAATTGTCCCGGTTGATCGTCGGGCATTTATAACGGCCAATCAGCAGCTGGTCGGTCAAAAAAATATCGTCCGTCTTAATGGCTTTCCATTGGGTGTTTTCAAGGCCAATTTCGTCGGTATTTTTAAAGGCAAACCGTTTTACAACTACAACCTTACCGTGCTCCGTGCTTTTCAGCGTTTGGCTTTCAAAAAGTCGGTAAGTGTTGCTTTCGGTTGCGTATTCGTCCAGCTTAATAATAATGCCCTTTAAATGCAGCCCAACGCTCTCGGTTATTTCAAAATCGTCATTGCCAATAATGTTAAAGCCAATAAATTCGCCGTCTGTAAAGGGCCGGATTAAGCAATCCCCGGTCGCCAGGGCAACGGTAGCAGCGGCCGTTTCAATTTCGTTTTGAAAATAATCCTTAATTTTCGTTAAAGCCTTAGCCCGATTGCTTTCGCCCTTTATCACAATATCGCTATCATCTATGGCTATATTGGCAACCACGCCGGCGCCAACAGCCGTTGGGTTAAAGCCATGTTCCATAAAACTAACCTTGTTTTCGGTTTTTTCGTGCAGTTCAAGGCCAAGCTTAGCCGCAATTTTTAAGAAAAATGTTTTTAAAAGGCTTTTATGGTTCGTCATCCCTGTAATCTCCATCCTCTAAATTTTCATCTGCATAAAGGTCCTCGCGCCGACTTTCACGAATAACACGGTTAAGCGCGTAAATTAGCGCCATAACGCAATCCTCGCCGAGCTTTGGGTATTCGCTTGAAAATGTGCCGTCTTTTAACAGTTCAAATTCAAGCTTTGTCATTTCATTTGCCAAATGCGGGGTTCGGCTGCGGTCAAGTACAATTTTATTGCACTGTCTCAGCCATTCCCAGCAGTAGTCCCGCCCCTTGTTGGAGCCCCAACGCTTAACCGCCCCGGTAACATCAAAACCCCAATCGTTCATATCGGCAATGTTATCCGGCCGGGCGCTATCTGCAATTATTTCAACCATTTTATATTGCTTAATTTTATTGGCAAAGGTTGAGTTTTTGCAGCGTTTGGAATATACCTCCTCAACCGGGTATAATATTTCTTTTTCCTGGTCGTAATAGCATTTAATAAACGCCTGCGGGTGTTCATAGCCAAAATCTAACCCGTGGTAAAAGTACGGCATTGCAGCTATTTCTTTATCCGTAATGGTGCGCAATTCAAGATTTTCAAAAATCGCGCCGCCGGTTCCGGTTACTTCGCCTAAATAGTTATTGGCGTAATACTTTGGTTTGTGCTCCTTAAACCACTCTGCACGGGTAAAAAAGCGCTCGCCAAGCCATTCGACCGGCACATTGTAGTAATAACTGTGCGTAATATGTGTTAGCTTGTCCCCCACTTTTGAGTCCGTATATTCGTTCATAAAGTTATTGGCAGATTTAGGCGGGTTAAACACCTTGATGTTAAGCGCCGGTGCGTCAGCCCGAATAAAGGTGTCATAAATATTGTCCAGCTGCTCAATGCCGGCCATTTCGTCACATTCCTCGTTAATCAGTAGTTTAATATAACCAAATGGCAAATTGTAAGACTTTAAGCTGATTGGACGGTCGGCCCCAACAAACAACACACATTGCCCGGTTTTTTTATATTTAGCCATTAACGGTGAAGTTGTAAATTCCCAATCGTCCAGTTTGTTATGCCTGGTTATGGTTTTAATCAGCTGCGAATACACCGAATTCCTTAAATCGGTTTTATACCGCCTGGTAACAACGCAATGTGCTTTCGGGTCGTTGCGGATCGTTTCCTCCACCAAAGCGCTCCAAAAGTTAGATTTAATGGAACCGCGCCCGCCTTTTAAAATAATTTCTTGAACCGGACTTTTGCCCTCAAAAACCTTGTGAACCAGCCGGTAAGTTTCCAAAAAATCAACCGTAATATCCGTTATTGGAATGGTATATTTTTGGTCGGCCTCGTTTGGTTCTGCAGCCTTGTCCTGGTAATTTTGCAAGCACTGAAATGCTTTTACATTGCCGGCCATAGCAGATTTTATTAGCCCGGCCACCATTAAGGCATTATTGGTTGTATCATCCTGGCTAATATCGCTGCTTACCAGCTTAAGCTGCTCTATATCTCTGCCGGAAAGCTTACTGTTAAGCATTAGGCTTACAAGGCTGGCTGTGTCGCGTTTCTTGCGTCGTGCTACGCCGCTTGCTATTCCTGCCTTGCGTGCTATTTCTTTTACTCTTTCCGGTGTTCGTTCGCTGTTCGGTATCAAATTACTGTTATTCGACATACCACCACCCCAAAATATAATCTTACATTTCCATAATACCACGCTATTTCGTTTGTCAAGTACCCAGTTAAAATTATTTTTTTGTACTGTACTGTCCGTAAGTAAAATGCTTTCCGATTAACTGGTTATGTTTTTCAATTTCAATCAAATATTCACGCAGTGCAGCGTTATTGGTAAATTTCCGATAAGGGCTTTTCAGCCTTTCGTTGTTCCGCTTTATTTTTTCGTGTTTTTTGCAGTTTTCGCATTTGGTTGTTCTTTGGGTAAATAATTCAGCCCCGCAAATTTCACAATAACGCCGCATTTTATTTTTCACGCTTATTCCCCACTTCCTTTTCCAACTGAGCCGCCGTAGCAGCGAGTTTAAACCGTTTAATATTCGGGCAACTAACCGAGCCGTCCCGGTACTGAAAGAAAAACATACAAGGCAGGTTGCCGCGCTTAAATTCACAGTGCCGCACCGGGCAGGTTCGTTTTGGCATTGCTTTTCACCTTTCCATGTTTATTGGCGTCCCGACCGTTCCCACCGAGCCGGTGCCGTCTGTCGCTTTAAAATATTCACCCGGGTAAGGGTAAGAAAATCGGAACATTAAGTAGTTTGCCGCGTCAAGCAAGTGCTCCGTGTTTTTATCCCTCTTAAAAGCCTCTATGCAGCGCTCGGCCGTTGCCAACGCGTCTACCCGTCCACCGCCAAAATTATCCCTTGCAGGTCCGTATTTGTAATAAGACACCTCTACACGGTTTCGGCGTAAACGGTCAAATTCCTCGTTGTAATCATTTTGTGCGTTCATTTCTTTTCCTCCAATGCTTTTTCTGCTTCTTCGCGGGTAAAGAATATGCTGTTTCCTATTGCTCTCTCATCAAATGCTATATTTTCTGTGCAATAGACTGTATTTGTAGAACTTATCTCAATTTCTCTGATAGTGCTTTCATATATTCCGATTCCGTCCGTTTGATACACCTTTCCACCTACATTACACGGCAAATGCACCCATTCGGAACGGTTGGTGAAATTCTTACAACTCCTTGCAAATTCTTCGTAATCAAACTCACCACTGCAAGTAGTGTCTAATATGTCGTATGTGCCTTTACACGCTTCATAATGCAAACAATCTTTACAAGTCATTTTGTATCACCCCTTAACAATTCGGGATTGTCATAGATATTTCCGATAACTTCTCCATATTCATAATGGGTGTGTTCGCTTCGTAAAATTGGAAGCATAATATCATAATAATCCTGATCTCCATCATTACAATTAAACATAAAGCAACCATCACGAAACACAACTATATTGTAAGGTCTTTCCAAGTCAGTTGAAACTATATCTCCCTCAAAAATCTTTTTACCGTTTTTATCGGTTAAGCCTGTATATTGTCCAACGGTTTCGGGGATAACCTCTTGACCGCCTGCACCTGTGTAATGTTGAGCAATATACACTTTCCCCCAATCAAGATATTGAAGTAAATCCCCCTCAATCCATTTGTCTAATAATGTCTTACCTCTAAACAATATTTCTCTCATTCTTTCTCACCAACCATTTCTTTTAAGAGATAATCAATTGCTGCATGAATGTCATACCACGGTACACATCCCGCACGCAATACTGAGGTTTCTTTCAACTTCTCTGCAAACTCTTTGTATGCTTCGGCTTTGGCTAAATTGTAGGACTTATTCAAAGCACTTATTAACTGCTGGTCTGCTTTATATGTTTTTTCCAGTCTTTCAATCTCTGCCTTTTGGCGGTTAATAAGGTCTTTCACATAGCCTGCCATAAGGGTATCATTACAATTTTTAATGTTGTACATAGGACAGTCCTTCTCACAGTCACCCGTTGGCAGGTAACAACACTCCAATGCCCTTATAATTTCCTCATCAGTAAATTTCTTATCGGTCATCTCTTTTATCCTCCTTCAATTTTTCAACGCTTCTTTCCCTTTTATAATCGGCTATTTCTTTGCATAGATTCACAGCGCATTTTTTGCACAAACAAATAGCGGTATTCTGATATTTTCTGATAAATAGTTTTGATTGCTTAAAGGCGTAACCGCAATCACAACAAAACATATAGTTTTCTCTTTCTTTCATTCTTCATCATTCCTTTCTCATATCAACTTGTTTGTTATGTTCAATAATTTCAAGAGCAGATTTTGTATACCCCTCTCTCATACAAGATTGACAAATTTTGTTCCCGTCTTTGTCAAGGTTATAAAACGGATTGTGATATGTTTCTCGCTTTCCACAATAAAAGCACTTCATCGCTTTTCATCTTTCCTTTCTCCATAACTGCAAAAATCGTCGGGTTTAGTCCATAATCTTGTCTCATCAACAGACGGCTCGCCGTTCCTATACCCGTGTACTATTGCATAATCAATTCGCTTACAATAAGAACCAACATTTATTCTGACACTTAGCGGCACAATATTTTCGCCTTTTTCGTACGGTCTTTTAGAGCCGTCAGGCAATTCAATATATCTGTCTTGAAAATACTTGCAATCTTTGCAACGAACAACCTTTACCACATCAGCAATTGGTGTATCTTCCAACACCTCGTGCAAGCTCGTCAAATCGGCTATGCTTTGAGAAAAATCCTTGTGGTAATTCTTTGCTGTTTCATACGCTTTATCTACATCAATATATCTGCTCATTCTTCTACCTCCTCATATTGCAAAATCGGCATTATTTTCGGTCGGCCGTGAATGGCCCGGCTAACGGTTTTAATGCTGACATCTAATGCTGCTGCAATTGTTGCCTGAGAATATCCAAGGCACCATTTTTCATACATCCATTCTTTTTGTTTATGAGATGTTTTTTCATTGTTTTACCTCCCACAGCCCCGGAAACATTTCTTTTAAAGCTTTCCAATCAACCGGCAAATCTGTGAACCTGTCCTTTTTAACGCCGCAAAGAATTACCGGGCCTACAAAATCAACCCCACATATTTCGCAGCAGTGTGGCAGCCGCTTTAACCGGCCCTCCTCGTTGCAGATAACCACTAAATCACTGCAAAGCGTTACGGTTTCAATATACCCGCCAACTGTATTTTGCAGATTGCTTAAGGTGTTGCTGATATGAACATGCCGCGGTGTTTTGCCTGGCTCTTTAATTAAAACGCTTATTTTACTCATTTCTTTAAACCCTCCCGTTGTTGTTTGCACTTTAACCCAAGCTCGGCCATTAAAGCCCGGTTGTGCATGGCGTCTAAGCTGCGCCTTAACCGTTCGTTTTCAATTTTTAATACTTCGTTTTGCTTAATTAACGCTATAATTCTGTTTAATATACATTCCCAACTCATAATGTTCTCACTCTTTCTATGCCAACCTCTATGGCATGGTTTCTGTTTTCCTTTTCCAATAACTGTACGCTGCGTTCCAACCGGCCGGTTTCAACCTCCCGCTGCACAATGTACTGTTTTAAAACATACAAGTTTTCTAAACCCTCTACCCGAACAACACGGTTAAAATGCTTTATAATAAAATCTTTGTTTTCGGTAAGCTCGTCTTTAGGTTCTGCCGGCAAAGGAACGCTTTCGGCCTCGGTTTCAATTGGTTCAACCTTTTCAATTCCTATTTGCAAAACATTACCGGGGTTGTTCTTTTCGCTAAGCTGCACGCAATGTTCCAGCCTGCCGGTTTTACCGTCCCGGTATGCAATATATTTTTGCAGCACATACAGCCGGTTAAAGCCGTGTAACCGTACGGTGCGGTTTAACAAGCTTACAATTTTTTCCTTTTCCATACGGTTTTACCCTCTTTGTTACACTTTTTAACGGTTTGTAACACTTGGCTTTTTCGGAAGTGTAACAGCAAAACCCGCATAAATAAAGGCTTTTTAAGGGGTTGTTACACCGTTACACCAGTTACACCACTTTTTTTACTACACGCGAGACCTTTGCGACGGTGTGAAAAATTTAAAAATGTTAAAAAATCATGTTTTGCCGGTGTAACAGTGTAACAAGTGTAACAAATTCCTATATTGCCAACCTGTCTGTTT
>OIYV01001105.1_pt1 | contig 13328 bp, 18 predicted proteins | sample 1588251 | NCBI WGS metagenome assembly OIYV01 (sample SAMN03283282) | human gut metagenome | biome: human-associated habitat; material: feces | host: Homo sapiens | place: Peru | collected 2012
TAAATATAATAGATTACCAAGACGCTAAAGCCTTGAAATATCAATAATATTATAAATATTATAAGTATTATAAATATGGGAGTTCCTACAACATGTGGAAGTGGTAAGAAATATAAGAACTGCTGTGGGAAGTAAGATAATGAGAAAATAATAATTTATTATCAATAATACATTAAAATATATAACAAAATGAAGGTGTCACCATGAAATAACGTGCTGGCACCTTTTAAAATATAATGTGAGGGGGAAAATTGAAATGAATAATAAAGTAATCGGAAATGAGAAAAATATAATATTTTACAATGATGAAGAAGGAAATACAAAGATTGAAGTTCTTCTGCAAGATGAAGATGTTTGGTTAAATACAGAGGCATTAGCAGAACTCTTTAGTATTGATAGAAGTGGTATTGTTAGGCATATTAATAATATCTATAAAGATAATGAATTGAATGAAAATGCAACTTGTGCAAAAATTGCACAAGTTCAAATAGAAGGAATTCGTGAAGTTAAAAGAACTTATCCATATTATAATTTGGATATGATTATTTCTATAGGATTTAGAGTTAATTCTAAGAAAGCAATTAAGTTTAGAACTTGGGCTAATAAAATAATTAAAGATTATATTATTCAAGGTTTTGCTTTAAATGATGATAGATTTATGAAAGCAAGGAAATCTGATCAAGAATACTTTAATAGATTATTAGAAAGAATTAAATTAATTAGAACAAGTGAAAGAATGTTTTATCAGAAAATCACTGATATATTTTCAGAGTGTTCTATTGATTATGATAGGAATAGTGAGACTGCTTCTACATTTTATAAAATTATTCAAAATAAATTTCACTATGCTATAATAGACTATATCAAGAAGGGACTGATATTGTGTATATCGTAGAAAATGAATGTTTAGAAGAAATAAGAAAAATTTGGATTGAAAATAACTCAGGATACATAGGTAATAATTGTAATTTAAGATCAATAAAAGATAACAATATGCTAAAAGTGGTATGTAAAAAAGATAATGATGTATGTGGTTATGCGGTATTATATTTTGAAAAAGATTTTTGTGAAATTGAAAAGTATCCTAATTATATAGAAAATATGCCTAAAAAAACTATTTATATGTGGGAAATGATAACCTCTAAAAATCATTTAAAAGAAGGGGTGGCTTCAAATATATATAATTATATAAAAACAAAATTTAATGATTATACAATATATGCCGCCATAGATGAGAAAAATATTCCTTCTTTAAATTTACATATCAAGGAAAAATTTACTCCAATATATAATTTTTATAAAGAAGATGAAAAAGTGATTTATATAATGCATGAATGGAACAAAGTTAAGGAAAGTAAAAAATAAATATGGATAAATTAATAATAAAAAATAATTAGAGAGGTTAATTTTTATGAATACTAAAATTAGAGAGGCTACGATTAACGATGTAGATAAAGGATTATTAAGTGTTTTTATTGAAGGTTACAGATACCATCAAAATGGAAGACCAGATGTTTTTGCAAATATTTCTGATGATGTATTAAAAGAAGACTTAATAAATAATTTGAATAGATTGTCTACTATAGTAATTTTTGACGGAGATACAGATAATATTATTGGTGAGTTTGCACCTAAAAAAGATGAAAAAATTATAAGAATTGTACCAATATCACCGACTGAAATAAAAACAAAATCAATTATAAATAAAGAAGATATTGAAACAAAATATGGAATTGTTACTTACAATCCTAACAAACCAAACAAGAAAGGAAATGATTAAATTATGGAGTTAAAATATACAAGAACTGGTGATTATGAATTACCAAATCTAACTTTAAAAAATAATAAAAAAGGACCAATTAATAAGTATGGAATGTTAAGACTTGATTATTTAAAAGCACATAAAAAATCACTTTATACTACACTTTTAATAAAAGGTGAACTTACTAATCATCTTATTTCAGTAAGTAAAGATGCAGAAACTTTATTAAGCAATTTAATAGAAAGTTATAAAAAAAGAGATAAAAAACTATCTGAAAAAAATAAAGAAATTAACCAACTTGAATGGATGAAATTAATGAATAATTATAAAAATACAGCAGAAGAAATAATCCTAAAAGAACTGATTTATACTGAAAATATGTGAGTACGTCCTCACATATTTTGTCTGGCAAGCACTGAATTTGTATTTCCGCACAAATTCTATTATGGAAATTCCCATACCCTTAAATTTTAGAAAGGAGACCTTAAATTATGAGAATAAGAAATAATAAAGTCAATGTATTTTTAAGTGATGATGAGAAATTTATTTTAAAAAGAGACTCTTCAAAATTAAACTTATCTCAATCTGAATATATTAGAAATTTAATTGTAGGATATGAGATTAAGATTTCAGAAGTTAAGGAAGAACCAAAACCTAAAAAAGATGAGTATATTATAGAGAATATTGCTAAAGCACTAGAAGAAAATATTGAATGCTTAATTAAAATGAAAAACAAATTTCATTATCTTGGTTACTTTGAAGATGAACGAGCAATTGGGACTAAAATTGAATATTTAAAATTACAAAATACTACACTAAAAAAAATATATACCTAATGATAAAGACAATGCGATCTAAGCATTGTCTTTTAACTTTATTCACTCATATAATTTTTAATTTCGTCTAACTTTTCTTCAGAAAGTTCAACTCCACCTTTAAAATTAATAGCACCTGGCCAATCTATATCTTTCCATTCAATATCAAATAATTTTATATCGTTGTCATATCTAGGAAACGCATGATAATGAACAAAATAATCTCTCATCATCATAATAATATAATTGAATTTTACTGCACCAAATTTCTTAGTACAAACATCTTCATACCATTTGATAACTTTTGGAAATTCAGCACCTTCTTCTGGAAGCATATTTGCAACTGAAGGAGTTTCTCTTTTTAAAAGAATAACAGCATCACCTAATGTTGCTTGTTTTCCTCTAATACAAATAATCCAATGTTCAAATTCTTTTATACATCTTGTTTCTGGTTTAAATTTACTCATAAATTCTAAATTACTCATCACTATATTTCTCCTTTAAAAATTTTTACTTATTATAATTCCTAATTCTTCATACTTTTGCAATAAGAATGATCAGCTCCATTTATAATTTTAATATTACAATTTTTAATATTATTGTTTAAATATACTTTAACTTTATCTATAGGTTGAGTTAGAACACATTCATCTGCATCTCCAAACACAACTAATACAGGTATATCTATACTATTAAGAACTTCATTCATATCATTTATATCTTCTGTGTATCTAATAAAATCATTTTCTCCACCTGGTAAAAAATCATTATAATATGTTCCTGCTGCAATTTTTCCATTAGCCATAACAGAAAAATCTATTAATTCATTTTCTTTACCTTCGTTTACTAATCTTGTTGATTCTACTTTTGCCTTATTATATTCTTCTTCACTTAAATTTTTCGATCCCGTTAACTTAACTGTGTCACTGCTCTTTTTTAGCATAACATCTTTATTATAAATAAATATATGGGATCTCTTTCTATATATCTACCTGCAATTAAAGTATATCATATTTTTTTATCTTTGTCATTAAATTTTTACAAATATTCTTTTATTTGCTTTTGATATACTGTTATTAATTTATTAAATATATTATTCCAATTATTTACTCTTGTTTTACTCCACTTATTTTCCAAATCACTTAAATTAACATATATTATATTTATTGCTGATTCGACATTTGGTAATGCTCCTCTTCCATAAAATCCCCTTTTTATTTTTGAATTAGCTGATTCAACTATATTATTTGCAATACATTCCTCTATACGTTATGATGTTAAATCGCGATAATTAACATTTACATTCCAATGTTTAATTAATCTAACTAATGGCTTTATTTTATATGAATTATTATTATTTGTCTCAGTAAGTGTATTATTAAAATCATTAGGATATGTCGGCATCCATCCGCCTTTACCATCTGGTATATAATATGTTCCCCAGTTTTTGTAAGCGGGTACTAATTCAAATTTTATATTATTATGTTTTTCACCCCGAATATAATAAGTATGGTTGATACTTATTTGGAGACTTTTTGACTCCAAATAACACTAATAAGACTTACATAGTAAGGCTTATAGTGCATAATGTTTAACGTAATATAAGCTAGTTATTTTTATAATATAATTGTGATTTTTGATTATTTAAAAATATCAAGTATTGTACTTGATATTAGTCTTCTTTTTCTTTTGTTACATCTACCCATGCTGCGTAGTTAGTTACTTTTTCTAATTCTTCAATCGATATTTCTATAGCATTATTAGTAGCTCCACAAGCAGGGAATACTGTTTCAAAATTCTTTAGTGATTCATCTAGATATACTTCTACATCATCATTTAGTGCAAATGGACATACTCCTCCTACAGGATGGCCTATTTTTTCTTCTACTTCTGTTGCTGCTACCATATGAGCCTTTTCTCCAAAGGTATGTCTATATTTAGCGTTATCTATTTTAACATCTCCTTTAGTTACAACAACGATATATTTATCTTTTAATTTAAATGATAATGTTTTAGCAATTCTAGCTTCTTCAGTACCAAGAGCTTCTGCTGCTTCTTTTACAGTAGCACTAGTTGTTGGTACGGTTATTATTCTATTATCCATATTATATTTTTTTAAATATTCTTTTACTTTAGCTGCAGACATATTATTACTTCCTTTCTATGTAATTATTATAACATAGTTTTAGTTATTTGTTTAATTATTTTTCTTTTGTTAATATTAATAATGGTGATTTTATGAAGGTTAGACTTGGATATGCATGTATTACTAATTGTATTAATGATAGTAGTTCTAGTCCTTATACTTATAGTGAATATTTAAAAGATGAAAATATTGATAAGTTGGATAGAGTTATTATTTCTAACTTAAAATCTTTAAATAATATAATTGATTATAATATTAAGAATAATATTCATTTTTATAGAATGTCTTCAAAAATTATTCCTCTTGCTACTAAAGATGATGTTAAATTTGACTATATTAATAAATATAAAAGTTATTATGATACTATAGGTAAGAAAATTAGTGATAGTAAAATGAGAGTTGATTTTCATCCTGATCAGTTTTGTGTGCTTAATAGTGTGAAGAGTGATGTTGTTTCTAATTCTGTTAAGATACTTGAATATCATTATAATCTTTTGAATATACTAAATGTAATTGATAAAGTATTAATACTTCATATTGGTAGTAGTACTTTTGGTAAGGAAAATTCTATTAGCAGGTTTATTAATAATTTTAATAAATTACCTATGTATTTAAGAAAATGTATTGCTATTGAAAATGATGACAAAGTTTTTAATGTTAATGATGTTCTAAAAATATCTAAAGTTACTAGTATACCTGTTGTTTTAGATTATCATCATCATTTATGTAATAAAAGTGATTTTTCTTTTGTAGATATTTTTAATAGTTGGGGTAATAGGAGAGTTAAGATGCATTTTTCTTCTCCTAGAAATAAGAGAGATTATAGAAGTCATAATGAATATATTAATGGTGATGATTTTATTAATTTTATAGAGATACTTAAGAAATATGATAGAGATGTTGATATTATGTTAGAGGCTAAAGGAAAAGACGATAGCTTATTTAGATTAGTTAGATATATTAAATATAAGACGGATTATAAGTTTATTGATGATACTACATTTTTAGTTTAATTTAAAAAAGTAACAACTAAATTTTTAAAAATTGTTGTATAATTAGATTGTGAATAAGTATGGTAGTGACAAAAAGGATTAAGCAACAACATTCAAGTGAAATTATTAGTTTAGAAAGCATAATATATTTAATAAAAAGTGTTCGAAAAAGCAACTAAAATATTAATGATAAAATGGATGAGGTGTTGAAAAAAAATTATAAGAATAAAAGCCGATGGCTTATATTATAAACTATCGGCTTATTTTTTTACCAATATATAGCATATGTGTACTATATCCTTGCACTTCTTTTCTTTCACAAGAACTGAAATGATAATTTTTCCAAATTTCAAATTCTTCTTCTGATAAATTGTCAATGATATTTCTAAAATGTGGAGCAACTCCTGATGTTGAGATATTATTAATCTTTTCTATATTATTTGAATTCATAATTTTTTCAAGTTCATCAATATAGAATGCTCTCATTATTTCACTTGGTTCAGAAATTATTTTAAAGTTTTGATCAAATCGTTTATTATCATATCCAAATTTCAAATGACCTTTTAGTAATGCCCAGCTTATCATTATTGAATCATTAGGTAAATATGCAAACATCATAATACCATTATTTTTACATACTCTTTTAGCTTCATTTATACATTTATTAATTTCTTCTTCTGTATACAAGTGGTACAAAGGCCCTAAAACTAATACAATATCAAAAATATTATCTTCAAACCTTGATAAGTCAATTGCATCTCCTTGTTCAGCAACAATATTCATATTATCAGTTATTTTGCTTTTTAATACATCTAAATTATGTTGTACATATTCAATAGAATTAACTTTATATCCTTGACTTGCGTAGTATAAAGAATACCTTCCTGTTCCTGCTCCAACTTCTAATATTCGACAATTTGGTTTTAAATATTTTTGGACATATCTATCTGTTGTTAAAAACTCTAATTTTCTATGTTTTTGATCTAATCTTGTATCTTCATCACAAATTTCATTATAGAATTTATTTAGTATTTCATTTCTATTGTTTATCATAAAAACCTCTCAATTTTATTTTGCTTTATTTTGTTTTAAATATCCTTCTTTTGTAGATATATGTCTGTAGATTATATCTCTATAAGTGTTACATTCTTCATTTGTTAATGTTCTTTCTAAACTTCTAAAAACAATTCTAACTAAAATATTTTTTTCGTGTTTTTCAATATCTAATCGTTCTTTTGCTTTATCTGGTAAATCTTTATAGAGTGTTTCAGATAGTATTTTAACTTCTTCTATAATATGTGTATTGACACCTGATTCTTTAACCATATCTCCTAAAAGTTCAATATCTAAATTTTTATCAACTACTACAGATATATCTCTTACAACTGGAGGCATACTAGAAACTTCATTATATGGTTTTAAATCATTCATTTGACATAATACTTTTTCGTTAGTAGATCTAAGTAATCTTATATCTTTAATACCTTTTCTAACCATTAAAATTCTTTCTAGACCTAAACCTAATGCTAGTCCATATTTTCCTTTACATCCATTTTCTTCTAAAATTTTAGGATTTGTTAAACCACATTCTAATATTTCAAGTGGCTTACCATCAACCATTATATCAATTTCTCTACCATCAAGAGTATATGGATGTATTTTTGGAATAGTTATATATTCAGAATTTTCTTTTCCAGTAACAACTTTAACAATAATATTTATCATATCTTGCATATCTTGTTCGCTAACTGGATTCTCTGATGTATACCATAAATCCATTTGATGATGAACTCCACTATGTATTCTATCAATTTGATCTCTTCTATATACTAATCCAACACAGGCTAGTAAATGATTTGACTTAATATCATCTTTTATTGATTGTAAACCTCTAGGAACCATAACTGAAGCCATAGTTCTTAAAACATGATTATCATCAACATATCTTGTATAAACTTCACTTCTTAGTACACTTTCTTTATCTATTTTTAATTTATCATAGTTATCTTCAACTGTAACTATTGGATCTTCTCTATATATTGTAACTGGACAATTCCAGTATTCTTTTAATGCATCAATAACTTCATTCATTATTAATTGCATACAATGTTCTCCTTGAGTTTTATCAGATAAATCTCTAATCTCAAGGTCTTTTTTTAATTGTTCTTTTGTTAAATGTTTCATTTTTAAAACTCCCTTTCATTATTTAATTATTAGATTATTTGTTTACAGTGATTAATCTAAAAAAATCACTATCAAAATCACTATTAAAATCACTTTCCAAATTAATCACTTCCTTTCATCTGATTTTAAATAATAAATGGTGGCTCCAGTAGGAATCGAACCTACGATGCAAGGATTTTTTCTCCTTTGCTCTACCAACTGAGCTATAGGGCCATTGAATGAAAAAACGAGCAAACATCCATAAAGGACGAATTGCTCGTGGTACCACCTTTGTTTATAGTATTTCTACTACCTCATTAGATTAACGCTCTTAACACGATTTGACTCCATTATTGAAATTCATTAATTTGCCTTTCTTAAGTGGCTCTCAGTCGGTGACCACAATTTCCTGTAAAGAGTTTCAAATTAACTACTTGGATAATCTCCCCATCAAATATGCGAGTATTTTATCATAATTTTGCTGTATTGTCAAATCTCATCTTATTTTCATGTTAATCCTTTTTTAAAATGTATACGCATTATTGGTCAAAATATTACTTTTTTTATGATGAAAAAGTTTCGAAATTTTATAGTGTTCCATTTGATGAGTTAGAAAATTAGGATTATATTGGTGTATGTTTTGTTTGACTCTATAATATTTAGTGGTTGTCAAAAAATATCCTAATAAAAAAAGTAACAACTTAATGTTACTTTATTAGACTTATTAATTCTATTATTATTCCCGATAGGACTCCTAATGCATAGAGTAATAGAATAATTGATAGATTTTCTTTTTGGTTTTTATTATTTTTAATTAATACTAATAGAGAAGAACCACTACTTGTTAGGAGACCTCCAATTAAGGCTCCTAATGATATGGTGCTATTTAAATATAATTCTGTTAATATTACACTAGCAGCACAATTTGGTATTAATCCTATTAGACTAGTTATGAATGGAGATAATATACTGTTATTTAATAATATTTTTGATAGATAATTGTCTCCTAGTAGGGTGAATATAGTATTTATTATTAGTGTTATGATAAATATAAATAGTGTTATATGCAAGGTGTGTTTTATTGCTGATAATAATATACTATGATTGCAATCACAATGTTCTTCATCACATAATTCATAATTTGTTTCTTTATCTTTTTTCTTTTTGTTTATTATTTTATCTATTATTAAACCATATACTATACCGAAGAATATTTTTATTAATAATATTTTTAGTATTAATGATATTTCTACTTTTTCAGATATCATTATTATTAACATTTCATCACTAGTAGATAAATATATTGATATTAATGTACCTAGTGTTATTATTCTTGTTATATATAGATTAGTAGCCATTACAGAGAAACCACATTGTGGTATTACTCCTAGTAGAGAACCAATTATTGGTCCTATTTTTTTTGATTTGGTTATAATGCTTTTAGTTTTGTTATTTAATTTATGTTCTAATAATTCTATTATTAGAAAGGCTACTAATAAGAATGGTATTAATTTTAATGAATCTACAATTGTATCTAAAATTACTTCTTTCATATGTTATCACTCCATTTTTAATTATAACATTAATATTATTTTAGTACAATTATATTTTATACATTTTTCTTTTACTAGATGGAGTTTTTGGTAATGTTATAATTTTATCTTGTTCTTGATATAGATATTCGCTTAGATAATTTAGTACTATATTTCTTATAATTATTTTTTCTGCTATTTCTAGATTATTTTCTTTTAATGATTCTTGTATTAATTTTATTTCTTTTTCTTTTGATATTGTTGCTATCTTTAGAGCTTCATTGGCATAGTATATTATTGTTTCAAAAAATTCATCATAGTTAGAAAATGATTGTACTTTAATATCTTTAGTTAATTCTTTGAATATTGACTCTATATAGTTATATATTTCATTGTAATTTATACTTCTATTTGATATTAATTTTGGAGTACTTAAATCTTTTTTCATATCTATATATGGTAGTGGATAAAGCTCATGAAAATTAACATTAATTTTTGTTGATTGATATTCTTTTATACAGTTTAAATTAAATAAAAGTAGGGTGTCAATACTCCAAGAATCAAATACTTCAGATTTTATTTCTCGATATATATTTTCATAGTTTATGTATATTCCATCATATGCTTTTGATAGCACTTCATAATCAAAAATCGTATTTCTTTCGGTTATTTCATAAATATAGTTTAATGATTGATAATATGATGGATATTTTTTTGATAGTTCAAGTATTTGATTAGAAGTATTTATTGTTAAAATATTAGCATTTTCTTTTAGGGTGAAAATAGTAGCTTTTGTTAAATCTCTATATTCTGATATTGATCTTGCTATTCCTCTAGCATCTAGTAGGTAATCAAACCACGGACATATTTTTCCATATGGTAAATTGAATTTTGATGCCCAAAGACCTCCGGTTGGTTTAAGACTAAAATTATCTAATGGTCTTAGTATATTACGAAATATATCATTTGATATTATTGGAGTCCCTATAGTTATATACTTTGTTTCTTTCATATGTAAAGTCACTTCCTTTTTAAGTGATTATTATGATACTTTATTTTTTTATATTTGTCAATTATATTGCTTTTTATTTTGAAAAGTGATATTATTTTGGTGGTGGTTTTATGGATAAAAAGAAGAATATTATTATTTTGGTTGTTACTTCTATTATTTTTATTTTGTTATTAATTTTGTTTATTGTTAGTATTAGTAAAGGAAAAGAAACTATTAATGAACTTAAGCCTAATAATGATGCTAATATTAAATCTGCTAGTAAAGCTACTGTCAATAATGAAGTAAGTAATAAGTCTAATGATAAAGATGAAGATGAGAATATAACTAGACAAGATAATAATGATAGTAGTGTGGATATAAAAAATGAAAATGATGTTATTCAGTATTTTGAGAATAATTATAGTGATATTAATAGTAATAAGGTTAGTATTAAAGATAAAGCTAAAGAATATTTTATTGATATTGTTGATTTTATTTTTTATGATAAAGAAATAAAGGGATATACTTTTAGTGAACTTAGTGATAATACTAAAATAAAAGTTATTGCTTTGGCTCTTAAGATAGATAGTAAAATAGAAGAATATATTCCTGGATATAAGAAGAGTATATCTAGTAACGGAAATAAAATATATACTGATGTTAAAGATAGATTAGTTAGTAGTTATTTGGATTTATCTGTTAAGATTTGTTCTAATAATGAAGAAGGCTGTAATAAAGCAAAAGATATATTTAGTGATATAAAAGATAATTGTAAGATTGGTTGGAGTTTTATAAAGAAATTGGCTAGTGATGGTGGTAATAAATTAAAAGATTGGTATGAAATTTATAGTGAAAAGAGATAAAATTATAAATTAGGTCATAATATTATGTAAATAGTTAAGTTTTTGTAAAAAGTTCTTTACTTATTAAGATAAAATTGTTATAATATTTGTGAGCGAAAGCTCCTTGCCTAGTAATAGGCCGTTAGTCCAAAAGGAGGTGTAATAATGAAAAATTATGAAATTATGTTTATTGTAAGACCAGATGTTGATGAAGCTACTGTTAAAGGTACTGTTAAATCATTAGAAAAGATTTTAACTGATCACAAAGCTAAGATTACTTTATCTAAAGAATTAGGTCAAAAAGAATTTGCTTATGAAATTAAGAAATTTAAATCAGGTTATTACTTTTTATACAACATAGAAACATCTGATGATGCTGCTGTTAAAGAATTTGATAGAGTAGCTAGAATTGATGAAAATGTTGTTAGACATCTTGTTATTAACCTAGATAAATAAGGAGAATAAGTATGAATAAAGCATTATTGATAGGAAGATTAACTAAAGATCCTGAACTTAGAGCTACATCTACTGGTAGAAATGTTTGTCAGTTTTCAATTGCAGTAAATAGAAATTTTACTAATGCAAATGGTGAAAGAGAAGCTGATTTTATTAATTGTGTAGTTTGGGATAAGCAAGCTGAAAATCTTGTTAAATATCAAAAAAAAGGTAATCAAATAGCAGTAGACGGAAGAATTCAAACAAGAAATTATGAAGATAAAGATGGTAAGAGAGTTTATGTTACTGAGATTCTTGCTAATAATATTAGTTTTTTAGATTCTAAAGGTACTAATACTAGTAGTAATGATTTTAATAGTTTACCTGAACCTCCTAGAGAAGATAGTGTAAGCTCTTCTAATATGAATAATATGGAAACTGTATCTGTTGATAAGGATCCATTTGAAGCATTTGGAGATTCAATTGAAATTAGTGACAATGATTTACCATTCTAAAAAAGGAGGATAAACATGGCTGAATTTCGTAAGAAAAGAAAAAAAATATGTCATATGTGTGCAGGAAAACCTGTTAATTATAAAGATGTAGCAATTATATCTAAATATATTAATGATAATGGTAAAATTTTACCTAGAAGATTTACAGGTACTTGTGCTAAACATCAAAGACATGTTGCTCAAGAAGTTAAAAGAGCAAGATTCATGGGATTTGTTCCATTTTGTAAATAATAATATAGTCAGTAATGGCTATATTTTTTCTTTTTTTAATGACATTGTTATAAAAATATTGTATAATAGATAAGTAAGAGGTGGGATACATTATGAAGGTTATTTTTATTAAAGATTTAAAAAAACAAGGTAAAAAGAATGAAATTAAAGAAGTTAGTGATGGATATGCTACTAATTATTTAATTAAGAATGGATATGCTGTTAAATATACTAAATCTAGTGGTGATAGATTAGAAGTAGAAATAGAGAATAATAAGAAGAATGAAGAGAAAAATATAAAAGAAGCAAATAAAATTAAAAAGAAAATTGAATCTGAAAAACTTTCTTTTGATGTTAAAGCAGGAAATGATGGGAAAGTATTTGGCTCTATATCTAGTAAACAAATTTGTGAAAAACTAAGTGTACTTGGTTATGACGTTAATAAAAAGATGATTATGATGAATGAGAGTTTATCTTCACTTGGAGCGTTTTATGTAGATGTTCAATTATATAAAGGGGTTATTGCTAAGGTTAGGGTTGAACTTATAAAGAAGTAGGTGAGTTATGAATAAAGAATTACCTAAAAATATTGAAGCTGAGAAGTGTTTACTTGGCTCAATGTTTTGGTCTAGAGAATCTCTTCAAAGAGGATGTGAAGAGGCTGATAAAGATATATTTTATTTAGATAGTCATGGTAAGATATTTGACGCTATTAAATCATTGTATTTGAATGATACTCCGGTAGATATTACTTCAGTTACAACATATTTAATTAATATAAACAAAATTGGTGAAGTAGGTGGAGTTGAATATCTGAATGAAGTAGTTAATTCTGTTGCTACTGGAGCTAATATTGAATATTATATTAATTTAGTTAGTGAAAAATATACTTTAAGAAAAATGATTGAAGTAGCTACGGATATTG
>OIYV01001110.1_pt1 | contig 13298 bp, 6 predicted proteins | sample 1588251 | NCBI WGS metagenome assembly OIYV01 (sample SAMN03283282) | human gut metagenome | biome: human-associated habitat; material: feces | host: Homo sapiens | place: Peru | collected 2012
GGGGTCCTGCCCGTCGGCAAATTCGACGATCATCTTCTGGGTCATGAGGTTCACGACCGCCGAGGCGACGCCCTCCGTCTTATTCGCGGCCTGTTCCATTAGATTGGCGCAGTTGGCGCAGTCTACTTCAATATTATACGTCTTTTTCATGGAAGAAATTCTCCTTTCGGCCCGCTCGATTTCTCGATTAAGCACTTGTTTAATCATTCTGACGGCAGTATAATACCGCCATCCGGAGAAAGTCAATGCCCGGGGCGAACGGACGTCCAAAGAGGCGAAAAGCCTTTCGGTTCGGGCGAAGGAGGATGGGGAAAGCATGGAGAAAATACAGCTTCCGCACACGCATGGGGCCGAGGCGGTCAGCCCGGCGCTCGTGCAGGCGCTGCTTGGCCGGGTGGACAATTTTCAGACGCTGGCCGAAACCTTCCGTCAGCTCGGGGACGCCACGCGCCTGCGCATTTTCTGGCTTTTGTGTCATTGCGAGCAGTGCGTTGTGAACATTGCGGCGATGATGGATATGTCCAGCCCGGCGGTGTCGCATCACCTGCGTGCGCTGCGCGACAGTGGTCTGATCGTCAGCCGCCGCGCGGGCAAGGAGGTCTATTACTGTGCGGCGGAAAACGCGCAGAGCGAGCTGCTGCACAAGATGATCGAGCAGGTCATGCAGATCGCCTGTCCGGAAAAGGTGACCGATCTTCAGGCGTCTCGGGAGGAGATCATCCGCCGCGTCCACGCCTATCTGGTCGAGCATCTTGCGCAGCGCATCACCATCGACGAGCTTGCGCGGATCTTCCTTATGAACACCACGACGCTCAAGCGTGAATTTAAGCGCGTCTATGGAATGTCCATCGCCGCGCACATGAAGCAGCACCGGATGGAGCAGGCGGCGATCCTGCTCAAGGGCGGGCAGACGGACATCGCGTCGGTCGCGCGCGCGGTTGGCTATGAGAGCCAGAGCCGCTTTACCGCCGCCTTCAAGGAGGCCTACGGCTGTCTCCCGACGGAGTTTCGCCAGAAATAACAAATCACGGTTGACTTTGCGGTCAACCGTGATTTGTTATTTCCTCCGTGCGCATCCGCCGCAGCAGCAGCGGCGCGACCGGACGCGGCGCGCACACAGCGGTGCAGTGGCTGTCAAACACCGTCACGGCGCCGAAGCAGGCGGTATCGCCATATACGATCGAGCCGCCCTCCAGCAGCGGCAGCACGGAAAAGCGCGGCAGCGGCACGGAAAGTCCGCAGCCGAGCATCTTAAGCACGCTCTCCTTCAGCGTCCAGAGGAAAAAGAAACGTTCCTCCGGTCGCTCCCGCAGCCACCGAAGCTCTTCGGGCTGAAAGAGCCGCTCGGACGTGCGCACCCTGCGCGGCTCGATTTTTTCAATATCCGTGCCGATCGGTGTGTCACCCACTGCCAAGAGCGCATATTCTCCACTGTGGGAAAGACTAAAGTGCCTTCCGGCGATCAGCGGCTTGCCGTGCGCGCCGTAGGTGATCTCTTCCTCATGCACGCCCAGCACCCCCGCCACGAGCGCCCCTGCGGCAAGGCTGCGCAGCGCGTCATCCTCGCGGGCATAGACGCGCGCCAGACGTTTGGGAAACCACGCCCGACAGAACGCGTCCGGCAGGCGGCGCGCCTGCTCGATCGAGAGCGCGTAGAGCATGATCTCACCCCTTCCTTCCTTTTATCATAATGAGCAACGACATGCTTGTCAAGCCGCATGCGTAAGGCGGCAGACCATAATTTTTTTAAGAAAGACCGTCAAAGCACTTGATTTAATCGGCAAGGCAATGTAGAATTGGATTGTAACACAAATCATCGTTTGCACCGGTTTTCCCGTCCGCCACATCGCGTCGGGAGAGGGTTCGCCCGCTGCCCGTGCACCGCACCATGAAAAGGAGGACACCTGATGAAAAAACGCATTGTCAGCATCCTGATCGTTCTCTGTCTGCTGCTATCCTGTCTGCCAATGAGCGCCGCAGCAACGGAGGAATACGAGCTGTACATCAACGATTTCCAGTTCGACAGCGACAATCTCACCTACAACGGAGAGAAGGGCAGCGCGACCTACGACCCCGGCTCCAAAACGCTGACGCTGGATAACCTGACCGTCAGCACACACTACGCAAACGGCATTATCTGGAACGGGGGCATTTCCGGCCTGACCATCCGCATCAAGGGGACGGTGACCATCAACCTGCTGGAAAGCAGCGCTTACGGTGGTACCGACTATGCAGCGGCGATGCCGAATTTTGCCTTCATGCTCCAAGCCGCCACCACGATCACCGGTGCAAGCGGCAACAAGGACACCGACAAGATCGTCATCAACTCCACGAGCGTCAACAATAGATATACGGCAGTCAACGGCTTTACCCGCATTGGCATTAACGCCACTGGGGCATTGACGCTCCGGAATGTCACGCTCAGCATGACCGACAACTCCGCGAACAATTACGCGGGCTACGCCAGCCTCATCTGTGCAGGCGGGTATACGTTGATCAGCGGCTGTAAGCTCGACGCGCAGAAATGCTGCCAAGGGCTTTATATGCTGGAAAAGGCTTCTGCAAATATTGAAGGCACCGAGTTTTCCATGAATCTGAGCAGCTACTCCTTCGGCCTGAACTTTGCTCCCAGTACAACAAGCTATGTGAGCAACTGCTTCGGCACGATCAACGCGTCCTTCCCGCTCTATACCAACGGCAAGGTCACCGTCAACAACGCAAACGGCGGCAAGCTGACGCTGAACGGCAGCGGCGCTGCGGTATACGCCACGGCTCCCAAAAACTCTACGACCGGCGGTGAGATCATCTTCCAAGATACCAGCATTGATCTGACCTCACCGGATGACACCGGTATTACGGTCGGTCCGTACAGCTCGGTAGAAATTCAGCGAAGCAAGGTCAATGTGACCGCACCGAACACCTGCGTATATGTGGACGAAAACGCAAGTCTCTCGCTGACAAGCGGCACGCAGCGGACCTGCGGTCTGTATCTGCACGGCACGAACTCCGCTGCGGGCGGCACCATCGGCATTTACACGAAAGGCTCCGTCAGCACCGGCGGCAGCCTCACCGGCAGCGGCGGCCGCATCACGACCGACAATCTCTACGTGGCGATCCAGAACGTCGGAACGGGCTATGTCAGCTTCTACGACGGCACGCATACGTTCGACGCAACGGGCAGCGGCTACATTGACGCCGGCGGCGGTACGCTGCGCGTCCGCGAAAATGCCGACGTTACGATCAGCGCCCCCGTCGGTGTCTATCTCACCCAAGATAAGGGCGGCAAATTCGATATGTCCGGCGGCACGCTGAACGTCAACAGCTCCGATACCGGCCTGCTGCTGAGCAGCGGCGCGGGCAAGACCACCCTCTCCGGCGGCACACTCAACATCACCGGCACGGCGACAACCAGCGAAGGAAAGCCCGTCGGCGTCTCGGCGCGCGGCGAGATCGAATTCGGCGGCGCGACGGTCAATTTCAGAAATTGCAACCGCGACCTGCTCTCGCTCAATGCGGCAAATAAGCTCACCGGCGGTAAGCTCAGCCTTACCGGTGCCTCCATGGGCGCGCAGCTCTCCGGCGGCTTCGAGATGACCGGCGGCGAGATCGTTTCCGACTGCGCCACGATCGGCATTGCCGTTACCGAGGGCACGGCCACGCTCAAGGGCGGCAAGCTCGACCTGAAGGGCAGCGGTTATCCCTTCTACCTGTCCGGCGGCGGCGTTCTCGACTTTGCGGGCGCGACGGTCAACGCCGTCACGAGCCAGAACTGCGCACTCTTTGTCAACTATGAAAAGGACGCCTCCGGCAATCCGAGCTTTGACGGTGCTTATAAAGTCACCGGCGGCACGGTCACGCTGCAATCCGCGCAGGCGGCAGCCAACGCGCTCTATGCCTCCATTTCTGACACCTACGGCGTCTGGGTCGGCGCGGACGAAGCCAGCGCCGCCTTCACCGCAAACGTCACGCAGGCAATTCTGGCGACAAACAAATATGCCCGCTTCGCGGAGAAGGCCAGCCACACGCTGACCCTCGTTAATGTCAAGGAAGGCTCCACGGCCACGCATCCCGCCGGTGCTGCCCTCTCCTACACGGCAAACGACGCGCCCGCCGGTCAGCACTTCTCCCACTGGGAGCTGACCATCGGCAACGACACAACGAATGTCGGCACCGACCCGACCTACACCGGCACGATGCCGGACAGCGACGCCACCCTGACGGCGGTCTATGAAGCCTGCTCCGGCGGCAAGGCGACCTGCGTCGAGCCTGCCAAGTGCGACATCTGCGGCAAGCCCTACGGCGACCTCGGCGACCACGACTTCACCGCCGAGACGGTCAGCGACGCATACTTAAAATCCAAAGCCACTTGCGAAAGCAGCGCGGTCTATTATAAGTCCTGCGCCGTCTGCGGCGAAAGCTCCAAGGGCACGGAACACGAAGCGACCTTCACCTACGGCGACCTCGGCGACCACGATTGGAACGCGTGGGTCTCCAACGGCGACGACACACACACCCGTACCTGTAAGATCAACGCTGCCCACACCGAGACCGAAAACTGCCACGGCGGCACGGCGGACTGCTCGCACAAGGCCCTCTGCGACGACTGCCACGGCGAATACGGCGACTTCGGTGAACATAGCTACACCGCCGAAACCGTGGACGAAATGTACCTGAAGACCGAAGCCGACTGCGACAACGCAGCGGTCTACTACAAGTCCTGCTCCGGCTGCGGCGCATCCTCCAAGGGCACGGAATACGAGGCGACCTTCACCTCCGGCGACCCCCTCGGCCACGACTGGGGCGCATGGGTCTCCAACGGCGACGGTACCCACACCCGCGCCTGCAAGCACAACGCCGCCCACACCGAGACGCAGAACTGCCACGGCGGAAGTGCGACCTGCCAGAAGAAGGCTGTCTGCGACGACTGCCACGCCGAATACGGCGACTTTGGCGCTCACGACTACAGCGCCAGAGTCGAGGATCGGAAATATTTGAAGGCCGAAGCCAACTGTGCCCACGGCTCGATCTATTATTACTCCTGCTCCGTCTGCGGCGCGTCCTGCAAGGGCGAGGAATACGATCCCACCTTTGAAGTCGACGACAAGGTCGGACATGAGATCCTCTTCATCCTCGAAACCGAACTGTTTACGGAAGGCACGCGCTGTGGGCGGTGCGGCGAAATTTTCGACGCCCCGCAGCCGAAGATCAAGTCCTTCTGGACGGACGACGGAAACTACGACGCCGCGCTCTACGCCTCCGCGCCCGGCAACTGGGTCATCTCCGATGCTGCCGACCTCGCGGCTCTTGCAAAGAAGGTGGGCGAAGGCTTCACCTTTGAGGGCCGCACCGTCACCCTCGCGGCGGACATCGACCTGAGCGGTCACCGCTGGATCCCGATCGGCTACCACTCCTCCGGCAATACCGGCGGCACCTTCAAAGGCGCCTTTGAAGGCGGGGGACATCACATCACCGGTATGCTTGCCTGCCCGCAGGACTACAGCCATACAGTCTACGAAGCGGGCCTGTTCGGCCGTGCCGAAAACGCCACGATCTGTGACCTACAGGTATCCGGCACCGTTTTCTACAACGCTGTGGGGCGCGGCTCCTCGCGTGTCGGAGGGCTGATCGCATGGCTGCGTGGCGGAACGGTCCGAAATTGCTCCTTTGTCGGCAGCGTCTGCCTGATTTCCGATGAAACGACTGCGCAGATGACCGGTGGTTTGATCGGTTATGCCGACTACGGCTTCACTGTGGAGAACTGCTATGTCATTGCGGATGTCACCACGAGCGCACCGAACACCGCCGCTTGGACGGGCGGCCTGCTCGCTTCAGCGTACAGCTACTCCGAAGCCGCCGTGATTTCCAACTGCTACGCCGCCTGCCGGCTGAGCACCAGAGCAAGCGGCACCAGCAACTACATCGGCGCGATTGGCGCCGAAGTATCCGGTGTGACCGTTTCCGGCTGCTATGCGCAGTCTGACTATACCGTCATCGGGAGCGAGCACCGGCGCGTTGCCAACGGCACGCTCCTGCCCAAGGCCGACCTGCAAAGCGCGGACGGCGTCGTTGCCGCTCTGAATGAAGTGGTCAAGAAGGATGCGAGCCGCACGCTCAACGGTTGGGTGCTCGACCCGATGCAGAACGGCGGCTACCCCGACTTCGGCGCGGCAGTCTGGTTTGAAAACAGCGCGAAGGATGAACTGCTCGACTGCCGGATCGTCCCCTTCGGCGGCACGGTAACGGCACCGACGACCCTGCCGCAGGACGATACCTACGAGATCACCGGCTGGTGCACCGACGCGGCGGGCAAGAACGACTTCGACCTGACCCAGCCCATCACCGGCAACCTCACGCTCTACGCCAAGTGGACGCTGCGCCCCGACCACAAGCACATCCCCGGCGTCTGCAAGATCGGCGCAGACGGCCTGCACGACTACGTCTGCGCCCTCTGCGGCAACGCCTTTGACTGCGAGTACACGACGCAGGTCATCCCCGCCACCTGCACAAGCGTGGGCTACACCGTCCACACCTGCGCAAACTGCGGCAACAGCTACATCGACAGCCTTGTCGTGGGCGGGCACAAGTGGGTCACGACCGTCACCCCGCCGACCCATACCGAAATGGGCTACACCTATTACGAATGCTCGGTCTGCAAAGAGAACTACAAGACCGACTACACCGCTCCCGTCGGCCACACCTTCGATGAAGGCACGGTCACGAAAGAAGCCACCTGCACCGAAGAGGGCGAGATGACCTACGCCTGCTCCTGCGGCGCGACCCACACCGCGCCCATCGCCAAGACCGGCCACGAGCTGGCGGCCACCGTCACCGCTCCCACCTGCACGGAGCTGGGCTTCACCACCCACGCCTGCAAGCACTGTGACTATACTTACACCGACACCCCCGTCGCCGCCCTCGGCCACAAGTGGGACACCGGCAGAGTCGCCGCGGCTCCCACCCTCACCGAGACCGGCAAGCTCATCCAGACCTGCACCGTCTGCGGCGCGACGAAGGAAAGCGTCATCCCGATGCTCTCCGAGTGCGACGGCGGCGAGGGCTGCCCGAGCAGCGCCTATAAGGACGTCCCCGACGTCAATAACTGGGCGCACGTCGGCATTGACTTCGTGCTCAAGTCCGGCCTGTTCTACGGCACGTCCGACACCACCTTCTCCCCCGACGGCGAGATGACCCGCGCGATGCTCGTCACGGTGCTCTACCGTCTCGAGGGTCAGCCGAAGATCACCGGCTCCAGCCCGTTTGCCGACGTTGCCTCCGGCACATGGTATACAAGCGCCGTCCTCTGGGCAGCGGAAAACAAGATCGTCAACGGCATCGGTGACGGCAAGTTTGACCCCGACGGCAAGATCACCCGCGAGCAGATGGCGGCCATTCTCTACCGCTACTCCGGCTTTAAGGGTCTGACCCTGACCGAGGGCAAATTCGCGGAGACCTACCCCGACGAGGGCAAGGTCAGCGCCTACGCGCTCGAGGCCATGCGCTGGGCGAACGCCGAAGCCCTCATCAACGGCACCGACATCGGCGGCAAGACCTACCTCGACCCGCAGGGCAACGCCACCCGCGCCCAAGTCGCCGCTATCCTCATGCGCTATGTGCAGAATGTCCTGAGGAAGTGACCCAAAAGCACCTGAGGCTCCACAGGATCGCCCTGCTTGCGTCAGGGCGCACCATGAAAGCCTGAAAAAACGGCAAAACGCGCAGCACCGCCGCGAGGAACCCTCCTCGCGGCGGTGCTGCTTGACAAGCGCGTTGTTTTTCCGTATAATCGAGAAAAAACGGGAGGATACGCTATGAAATGGATGATCGCCTCTGACCTGCACGGCTCGGCCGCCTTCTGCCAAGCCATGCTGCGACGCTTTCAAGAGGAGAACGCGGATCGGCTTCTTTTGCTCGGTGACCTGCTTTACCACGGGCCGCGCAACGACCTGCCGGAGGGCTACGCCCCGAAGGAGGTCATCGCGCAGCTCAACGCCGTGCGGGAGCGCCTTCTCTGCATTCGGGGCAACTGCGACGCGGAGGTCGATCAGATGGTGCTGCAATTTCCCATTCTGGCCGAATATGCCGTCCTGCCCTACCAAGACCGGCTGATCTACGCTTCACACGGCCATATTTGGAACCCGCAGCACCTTCCGCCTCTCTGTGGCGGCGACGTCTTCCTCTTCGGCCACACCCATATTCCCTTCTGTGAGAAGGTCGGCGGCGTTCTCTGTCTCAATCCCGGCTCCGTCTCTCTGCCGAAGCAGGACAGTCCGCGCAGCTACATGACCTTCCGAAACGGAACGTTCGAGTGGAAAGCGCTTGACACCGGCGCCACCTACCGCACGGCGCTTCTGTAGCGCGACCGCCGCTCGCTTAGATTTTGACGGAACAATATGCTCACGCTCGTCGGCACATAATACAGCGCCTCGGCTTCCTTCGTGGAAACCGAGGCGCTGTTCTCTTGTTCGGGTCTTTCGTGCCGCAAAGGCACTATGAAAAGCTATGTCGCAGAGATTTCTCAGCCGTTCTCCGGCAGCTTGACGCCGCTCCATCCGGAGACTTCACACTGACCGTACTCGTTATCCCCGACCGCAACGACCGTCCCGTCACTTTTCAGGCCGACCGTATGATAGTCGCCCGCAGAGATCGCCACAATGCCCGTCCAGCCAGAAACGTTACATTGCCCATTGTTGTTCCTGCCGGTCGCAACAACTGTTCCGTCACTTTTTAGGCCGACCGTATGATACCCGCCCGCAGAGATCGCCACAATGTCCGTCCAGCCAGAAACGTCACATTGCCCGTTGCTGTTCTTGCCGGTCGTAACGACCGTTCCGTCACTTTTCAGGCCGACCGTATGAAAGGCACTCGTAGAGATCGCCACAATGTCCGTCCAGCCAGAAACGTCACATTGCCCGTCGCCTTTACGCCCGACCGCAACGACCGTCCCATCGCCTTTTAGGCCGACCGTATGATTGCCACCCGCAGAGATCGCAACAATATCCGTCCAGCCCGAAACATCGCATTGCCCACCGTCGTTGTTTCCGACGGCGACAACTGTTCCGTCGCTTTTTAGACCTACCGTATGATCTTTACCCGCAGAGATCGCCACGATGTCCGTCCAATCCGAGACATTGCATTGCCCTTCGAGGTCGTTCCCAATCGCAACGACTGTTCCGTCACTTTTTAAGCCAATTGTATGAAGATCCCCCGCAAAAATTGCTACAATATCCGTCCAGTTCGAGACATCACACTCCCCACCGAGGTTCCAGCCGACCGCAACGACCGTCCCGTCACTCTTTTGGCCAACTGTATGGGCGAAACCCGCGGCAACCGCGTCCCGCTCCGCGATGCGATCCCAGAGCGCAGCGCTGCGCTCCTTTGCGTCTGAAAAATCTCCGAGCTTTTCAAAGGCGATCGCCGCCTGCGCCAACATCCCGTCCCTCTCAAGGGTCGCAGCGACGGTATAGATCTTCTCCTTGCTGTCCTTATAGCCGTCCAGCGCTTCAAACGCCGCGATCGCCTCGTCGTACTTTCCCTCGTCCATCAGGGCGATCGCATCGTTGTATTTGCCGTTCGGAAGAATGACCGTTATCAGCACGATAACAAAGGCAATGCAGGCGCACACGATCGGCGCTGTAATTGCTATGATCTTCTTGCGCTTTTTTGCAGCCTTTTCGGCGGCAAGGCGCTCAGCTTCCGCCTTGCGCTCTGCCTCCAAGCGCTCGGCCTCCGCCTTGCGCTTTGCCTCCAGACGGTCAGCCTCTTCTTTCGCTTTAATTTCTTCGATCCTCTTTTGGCAGACGGCGATCTGCGCGTCGGCATCCTTCCAGCCGGAGATAGACTGAAACAGTTTTATTGCATCTTCATAAGAAGTGATGCGTTCGCGGGTCATCTGCATCTTCGCAGAGGAGTAAATCGTGTCCTTTCGGCAAACCTCCGCATCGTCCATGCACTGCTGCGCCAGTGTATCGGCATCCCGAAAACCGGAGATCGTCCTGAATTCCTCCGCCGCGGCCTTATAGGCGGCCTCGTCGCGTGCCGCGTTTCTCGCGCTGACCGCATTGTCGTAAATACGGGTCAGCCGCGCGTTTTCGTTGCGTTCGTTGATCTGCGTGATATACCCGCGCAGCTCGGCCGCTGTCTTCTCGTCACCGAAACGGATGACCTTGGCAAAGTTATCGCGGTCATCAAACGGCTGGGCGCAGTCGGCAAGCAGCTTGCGTTTTTTCACCTTTAGCTCCGCCATCAGCTTCCCGAGATACGCTTCCGCATTCTTCGGGTCGATGTCCAGCACCTTTTCGCAGTAAATGTCCGCATCGCGCCAATTTCCGTCCTCCAAGAAGAGGAACACCCGCTCCAAGAGAGGTTCAACATGGTTCGTGCCGACGATCACGGGTTCCTTTGCTGTCGCTTTCTGTGCGCCTGCGCCAAGGATTTTTTGAATCCCTCGGATCAGGTCCTGCATAAAGCCCAGCTTGGACATATCCTGCGCCTGTAGGTGAGAGAATTCCTCCGGCAGATCGTAGGGATCCATGTCACGGTAAGCGGGGATCAGCACCTTCTTGCCGCCGCTGTTCTTCACAAGCGCCAAATAGCGGCTCCATTCGTTCTTCACCCAGACGGCGCTAAAATACTCCGGCTTTGTGCCCAGCACCACCATGACCTTGGCGCTGTTCAGCGCCGCGAAGATGTACGGCTCATAGGCGGTGCCCAGCTTGTCCTCCAGCGTGATGCGGGAGAAAAACACCTTGAACCCCTCCTGCGTGAGCTGGTGGTACAGCTCGTTTGCAAGCACGCTGTCCTGCGTCCGGCGGCCGCTGCTGTCCGTCTCCTTGTAGCAGATGAAGACGTCGAAGGGTTCCTCCTTCTGAGAGATCGCAAGAATGCCCTTCTGAATTTCGTCGATCGTCTTCGCCTCTGCCTCATAAATGCGCTTCTGGTAGCCGTCGGCGTAGCGCAGCGCGGACTTATAGTCCTCGTCTGCGAAGATCGAAGTAAACTGCGCACGGTTCACCGTCGGCACACGCTTATGCGTGGTCGGGTCCTCGACATACTCAATGCCGTAGCGGCAGAGGACAAGCGACCAGTACGCCTCCGCGTCGGTGTTGTCCTCGTTGAGGATCTGCTCATAGATGCCCGCCGCCTTGTCAAAGTCGTTGTTCCGGCGGAAATGGTTCGCGCGGTCATAGAGGTTTGCGCGGCGGTCATCATCGAGCCTTGGCAGCGTCTGCTGCGTGCCGCAGTATTCGCAGGTCGCCACGGTTTCGTTCCCGCTGATCTCAAGCGCCCCGCCGCACATTTTACATTTGAAGATCGACATATTATCTACCCTATTCTTTCATTTTTCTATTACGCTCCCGACACGTGCATAAGCAGCCGCATCAAAAGCACAACGCGAGCCTTTAACTGTCAACATTATACTGCAAAACCGCAAAAATCTCAACCGTTTTTGTGCAAAAATCGCCGCACCCGTAGTCTTGAAGCCCCCACCGCACCCAAGCTCCCTCTGTGTCAGGCAGGATGGCTGCGAGCGCCCCCACCCAAGGCTCCCCTGTGTAAGGGGAGCTGTCAGCCGTTAGGCTGACTGAGGGGTTGACGGTTGGCAACTACGTATTGGAGAAAGTGCGGATGAATGCGGCAGGCTTGACAACCCCTCCGGCGCGGCTTCGCCGCACCACCTCCCCTTACACAGGGGAGGCTTTGGGGTGCGTGCTGCTTTCGTGCGTTTTTCAATGCTGAGGCACCTTCTCACAGATAGTGCAAGCCGCCTCACCGAAAACGGTGGGGCGGCTCTGTACTATGCTTCAAAGAAGCTGCGCAGCTTCAGCGCGTCACGGAAGAGGAAATGTCCGTCGAGAAATCTTCCGAACCCGCCGACCAGTGAGCCGTTGACAAGCGCGCAGACGATCGTGCCGAGCTTTACGCCCTGAAACGTTCCGAAGCCGAAGAAAAGAAAGGACAGGGCAAGACCGAAGAGGCAGCTACAGCAGTCGTAGATCGTTTTGACCCTGCCAACGTCCTTTCCGTACTTTGCCGACAGCTCCTTGACCAACAGCTCATAGGCCTCCGGCGGGAAGTAGGAATGGAAGAACAGCGCAACGCCGACGGCGCACAGCAGCATACCGGCGATATAATACGGAAAGCGCACGGCGTAAGCGTGCGACGGATCGACAAGGCCGAGAAAGAGATCCAGCGCCGCGCCGTAGAGCACAGCGGTGAGGAAGGAAAACAGGTATCCCTTTTTGAATTTTCCCATGCACAGCGCAAGCGCGACCAGCAGCACCGCCTGCAAAATGTATTCCGACACGCCGAAGGAATACCACGGCAGATACTGCGAGAGCTTCAGATGCAGCAGATAGGCCGGCGCGACGACCATGGACACGCCGAAATCTGCGCGCTCCATGAGCGCCGTCCCAAGCGCTAAGATGAGAATGCCGAGCGCATAGGCCGCTTCCGAGTAAAACACCTTTTTCCGTTTCATAAAAATACCTCCGTAGTTTTTTGCCGTTTGGTACAGAAACGGAAAAAGATGTTTGTCCGCACAACGGGCGGACGATTGGTTCCGATGGATGTACATTCTGGAAGGCTCCGGTTCGCCGTCGCCCTGCACCATGCAGAAAAACGACCAGCCGTAGCGCTCATAAAAGGAAGTGTGGTCAGTCGGAAGATAGAGCGCATCGACGCCGCGCATTTTCATGTCGGCGCAGACGAAATGCAGAAGCGCGCCCGCGATACCACGGCACCGGTGATCCGACTCCGTGTATACGGCGCAGACGTTGGGCGTAAGGTCGTGTCTATTGTGAAAATCGTTTTCGATCACGCCCATACCGGCGACGATCCGCGTATCCTCGATCGCCAGATACCACTGCGGGACGGCACACGCGCCGGAAATGCAGTCCTCCATGCTTGTAAGGTAAGCACTCTCGGGAACGCCCCATTTTTCATGAAACCACTGCGCGGCCGCCGCTTTTCACTGTGGTGCGTCTGCCAATCGTATGATCTTGTAGTCCATGGGATACTCCGATATTTTGCCGTTTTTCTCTTTTCTCCGGAAACGACGATTTGAGAGAAGGGGAAAAGGGAAGAGAACCAATAAGAAACGTAATTTTGATAGAAATCCGTCAAGGGGGTGCAACTACGGTTCGGAGGGGGGCAGTTCTCGATTTGAGGGGGTGCAAATTATCATTGTTTAGTATATCAGATGCAGCAATCTTTCCATTTTACCATCCCACTCTCTGCTGGAATCGGCGCACTCTTTCAGTTCGATTTCGACTTCAGCATTTATCGGCAGGTTTTTCTTA
>OIYV01001112.1_pt1 | contig 13287 bp, 14 predicted proteins | sample 1588251 | NCBI WGS metagenome assembly OIYV01 (sample SAMN03283282) | human gut metagenome | biome: human-associated habitat; material: feces | host: Homo sapiens | place: Peru | collected 2012
GGGGGGGGGGGGGCAAATTACAAATAGTATAAGTAATGCTCTTTCTAATGTCATTAATATTTTATATTATTTATTAAGATTTAATTTGGTTAAGGATGATTTGATACAAAGTAAGTACTTTGGTTTTTTTGCTTTGTTAAATTTAACTATGGAAAATTAGTGTTAGGAAGGGTAGTGTAGTATGAAATTTTATTTAGCGTTATGGGCTTCAAAAGCTTTATTGTGTGTTTTAAAATTGTTAAAAAGAGAAAGAGATGATAAACCAGGACTTCTTGCTTATCGTATATGTAAGAATTTTAATGAAAAGGTTACTAAACCTAATATTGTAGTTGCTGTTACAGGTACAAATGGGAAGACAACTGTTTCTAGTTTAATTGCTAATATGTTTAAAAATAGTGGAAAAACTGTTAGTTATAATGATTGGGGTGCTAATACACTTGCTGGTCATGCTAGATGTTTAATAGCATCAGTTAATATTTTTAATAAACCTATAAAGGATGTCGTGGTTTTAGAAGTAGATGAGATGACTTCTGTGGAAACATTAAGTGTATTAAATCCAACATATATAGTTGTTACCAATATAGAAAGGGATTCTATTAGGAGAAATGATAATCCTGATTATATTTTTAATAGATTAAAGGAAGGTATAGCAAGTGTTAATCCTAAGAAATTATTTTTAAATGCAGATTGTCCTATTAGTAGTTTTTTATCTGATAAGAATGTTGTTTATTATAGTGTTTCTAAAATTAGAGATGAAATTGTTGATTATAAATCTAAAGATTTTATAGTGTGTCCTAAGTGTTATAATGATGTTGTTTATTTGTATCAACAATATAGGTCAATAGGGAAGTTTTATTGTCCTAGTTGTGGCTTTAAAAGTAAGGATAGTGATTATGTATTAACTGTTTTGGATAAGAGTGTTTTTTTGGAGTTTAATAATAAAAAAGAAGAGTATCCTCTTTTGAGTGATAGTATATTTAATTTATATAATGAGGTAGCGGTTTTATCTTTATTTAAGGAATTGGGATATAGTTATTCTTTGTTAAGGGAATTAATTAGTAGTGTTAGTCTTCCTAAGAATAGAGTAGAGGAAAAAATAGTAAATGGTGTAAGGGTTTTAAAACATGCATCTAAGGGACAAAATGTTTCGGCTTCTTCTATAGTGTTTGAGACTTTATCTTCAACTTTTTCTTCTAAAGCAATAGTTCTTTTACTTAATGAAAATTATGGTAATATTAATGGAACTGAAACTGTTACATGGTTATATGAAACTGATTTTGAGTTTTTAAATAAGGAAAGTATTAAAAAAATATATGTTGGTGGTCCTAGGTTTTTGGATTATAAACTAAGGCTTGAATTAGCGGGTATTCCGGTAGATAGAATTGTTGCTGTAGAGGATGAAAAAGAACTTATTAATTTTTTAGAGTATGATGGAATAGAAGAGTTTGATATTTTATATGAGGTTGACAATGTGTCTACTGCTGATTATTTCTTTAATTATATAGTTAATGATTTAGGAGATAAGAAATATGAAGATTGAAATATTATATAGTGATGTTTGTAATTTATATGCTGATTTAGAAAATATATATTATTTAAAGAAAATTTATGATAATGTTCAAGTTTTTGAAACTAAGTTAAATGATAAACCTAGATTTATTGATAATGATATTGATTTTGTTTATATTGGTTCTTGTTCATTTGCTAAAACTAAGATTGTTATAGATAAATTATTTTCTTATAGAGAAGATATTAAAAAGTATATAGAAGGTAATAAGTTATTTTTAGTAACGGGTACTGCTAGTGAGATATTTGGTAAATCTATTATTGATGAGAATGTTACTTTAGAAGCTCTTGGAATTTTTGATTATGTTTCAGTTAGAGTAAATGAAAGACAAAATTTTTTGTTTTTAGGGAAATTTAATGATATTAAGATAGTTGGTAATAAAAGTCAGTTTTTCTTTTTGGATAATGTAAAGTATGATTTTATTAAAGTTTTAAAGGGTTATGGTAATAATAAAGGTGATAAAAATGAAGGTTTAAAGTATAAGAATTTTTATATGACTAGTTTACTTGGACCATTTTTAATATTAAATCCGTTGTTTTGTGAGTATTTATTTGGAAAGGGAAAGTGCGATGATAAGGCATTTAGTGCTTACAATTATAGGCTTAAAGCTTTAGAAGATAGTAATGTAAGAATAGTTATGGGAGATCATGGTTAGTATGAGTGTGTTAGAAATTGATTTAAATAAATTTGATAAAAATGTTAAAACTGTTAAAAAGTATTTAGAAGATAGAAAAGTTATGTTAAGCCCTACTATTAAGGTTTATCATGGTGATTTAAATTTAGTTAAAATATTAAGTGATAATGGTATAAAGGAGGTATGTTCTTCTAGAGTGTCGCAACTTAAGAAAGTAAAGGAGAACTTTGATATGAAAACTTTACTTTTAAGATTACCTAGTTATAGTGAGTTAGCAGATATTGCTTTATATGTTGATACAGTACTTATTTCGGAATTTAGTACAGCTTCTTTGTTAAATGATGTACTTATAAGAGAAAATAAAACTATTAATGCTGTTATTATGCAAGATATTGGTGATTTAAGAGAGGGTTTAATGAATTATGATGATATTTTAAAACTTGCTCTTAGTATTGAAAAAATGTCTAATGTTAATTTGTATGGTATTGGGGTTAATTTTAATTGTTATGGTTCTGTTAGACCTACTTATGAGAATATGAGTATTGTTGTAGATACTAAAAGAAGACTTGAACAAGTATTGGGTAGAAAACTTGATATATTGTCTGGTGGTGCGACGACGAGTTTGGAATTAATGTTTAATAATTTATTAGATAAGGAAGTTAATCATTTGAGGGTTGGTGGGCTTTTGGTTCAAAAAACTTATTATAAGGAGTTTTGTGATTTTTCTTATTATTTGCCTTCTTTAGAGGATGTTTATGTTTTAAAGGCTGAAATAATTGAACTTAATAGTAAACCTACATATCCAATTGGAGAACTTGTTGTGGATGGTTTTGGTAATAAGCCTAATTATGTTGATAGGGGTGTTAGAAAAAGAGCTATTATTGCACTTGGTAAGTATGATGTTGGCAGTTCTTTACAAATATATCCTTTAGATAAGGATATAAAAGTACTTGGTGGTAGTTCTGACCATATAATTTTAGATATTGAAGATAGTAAAAATGATTATAAGGTTGGGGATGTTATTTCTTTTTATTTAGATTATGAGTCTATTTTATTTAGTAATGCTAGTGTTGATGTTTCTAAAGTTTATAAAACTATTTTATGATAGTTTTTTCTTTTTTTATTAAAGTGTTAGTGAAATAAAATTAAATGTATTAATTTTTTTCTTGATAAAAAAATACTATTATTGTATAATATTAGGGAAAAGAAGGAGATAGATTATGGAAGAAAAGAAAAATGTTCATGAAATAATTATTAATTTTACTAAAGAAGAATTAGATAGTGCTATTGATAAGGCATTTGATAAGAAAAAAGATAAAATAGAATTAGATGGTTTTAGAAAGGGTAAAGTACCAAAGGATGTTTATTTTAAAAGAAAGGGTAAAGAATCTTTATATATGGATGCAGTTAATGAATTATTACCTCAAGCATATGATAAAGTTTTTGAAGAACATAAGGATTTAAAACCTATTATTGAACCTAAGGTTGATTTAAGGGCTTTAAGTGACCAAGGTGTTACTTTTGCATTTACTATTACTACTATGCCAGAGATTGAAATTAAGAAGTATAAGGGCTTAAAAGTTAAAAAAGAAGAAGCAAAGGTTACTAAGGAAGAAATTGAACATGAAATTGGTCATATTTTAGAAAGATATACTGAACTTTCTATTAAAGAAGATGGTGCAGTAGAAGATGGTGATGTTGCCGTTATTGATTTTGAAGGCTTTAAAGATGGTAAGGCTTTTGAAGGTGGTAAGGGTGAGAATTATTCATTAACTATTGGTTCACATACTTTTATACCAGGTTTTGAAGAACAAATTATAGGTATGAAGAAGGGTGAAGAAAAGGATATTAATGTTACATTCCCTGATGATTATCAAGCTGAAGATTTAAAGGGTAAAGAAGTTACATTTAAAGTAAAAGTAAATGAAATAAAAACAAAAGTTAAAAGAGAAATGGATAAAGAATTTTTTGAGGATTTAGGTCTTGAAGGTGTAGATTCTAAAGAAGCCTTAGAAAAGGAAGTTGAAGCAAATATTAAAGTTAATAAGGAAGCTGATATAGAGAATGCTTATATAGATGAATTATTAAAAAAGATTGCAGAAAATACTACTGTAACAATTCCAGAAGAATTAATTGAAGAGGAAATTAGTGCTTTAATTAAGAGATTTGAACAACAAATTAGGATGCAAGGTTTATCTTTAGAAGTATTTTATCAAATGACAAAATCTGATGAAAAAGCTTTAAGAGAACAAATGAGAGAAGAAGCTAAAAATCATGTTTTATATAGATTTATTCTTGAAGAGGTAAAAAATAAAGAAGGAATTGCTGTTACAAAAGAAGAAGCAGAAAAGGAATTAGAAGAACTTTCTAAAAAGTATAACATGTCTAAAGAAGAGTTTTTAAAAGCATATGGTGATATAGATATGTTAATGTATGAAATGGAAGTTAAGAAAACTCTTGATTTCTTAAAAGAAAATAATTAAAAATAAGCATTTGCTTATTTTTTTGAGGAGTAATAATGGAAGATATAGTTTTAATTAAATATGGGGAACTTACTACTAAGAAGGATAATAGAAAAGTTTTTATTAATATATTAAGTAATTATTTACATGAAAAGTTAAAGGAATATAATGTAAAGATAGTTAAAGATAGAGCAAGAATGTATATATATTTTGATGATATGTATGTAGATTGTGTTTTGGGTGTTTTAAAAAATACTTTTGGTATTCATGCGTTTAATTTGGCGTATAAAGTTAATACTAATACTATAGATATTAAGGATAAAGTTTTAAGTTTATTAGAAGGGATGAGTTTTAAAACTTTTAAAGTTGTTACTAATCGTCGTGATAAAAGTTTTGAAATTTGTAGTATGGATTTTAATAATGTGATTGGTGGTCATATTTTAAAAAATATTTCTAATATAAAGGTAGATGTTAAAAATCCTGATATTTATGTTAATATTGAAATAAATAAAGATGAAACATATATTTATTTTAATGATATTAAGGGAATTGGTGGTTATCCTTATGGTAGTTTAGGAAAGGGTTTGCTTATGTTATCAGGTGGAATAGATTCTCCTGTAGCGGGTTATCTTTCATTAAAACGTGGTATTAAAATAGATGCAATATATTTTGAAGCTATTCCTCATACTAGTTTGGATGCTAGGGAAAAGGTTATTAATCTTGCTAAAGAGCTTTTAAAATATTCATTAGATTTTAATTTATATGTTGTTCCTATTACTAAACTTCAAGAAGAAATATATAGTAAATGTGAACCTACTTATATAATAACCATTTTAAGAAGAATGATGTATCGTATTTCTGAAAAGATTGCTAGATTAAATGGACATATGGTTTTAATAAATGGTGAAAGTGTTGGACAAGTTGCTTCTCAAACACTTACTAGTATGAATGTTATTAATGAAGTAGTTAAAATACCTGTTTTAAGACCAGTAGCGTGTTTTGATAAATTAGAGATTATTGATATAGCAAAAAAAATTAATACATATGAAACTAGTATATTACCTTATGAGGATTGTTGTACTATTTTTGTGCCTAAACATCCTGTTATTAATCCTAAACTTGATAAATGTATTAAAAATGAAAATTTTTTTGATTATGAAAAATTTATAGATGAAGCAGTTAAAGATACTTTTATAATTAAAATAAATGATGAAAAGGATTTTGTGGGTTTATTGTAGGAATAAATTACCAATTAAATATATGTATAAATTTGGCGAATTTTTCACACTCTATTAATGCATAGGAGGTGAAAATAATGAACCAATCAAGTAATAGTAAGAAATTAGTTGTTCCAGGAGCTAAACAAGCTATTGATTCAATGAAATATGAAATAGCTAGAGAATTTGGTGTTACTTTAGGACCAGATACTACTTCAAGAGCTAATGGATCAGTTGGTGGAGAAATTACTAAACGTTTAGTTGAAAGAGGAATGAGTCAATTAGGCGGATACAGTAATAAATAATTAAAATAGATTAGAAAAAGGTAGAAATGTTAAAAATTTCTATCTTTTTTGTTGACAAATAGTTTTATTTTTTGTATATTGTATTTGACGTTTTCAAAAAATATAATAATACTTGTTTATGTACTACATAATAATATGTGGTTTTTTTCGTTAATAAATTATATTTTTTGTGTTGAAAGGAGTGATGAAATGTCGTTTATTGAAGTAAAGCATCTTAGAAAAACTTTTAAAGTGGCTGAAAGAAGTTCTGGTAAATTTGGAGCTTTGAAATCTTTTTTTAATAGGAAATATAAGTATATAAATGCAATTGATGATATATCGTTTTCTATTAAAAAAGGAGAAATTGTTGGATATATTGGTCCAAATGGGGCAGGTAAGAGTACAACAATTAAAATATTATCAGGTATACTTACACCAGATTCTGGAGTAGTAAAGATTGATAATATGGTTCCATATTTGGAAAGAAAGAAATATGTTTCAGAAATTGGAGTAGTTTTTGGACAAAGAAGTCAATTATGGTGGGATATACCTGCGATTGATTCATTTAATCTTTTAAAAGATATTTATAATATATCATCAGATGATTATAATAAAACACTTAATGAGTTAATCAAATTGCTTAATTTAAAAGATATAATTAATATACCAGTTAGGCAACTTAGTTTAGGTAATAGAATGCGTTGTGAAATTGCTGCATCTTTGTTACATAAACCAAAAATATTGTTTTTAGATGAACCAACAATTGGACTTGATGCTGTGAGTAAGAAAATAGTGCGTGATTTTATTAAAAAAATAAATAAAGAAAATAAAGTTACGGTAATACTTACTACTCATGATATGAGTGATATTGCATCACTTGCTAATAGGGTTATATTAATAGGAAAGGGTAAAAAACTTTATGATGGGTCATTTAAAAAGATTAAGGAGGATTATGATTATTTAAGGAAAATTAAAGTTATTACTAAAGATAAAATAGAATTAGATGGGGATTATATTTATTCTAAAAAGAATATAAAAGATGGAATTATATATGTAATAGATATAAGAAAAATAGATATTAGTAAGTTTATAAATATTTTATCATCAAAAATTTCTATTATTGATATAGATATAGAAGATAATAATTTAGATGATATAATAGTTAAGCTTTATGAGGAATTTGGAATATGAAATCATATATATCTTATTTTAAATTAAAGTTTAAGATAGGCCTTCAATATAGGGCAGCTGCTTTAGCAGGAATAGCTACTCAAGCGTTTTTTGGATTTGTTTATGTGTTTATATATACTGCTTTTTATGAATCTGGTTCTTCTAATTTACCTATGGAATATGATAAATTAATTAGTTATTTGTGGTTTTGTCAAGCATTTTTTGCGATTGTTAATTTATGGTATAAGGATCATGAAATAATTAATTTAATAAAAACAGGCAATGTTGCTTATGAATTATGTAGGCCACAGGATATATACTTTATGTGGGTTAGTAAGATAATGGGTGAAAGACTTTCTGCTACTTTGCTTAGATGTTTTCCGATTATTATTCTTTCTTTACTTCTTCCTAGTCCTTATAATTTAAATTTGAGTATTACTTTTTTAAGATTAGTGATATTTTTGGGGTCATTTATTTTATCAATATTTTTAATGTCGTTTTTAACAGTTTTATATCATGTATTATGTTTATTTACAGTAGATGACAAGGGAATAGTTAATATATTTATGGTAGTAGCAGATATATTATCAGGTTTAGTTATACCAATACCATTTTTTCCTGTTTTTATGAGAAAAATAACTAATATTTTGCCATTTAGATATATTAGTGATTTTCCATTTAGATTATATGTTGGAGATATTACCATTAAAGAAGGTTATATAGGAATAATAGTGCAAATTGTTTGGATTGTTATACTTTTAATATTAGGCAGAATTTTAATTAAGAAAGCATTAAAAAATGTAGTAGTTCAAGGAGGTTAAGATGAAACTTTATTTTGAATATATGAAGATGCATTTTAAGAGTGAATTACAGTATAAAGCATCGTTTATTATGTCTTTTATAGCACAGTTTTTTATATTTTTTGGATATTATTTTACAATTATATGTTTGTTTGATAAGTTTTCTAATATAAAGGGTTTTACTTTGTATGAGGTTTTATTTACATTTGGAATTATACAGTTTGGTTTTTCATTTTGTGAAGTTTTCTTTAGAGGAGTAGATGTATTTGATAAACTTATATTAAATGGAGAATTTGATAAAATACTTATTAGACCTAGAAGTATTATTTTGCAAGTTTTTAGTGAAAAAATATTGTTTTCAAGAATTTCTAGATTATTTCAGTCTGTTATTGTACTTATAATTGCTCTTATAAATATTGATGTTGTATGGAATTTTAGTAGAATAATTACTGTTATATTTATGTTATTAAGTTCGATTATATTATTTTTATCAATATTTATAATTTCGGCTTCTTATTGTTTTATTACTGTAAAAGGACTTGAAGTTAGGAATTTAATTACTGATGGTGGTAAGCAAATGGCTCAGTATCCAATAAGTATATTTAAAAAGGGTTTTGTGTTTTTCTTTACATATATTATTCCTTTTGGAGTGATTAATTATTATCCATTATTATATGTGCTTGGTAGAAGTGATAAAATTATTTATATGTTGTCACCACTTGTTACAGTATTTTATTTAATATTAAGTATATTAATATTTTATAAGGGTGTAAAAAGATATGAAAGTGTTGGTTGTTAAAAAGGAGGTATTTTATGAATTTAATTGGTACAAGAACTATTGAAACTGATAGATTAATACTTAGAAAAATAAGGGAAGATGATTATGTTTTAGCATATAAGAATTGGTGTAGTGATAAAGATGTAACTTTATATGTTACTTGGGATGTTCATAGTGATATTTCTGTTACAAAAGAGTTTATTTCTTCTAGAGCTAATGATTATACAGATAGTACTTTTAGATGGATTATGGAGTATAAAGAAAATCATGAAGTTATTGGTACGATAGATGCAATTGTTAAAAATAATGATTGTGCTTGTGAGGTTGGTTATGCTATGGGTAAAAAGTATTGGAATAAGGGAATTATGACAGAAGCTTTGAAGAGTGTTATAAAGTATATGTTTATGGAATGTGATATTAATTTGATATATGCTAAATATTTAAGTAAAAATATTGGTTCTGGTAAAGTAATGAAAAAAGCTGGTATGAAGTATGAAACTACATTAAGAGATGGATATATTGATAAAAATGGAGAAATTAGTGATTTGGTTTTCTATTCAATAACAAAAAAAGATTATTTAAATAGGTTAAATAATACTTTAGCACTTAGTTATTTAAATAAAGAAGTAACTGTTAAAATAGATAGAAAATTAGGTAGTAAGCATCCGAAATATGGTTTTATATATACACTTAATTATGGTTATATTCCTGATACAATAAGTGGTGATGGTGAAGAATTGGATGCTTATGTACTTGGTGTTTATGATGATGTAGAAAGTTTTAAGGGAAATGTTATTGCAGTAATACATAGACTTAATGATGACGATGATAAACTTGTTGTAGCACCATCAGATAAGGAGTATTCTAATGACACTATTAGGGAACTTACTATGTTTCAAGAGAGATTTTTTAAATCAGTGATATTAAGATAGTTTTTATAAAGAGCACTAAGTGCTTTTTTATTTGCTGAAAATTCTTTTAAAAAATGTATTTTTGTGGTATTATATGATTAGTTGAGGAGGAAATTATATGAAAATATTAAGTGTAAATGCTGGTTCTTCATCTTTAAAGTTCCAAGCTTATGAAATGCCAGAAGAGAAGGTACTTATTTCAGGTGTTTTTGAAAGAATTGGAATTGAAGGAAGTTTTTATACAATTAAATTTAATGGAGAAAAAATTAAAAAGGAAGTTTTATTAGAAACTCATAAGGATGCTGTTAGAATTTTAACAGAAGAGTTAATTAATTATGGAGTTGTAAATGATTTAAGTGAAATTAGTGGTGTAGGACATAGAGTTGTACACGGTGGTAGTAAATATGCAGATTCTGTTATTATTACAGAAGATGTAAAGAATGTGTTAAGAGAACTTACTCCACTTGCACCTTTACATAATCCTGCTAATTTAATAGGGATTGAAGCTTTTGAGGCTATTATTCCTAATGCATTAGAAGTTGGTGTATTTGACACTGCTTTTCATCAAAGTATGGAACCTGCTAATTATATGTATGCAGTTCCTTATGAATGGTATGAAAAATATAGTGTTCGTAAGTATGGTTTCCATGGAACAAGTCATAAATATGTATCAGAAAGAATGAATGAAATTTTAGGAAGAACTGATACAAAATTAATTACTTGTCATGTTGGTAATGGAGGAAGTATTAGTGCTGTTGTAAATGGTAAATGTGTTGATACTTCAATGGGATTTACACCAAATGCAGGAATTATGATGGGTAGTCGTTCTGGTGATATTGATGCATCAATCGTACAATATATTATGAGTTCTACTGGTATGAGTGAAAAAGAAGTAGATAATGCTTTAAATAAAAAAAGTGGTCTTCTTGGTATCAGTGGTGTAAGTAGTGATTGTCGTGATATTGAAGCAGGTATTAAAGAAGGAAATGAAAGATGTAAACTTGCTTTAGAAATGTATATTAGAAAGATAGTAGAATATATTGCTAAATATTATGTTGAGCTTGGAGGAGTAGATGCAATTGTAATGACTGCTGGTACTTTAGAAAACTCTAAGCCAATTAGAAGCGAAATAGTTAAACGTTTAGGATGTTTAGGTATTAAACTTGATAAAGAAAGAAATGATATTAGAGCAGTAGAAGCAAAAATATCTAGTGATGATTCAAGTACTTTAGTTTACGTTATTCCTACTGATGAAGAAGTAATGATAGCTAGAGATACATATAATTTTATAAATAAATAAATAGAATGGATGATTTTGATGTATAAGCAAATTTATAAAGCAATTAAAAGTTACGATAATATTATTATAGCAAGACATGTAAGTATTGACCCTGATGCAATGGCTAGTCAAATAGCACTTAGAGATTCAATAAAGCTTACTTTTCCAACAAAAAATGTTTATGCAGTTGGTAATGGTACAGTAAGATTTAATTATTTAGGTAAATTAGATAAAAATGTAACTTTTAAAGAAGATGATAAAGTTCTACTTATAGTAGTAGATACTCCAGATAAAAAAAGAGTAGATATGGAAGATATTAAATATGATTATAGTATAAAGATAGACCATCATCCTCATATAGAAACTTTTTGTGATTTGGAACTTATTGATGATACTAAATCTAGTGCTGCTGAAATGGTTTTTGAACTTATTGATAATACTAAGTTAATTTTAACTAAAGAAATAGCACAAACTTTATATACTGGAATGGTATCTGATACTAATAGATTTTTATTTAGTAATTCTACTTTTACTACTTTTATGAATGTTTCTAAAATGTTAGAGGAAACTAACTTTGATATTACTAAAAGTTATTCTAATTTATATCGAAGACCTTTTAGTGAGTTACTTCTTTTTGCTTATATGATACAAAATATGAAGATTACTGATTATGGCGTTGGATATGTTAAAGTATCTAATGATGTAATTAATAAATATCAGTTAGATACTGTGTCTACTGGTGGTTTGATAAATTCATTTAACAATACTGATGAGTTATTAGTATGGATTACTGCAATGGAAGATGTTAAAAATAGTTGTATTAAAGTATCTATTAGGTCTAGAGGACCTGTTATTAATGAAATTGCAGAAAAGTATAATGGAGGGGGTCATAAAATGGCTAGTGGTGCTAAACTTCCTTCATTTGAAGAACTTGATTTATTAGTTAAAGATTTAGACCGTTTATGTAAAAAATATATAGAAAGTAGTGATTGCGATGAAGATTACTAGTGCTGGTTTAATAATAAGTGCTGTTAGAAAAAGTCAATATCCCACTTCAGATTTACCTGAATTTATGTTAGTTGGTAGAAGTAATGTTGGTAAAAGTAGTTTTATTAATACTATTACAAATAATAAAAAAATGGCACGTGTTTCAAATACTCCGGGTAAAACTCGTAATTTAAATTTTTACTTACTTAATAAAGAATTTTATTTTGTTGATGTTCCTGGTTATGGATATGCAAATGTAAGTAAAAAAGAACAAAAGAAATTTGGTTTGATGATTGAGGAATATTTGGAAAAAAGAGATAATTTAAAAAGGACTTATATGCTTGTAGATTATAGACATAAGCCTAGTGATGATGATGTTTTAATGTATAAATTCTTAAAATATTATAATTTGCCTGTTACAATTGTTGCTACTAAAGCAGATAAAGTTCCTAATTCAAAAAGAGCTAAGTTTAAAGAAATTATTCTTAAAACTTTAGGACTTGAAAAAGATGACTCATTTATAGTTTTATCAAATGTAACTAAAGAAGGTAGAGATGTTATATTAAAAGAAATAGAAGACCTAATCCATGAAGAAGATGAAACTTTATAGGTCTTTTTTCATACAATAAATTAGGTGAATTTATGAAAATAGTTGTTTTAGATGATAACTTTATAATATATAAATTAAAAAATAATTTAGATATAGATAATTTATCTAAAGAAGAAATAGAAAGAAATATTAAGAAAATACTTATTTATGTAAAAAAAAGATATTTAAAAAGCATATCTGGTTTTTATAATGTTATTTTGTACTCTAATAAGAAGTATGGATTAATTCTTGAAGTTAATAAAGAAAGTGACCTTGATTTTTTTCCTGATTTAGTGGATATTAAACTTAAAATAGTTAGTGATTTTGATATATATTTAAAGTTTGATGATTATTTTTTAATTAAAGATTATGAAGTGTATTATTATGATAATTATTTTTATGTAAATATAGATGATTTAAGTAATAAAGATATTATTTGTTTAAGTGATTATTATGAGATTACTTATGGAGAAGGTTTAGATAAAATTAGGTGTAAGTTAAAACTTGTTAAAAGTGCTTGAAAAAGTGCTTTTTTTATTATAAAATTAAACTATAGTTAAATAGGAAGGAGTAGAAAAATATGGTGAAACAAATAATATCTTTATTACT